>Ga0209676_1000649_pt1 | contig 49872 bp, 56 predicted proteins | sample AraplaCvi_mLB_r2_FD_184282 | JGI IMG/M metagenome (GOLD analysis project Ga0209676, IMG submission 184282) | Arabidopsis root microbial communities from North Carolina, USA - plate scrape MF_Cvi_mLB_r2 (SPAdes) (version 2) | ecosystem: Host-associated > Plants > Roots > Endosphere | place: USA... | reverse complement strand
CCATTCAAATTAGCTACCATTGTAGTGACAGCGACTAATATTCCAGTAAGTCCAGTACTAATCGGAGCCCAAATACTAACACCTATTGCAACGCCAGCTAAATCTTGTGGGCTACTATTACCAGACATAATCGTATCAAAAAATGACATCGAAAATAATGTCACTTGAGTTACAAGGATTGGGAGTAGTAGTGTGAAAAAGTGAGATATTTTTCCCTTTTTTGTCGTATTCATTTGATCGACCTCCTAAACAAACACTTTTACAATTGTATCATGTTTTGGTTTAATTACTATAAGTAAATCTTGTTTATAAATTAACTTTGAACAGAAAGTTGGAATTGAATTGAAAAATCAAGTAATCGTTATTACTGGAGCAGGAAGTGGACTAGGTGCTTCACTTGCAAAAAAATATTCTGAAATTGGCGCACATATTTGTTTATTAGGGCGTACTGAAAATAAATTAAAAGTTATAGGAAGAGAATTACCAAACAATTATTCGATTCATACAGTTGATATTTCAAAATTAAGTGATGTAAAAAGAGTATTTGATTCAATCACTCAAACGTATGGACAAATTGATTTATTATTTAACAATGCTGGAGTAGGTTCATTTGATTTAGCAGAAGAATTAAGTGAAGAAGATATACATAATATGATTGATACAAATTTAAAAGGAACGATCTTTTGTTCACAGGAAGTTCTTAAACAAATGAAAAAACAAAATAGTGGTACGATTGTCAATATCGTTTCAACAGCAGGTTTAATTGGAAAGGCGACAGAATCAGTTTATTGCGCTAGCAAATTTGGCGTAAAGGGATTCACAGAAAGTTTAGTTGTTGAATTAACTGGTACACCTATTTCTGTTTTTGCTGCATATATGGGTGGAATGAATACAGATTTTTGGTCAGGAATTTTTGATCAAGATAAAACATCTAAAATGATGAATCCAGTCGATATTGCTGAAATTATTATGGATAATATTAAACCACGTAAAAACATTGCAATCCCTGAAATCATTATTAAAAATGTAAAATAATTTAATAGAATGACTACCTTTCCATAAACTATTAAGGATTCCAAAGCCTAAATAGATGAAGGAGAAAGGTAAATGAAAAAATCTAAATCAGCAAAAAGTGAAGTAAATAGTCATCAAAATTTAGATGAACTTTTGCTTGAGGATCTTAATACAGCGGACGATATTCCGATTGAATGGCTACCAAAAGATGAGCCAATTACGAAAACAATGTCATAAAAAAATTCAGAGTAATATCTAGTATAGAATAGTCAATTTGGCTATTCTTTTTTTTATTGATATGGTATTATTATTGAAGCGTTTTAAGTAATACCCAAATATTTCTATACAGTTTTTACGATTTGATGCTTTGGTATTACATACGTACATAAAAATAATGAATAATCCAACATAATATAATGAATAAGGTAGGAGAATTTCGATGGAAAAAGTTCTTGTTTTCGGACATAAAAACCCAGATACAGATACAATTTGCTCAGCAATTGCTTATGCTGAGTTAAAAAAAGCATTAGGTGTAGATGCAGAAGCAATCCGTTTAGGAGTTGTAAGTGCTGAAACTCAATATGCTCTAGATACATTTAAATCAGAAGCGCCTCGTTTAGTAGAAAAAGTGGCTACAGAGACGAACCAAGTTATATTAGTCGACCATAACGAGCGTCAACAAAGTGCTGATGATATCGAACAAGTTCGTGTTCTTGAAGTAATCGATCATCACCGTATTGCAAATTTTGAAACAAGCGATCCACTATACTATCGTTGCGAACCAGTTGGTTGTACTGCGACAATTTTAAATAAATTGTATAAAGAAAATAATGTATCAATTAAGAAAGAAGTTGCAGGATTAATGCTTTCTGCTATCATTTCTGATACTTTATTATTCAAATCACCAACTTGTACAGATCAAGATATTGCTGCAGCAAAAGAATTAGCTAAAATTGCTGGAGTTAATGCAGAAGAATACGGTTTAGAAATGTTAAAAGCAGGTGCTAATCTTGCAGACAAATCAATCGAGACATTAGTATCATTAGATTCTAAAGAATTCCAAATGGGTAATTATAAAGTAGAAATTGCTCAAGTAAATGCAGTTGATACTAATGATGTACTTGCTCGCCAACAAGAATTAGAAACTGTTCTAGAAGGCATTGTATCTAACAAAGGTTTAGATTTATTCTTATTTGTCGTAACTGATATCTTAACAAATGATTCAATTGCAGTTGTAAAAGGTACTGCAACAAATGCGGTAGAAAAAGCTTACAATGTTACATTAGAAAATAATACAGCTCTATTAAAAGGTGTTGTATCTCGTAAAAAACAAATCGTACCAGTGTTAACTGATACATTTAATACTCTTTAATTAAAAACAACAAAGTCTTTTGTGGGCTTTGTTGTTTTTATAATCATCGAACTTTAACTTTTAGAGGTAAGTACATCCATGAAGACATTATTTCATAAATAATTGCATTAGATCTATTAGCAAACATAAAAGATTTTAATCCTCAGTCAGCACTTTCAACACTTTTCATTTCTGTGCCTGCATCACTACTTTATTTTCATGTACTACTTTTTGTTAATAAATACTTAAGCAAGAAAAAGAATACTTAAGACTCTTTAACGAAATAGGGGGAAGAACGATGGAGAAACTACAGTATCCGATTGGAAGATTTTCAGAACCAACAGACTATACAAAGGAAATTCGGTTAGAATGTATTGAAATCTTAAAAAATGCACCGAAAGAATTTGCAGACCTTATTTATTCTCTTACAACTGAGGAACTAAATACACCATATCGTGATGGTGGTTGGAATCCAAAACAAATCATTCATCATGTTGCTGATAGTCATATGAATAGTATCATTCGTATAAAGTTAGCTTTGACTGAAGAAAACCCTACGATAAAGCCTTATGATGAAAATGCTTGGATTACGCTATGTGATTCAAATATTGAAGTAGAAAGTTCCCTTAAAATTCTTGAAGGTGTACACAAACGCTATGTAAATTTGATTGAATCTTTAACGGAAGATCAATTCAAACGAACAGTTTATCATCCTGAAAGTAAAATAACAATGAGTGTAGACTATCTAGTTGCATTATATGCATGGCATAGTAATCATCATTTAGGTCATATAAAGATCGTAAAAAGAACCTAAAATTAATTCAAAATATAAAATTAAAAGATCTAAAACCAAACTATTTAATATTTGTTAAGGTGTGAATTGTTATTAAGTTATTGTTTATTTGTAGTAAAAACAAGTGGAGAAGTCCTACTGCGGAGAAAATATTTCATCTTCGAAATGATTTTGAAGCAAGGTCTGCTGGAACTGAAAATGGAGCAAGAATTAAAATAACAGATGGCCATATCGGTTGGGCAGACATCATCTTTGTCATGGAAAAGAAGCATATGAGAAGAATTAGAGATAAATTCGGAAATTTATTAGAGGGTAAACAAATCGTGAATCTTGATATTCCTGATGATTACCAATTTATGGATGAAGAATTGATTGATATACTTGAAGTTCGGGTAGCTGAACAGATTCAATTAGATTAATAAAAATCCCCCACAATATATGAGTGGGGGATTCGTCTTTTTATGTATAAAAAAGTGAACTCAATAAGTAGATCGCAATAACCCAAATAATGATTGCAGATATTTTATTAATCATAACCATGATTTTACCTGTTTGATCTATTTTCCCGACTATTCTTCCAGCAATAGCAAGCGAAGCAAACCAAATCCAAGATACAAGAATACATGTGAAAGCAAATATGAATTTTTCTGTTCCTTCATATTGTAATGAATTTGTACCAATGATCCCAATTGTATCCAGTATGGCATGTGGATTTAAAAGTGAAACTGAGGTAGCAAAAAGAATTTGTTTTCTGATTGGAAACGAAGCCTGATTTGACTCGATTGTACTCGGCTTACTTTTCCAAGTTTGCCATCCCATATAAAGTAAAAATAAGATTCCAAATACCAGTAAGGCAGTTTTTAAATAGGGTGATGCTAAAATTAATACAGATACCCCAGTTACAGAAAGCGTAATTAAAATTGTGTCACAAATCGAGGCAGTAATCACTACTGGTAAGGCATTGATAAATTTCTTACTACTTGCACCTTGCTGAAAAATAAATACATTCTGAACGCCCAATGGTAGAATTAACCCAAATGCTAACAATACCCCATGTAAAATCGTTTGTATCATGTAATCACCTACTTATTTATTTAGCACTGTATTAACAGAACTGTTCATTAGAAATTGAATACTTTGTTATTTATTGACTAACAATGTCTATTTTTGGGAAGGATAGTAAGAAACTGTTAAAGGAAGTGATGAGTATGTCTCAACAATTTGATAATAATACCCCTGATTATTTAAATTTGACAAATGACCCTGCATTATCTCTTCATGAACTCTCTTATCATTATGATATGAGTTTTAATGATATAGCTGAAGTAAGAGGTATATCAGTAGAAGAATTAATGAACTATTATCAAACAAATACTTCTCACGATGCTTTATTTTATTTTGAATAATTAAAGAAGATCAGCTGAGCCAATTTATTTTGGTTTAGCTTTTTTAATGTGTAGAAAAGTAGTCATGTAAACACATTATATTATAAAAAGTAAGAAAACTATAAAAATTAAACCTATCTTTTAAAAAAGTAAGATAAGTTAATTTAGTTTGTAGACAAAAATAAAAAATAAGAAATTCAGACTGATTGAAAACGCTTGCCTTGCGAGGAGTAAAGCCGGATGAGGAACGTATTTATTTTTAATGGTAATGAGCACCGCAAGCAGGCGAAGCAACTAAGAAAGCGAGCGTTTGGCAGCCAGATTGAAGTTAATTTATTTTGAATTTACTTCTTAATCATACATTCATCATTTCAGTTTATATCGCCAGTTATTACTCTTCATCCATCTTCCACGTGGATATTCAAAGTCACACTGACCAATCAAAGAGAAATGAAGATTTCGACAAACAGCACTTGATGCAAAATTGTGTGTTGACGGAAATGCATGTAGAAAGTGATGTTTTGAATTCCGTTTAAGGACGGCCATTGCTTTTTCAACTGCTAAGGTTGCAATTCCATTACCTTGATATTCTGGTAGAACATTCCATCCCATTTCATATATGGTTTCGTTTCGCCATACTTTTTCCCAATAACCAACACTTCCAACTTTTAATTGAAGCGGTTGAATCATAATGGTAAACATTTGGCCTTTTTTTGTGCACCTAACTCAAGATAAAGATTGTGTCGTGATAAAATATGCTCATTGGATTCAGGTCCTCCGAGATATTTCATCATATTAGGTGTATTTAATAAATAGAGTAAATGTAGATCAGAGCTTGTCCAAGGAACAATTTGAATTGATGAAGCGTTTATCCGAATCGTCAATTTTTCACCTCATTAAAGGATTTTGCCTGTATTTTTCCGTATATTAGAATATTATTCTGAAATCGATGGAAATTGTTAGTGAAAATACACAAATAATCATATTATGTAAACTAATTAGTGATATGATGAAAATGTTTAGAAATATTTTAGGTGGTTAAAACTGTCATAAGTAAGCCTTATATAATGATGAATGTCTAGAAGAAGAAATAAGGAGGGTATCATGACTAATAAAAAAATTCCAGTCGGTGTCTCAAATAGACACATACATCTAACAAAAGAACACTTACATATTTTATTTGGAGAAGGCTATGAATTAAATATGTGGAAAGACCTATCGCAGCCTGGACAATATGCAGCAGAGGAAAAGGTTGATGTTGTAGGAAATAAAGGTACATTATCTGGTGTACGGGTTTTAGGACCAGTAAGAAATGAAACGCAAATTGAAGTGTCTATTACAGATTCATTCAAACTGGGTGTAAAAGTTCCTTTAAGAAACTCAGGTGATATTGCGAATACTACGGGATGTAAAATAGTTGGACCAAAGGGTGAAGTAACAATTGAAAAAGGTTTAATCGTAGCAGCAAGGCATATCCATATGCATACGAAAGACGCAACAGAGTTTAGAGTTTCTGACAAAGATATTGTAAAAGTGAAAGTAGAAGGCGATCGTGGACTAATTTTTGAAAACGTACTTGTTAGAGTAAATGATCAATTTGCACTTGAGATGCATGTAGATGTTGATGAAGGAAATGCAGCGGGTATTACAAAAGATACAAAGGTAGAAATAATTTGATTCGATTTTTCAAGTTTAAAGCGGTTATAGTGATCCAAAGTAGAAGCCTAGGGAATTTCCTAGGCTTTCAAACTTTTAATGGAATTTTTAAAGAAAAACGACAACAATTAATATTCATCTTCATCCCACACATTACTTGCATGTTGATTTCGATTCATCATTTTCGATAAATATAATTCAGTCGTTTGAATACTTTCATGACCAAGACTACGACTAACTTGATAAATGCTTGCACCTTTTTCAATTGAACGACATGCGTAATGATGTCTGAAAAAGTGGGGGCTTATATTATTCGTGTCGTTCCGTTCTGTAACAAATGGCAGATCTGAACTTTTCACCATATCAACTACAAAATTAGATAAATATTTAAAAGAGTAATGTTGATTCATTTTATTTGGAAAAAGGGGACTGGAATCTGTTTTACTGATTTGATTTGATAAGCCTCGACGATCTCTTAATCTACATAAATCTAGATAAACATGATTTAGTATTTTCACTTCGCGCTTTTTATTTCCTTTTCCAATAATTTGTAACCAATATCCATTTGTATCTTTTGAAACATTACCCCATTTTGCTTCAGAAAGTTCCCGAATCCTCATCCCAGTTGTGGCTAAAAGTTTAATTAAAGTAGATTTCAATATATTACTCTTATAAAAGTCCAACAAAGCCTTTACTTCAGATTCTTCTAAATCGCGATTTGGTAAATCATCTTTTGTAATTTTCGCATCTAAAATTCGAGTATATAGTGCTTCTTGAATATAATTTGAATCAAATAAAAATCTAAAAAAACTTTTTAAAATAACTAGTTTTCTGGATAAAGTAGTTACTCGATATACTTGTTTCTTTTGACCATATTGATAGGTTGAAAGCCACTGTTGATAAGCTTCAATATGTCTTTGCTTTAAATTCTTAAATAGGGAAGTTTCATGGTAAATCTCTACATCGTTTCGAATAAAATCTTCGCTTTGTTTTAGATACTTATAAAATTGGATTAATTCTCTTATGTATTCCATTTTGGTACTTTGTTTTCTTTGCTTTGAGGTTTGGATATCTTTCCGTTGATGAACGTAATAGTAGATCATTTCTAAATCAGAAAAACCATCAAAAAATGAGCGGTTCTGTTTTTCATTATCAAATTTTGCTTGTAAAAGAGCAACTTGGTGCGTTTCATCTAACAATTGATCTATTATGTACGTGTTGTCATTTGTAGTAGTAAGTACTGCTGTTTTAATGGAAGGATTAACAGGTAACATGACATGCACCTCCAAATAGTTATATAGAATCTTAAAGTTAGTATGTATTTGAAATTATTTTATCAATTAGAAATCCAGTCTTATTGTTTATTAATTACATTATATACTTTTTATTTAAAATAGAAAAATACAATATTATTCTATTTAAATAAAACTATGTATTATTTATTATTAATAAATATATATACGGAATGTTAAGATGTGGAACAACTAAGTGATAATTTGTTAAATATATATGATATAATAGAAGATAATAAGCTGTAAATGATAAAAGGAAGGTACATACTATGTCTGAAAATGTACAATTCGAAAGAGAAGTTTTGACGACAAATGAAGCTGTAGAAATACTTGGTTTGTCTAAGCAAACGATATATAATTATGTGAAAAATGGTAAATTGAAACTAGTTTATGAGGATTGGCAAATAGATGGTACGATGAAATTCTATCGTGATGAGATTGATAGATTGCAGTCTACTGCAGAAAGACCAACAGGAATTACAGTATTAGAGGCAGCTAATCAACTAGGTGTATCAAAAGCAACGATCCATCAATATATAAAATCAGGGAAATTATCATCGGAAAAAGTATTTATTAAGGGTAGAAATACGTCTTTTATCCCGTCTGAGGAAGTTCATAAGCTTCAAGCTACATTTCTAAGTAATCAAAATAGAAAAACATACTTTTCTAAGAACCTAGTATACTGTTTATTTGGGTTATATATTAAAAGGGATTCAAATGAAAAAGCAAGAATCATCGAATTAAATGAAGTTGGAGATTGTGTAGCAAAAACAAATATGGGTGAATTTCTAAACCAAGAGGAGCTTGTAGAACGTGGCTTTTATAGAGCGTATGAGCTGAAACAAGTTAAACATAGTACAAAGAGGGGAAATATCGTTTTTCGTTTTCCTTTTCCTCAATCAATCAATGCGCCTATTTTTAGTTTAATCGATACATTTTATCAAAAAATTGGGATTCAAAATATGAATCTATATATTGAAGGTAATTCAATTATTGCAGAGTTAAAACCGGTTAAATTACAATATCAAGCTGATCGTCTAGAGCAAGATTTTGAAATCCTGCAAAACTGTTTGCAGGATGGGAAATTATCTTCTAGGCCAGGATTAATTATTTTTTCAAGTAATCAAGAACAATTAACCACATTTGTAGAAGATTCTATGAAAGTGAAAATAAAGCAAATTGCTTTAAATCACCAGTTAGGAATTGAAGAGGTCACAGAAAAATTGATTCGTATAGGTTTAGCTGAATATGAAAAAAAACTAGACTTTTAATAAGTATATTATAATAGAGAAATGAATGTATGATATTACGTTAAAATCAATTTCGATGCGTCTGATAGGTCGTTTTAGATTATTCTGAAATTTATCGAGTTAGGAGATAAAATATGAAATCACGTGTAATTGACTTAAGAAGTGATACGGTTTCACAACCTACTGATGAAATGAGACAGGCAATGTTTCATGCAGAGGTTGGAGATGATGTTTATGGTGATGATCCAACTGTTCAAAAACTAGAAAAACTAGCGGCATCCATGATTGGTAAAGAGGCAGCACTTTTTGTCCCTAGTGGTACATTTGGAAATCAATTGGCTTTATTTACACATTGCGATCGTGGAACTGAGGTAATATTAGGTGAGGACTGTCATATATTCGAACATGAAGTAGGGGCGGCTTCAATTATTGCAGGTGTACATTTACGAACTCTTCAAACAGTTTCAGGTAAAATGGACCTTCAAAAAATAAAACAGTCAATTCGTCCTGAAGATTTGCATTTTCCCGAAACTTCTTTAATTTGTTTAGAAAATGCATACTCCAATGGTGCTGTAGTTGATATTGATTATATGAAAGAAGTATATTGTATTGCCAAAGAAAAAAATATACCAATCCATTTAGATGGCGCAAGAGTTTTTAATGCGGCAACATATTTAGGCACTGATGTGAAAGAAATCACCCAGTATAGTGAAAGTGTAATGTTTTGTTTATCGAAAGGTTTATGTGCTCCAGTAGGTTCAATATTAGCAGGAAGTACTGAATTTATAGAAAAAGCGAAGAAAAAGCGTAAATTATTAGGCGGCGGGTGGAGACAGTCTGGATTCTTAGCTGCAGCTGGAATCATAGCTCTAGAGAAAATGACGACTAGACTACATGAAGATCATGAAAATGCTCTTTATTTAGCTAATGGATTAAAAGAAATTCCAGGTATTAAAGTAGATTCAACAAACAATCATATTAATTTAGTATTCTTTCAAATTGAAAAAACGAATAGAACACCAGAAGAAATCGAACAAATATTTAAAGAAAATGATATTACGATCTTTGCACCTGATGAAAATGGGAGTATGAGATTTGCAACACATTACTGGGTAACGAAAGAAGATATTGATAAAGTCATTAAGCTAATGAAAAGTATTTTAATAGATGAGTAAATAAATACATAAAAAAAAGAGAGTGTGTTACTCTCTTTTTTATAGTTTTTTGTTTTTTAAAATCCATCTTCAGATGCAGTGAATGGTATGTTTAATCTTTGTTCAACTCGACGTAAGCGTTGATTCAGCCTATTTAAACGGAATGTATGACGCTCTGAAGTTTGTTGAAGTCGATTAACAGTTTGATTTAATTGATTTACGCGTCTTTCTAATTCATTAACGCGTCTAGTAAGATTTTGAATTTGCTGTGGTTGTCTTTCTATATCATATTGTTCTTCCCAAGTTGCATGTGAGTATTGGTTATATTGAGGTTGTTGATAAACTGACTGCGGATTATACGGATAGTAATTAGGATACTGATACATATAAAAGTCGCTCCTTCCTTTTTCGGTAATACAAAATACAATATGTAGGCAAAATGCGGAAGGAAACGGCTAATGCCTAATTGAACTTTTCCTATTTTATATTAAAGAATTTTTTAAATATGTAGATGTTTAATAAAGTATTTTTAAAGGAAGTTATATTTAAGGAATTAGAATAATCCATTTAGATTTGGTGGTGGAAATTATATTTTATATAAAACGTTATTTTAGCTGGTTATTTCAGAGTCAAAAAGAAATGGATGTAAGTTATTTAATATTATTTAGTATATTTTACTCACTTCTTCAAGTATTTAGTGAAAGGATATCTCCGATTTGGTATATTGATATTATTTTTATAATTATAAAAGTACTAGTTGGCATTACAATATTAAGAATAAGTCATGGTTATCTAGTAAAGTTATTAGGTAAATTAAATAAACCTGTGAGATTTAGATATTTTATATTAGTTATTTTTGTTTCATCTTTCATTGATACATTTATTAAATAAATTTAAAAAAGAGCCGATTAGGCTCTTTTCCTTTTATTACTTTTGTTTAATTTTCTCAATCACATGATGAATTTCATCGGGTTTTAAAAATTCAATAGGGGAGAAGCCTTTTTCAAATTGTAGTGTATCGGCTTCTAAGATGACAACATAGCGACCATTTACTTTTGCGATGTGTAAATTTTCTCCAAAGTCTGCTAGCATTCCTTTTATTGAAAAATGATCAGCCTTAAATGCTAATTCAATTTCAGGTGTATGTTCTACGATTTGTGCTGCCGCTTCTATAACTTCTTCGGAAGAGAAATGCTCCTGAATTTCTCGCTTAGGGCTTGCTGCCCAAACCTCCATTGCAGCTTCAAATTGTTGTCTTTCTTCGCTTTCTTCTTCAAATACCTCGTCGATTCGGTCATAAACCATCGTCATAACTTGTGATTTTACGATTTCTGGCATAGATTCAGCGTATGAAACAAATTTTAAGAAGTCCTCAAAATAACGAGCGTGAGATGCTTGATGAATTTTTAATTCACTTTCCGATAATAAACCTAATTCTTCCATGTATGGATATTGAATCGATTTCATATTTTTCGTTGTAATCGCCATTTCAACCGTTTTGATTAAAGTAGATTCATCTGAAATAGAAGCAACTTTTGGTTCAAAATCGCATTTTAATACAAAAACAATCGGATCATCGTAATACTTTCTTAATTTTGCTTGTATCACTAAGAACGCTCCACCACGAACTGCACTCGTATCTACATAATTAATAACTAATGTCTCATTGGCAGCCTTAAATTCTTCAGTTGTTTTTGCATGACGTATTCTTTGAAATAAATTATAATTCGGATTCGAATCTAGCGAATGATTTTCTTCTACGATAAAATGTCCTAATTTAGTCGGAACTGTATCATTTTTAGCGTGTCGTTCAACTTTTCTATTAACGATTCGAGCAAGCTCCCCGTCTAAAAAGCCTTTTAAGGCACTTTCTTCGTACATATTCTCATCTATTGTTTGAAAATGTTTATAGCGTTTATCAGATTGATCTCCTTTACCTTCAACTGTTACTACATAAAATGATAGAAATGTTATTTCAAAATCCAATAAGATCACCTTTTTCTTTATTCTGTATTTAAGTATAGATAGGTGACTCACTTCAGTCAATGTGAAGATAGTGCGAATTTACATAAGTGAATTAACCTATTTGTAGAACAAACGAAATTTAATTCATTAAGACAAAAAGCCCTCACATTATGGTAAAATAGAGTATATAATTAATTGAGACGTCTATTTGCAATCATAATTACTGAGATGTGTTATGTCACATCTCTTTTTTCTGTAATTGGGGGAAGTAAGTCAAAGAAAAGGGGTATGAGAGATTGAAAATTGAAAGAATTGCTACCATTTCACTAATCATAGTAACACTACTCTGGGGGACAACATTTGTTGTCGTACAAAATGCAATTGAGTTTGTAGAACCGTTCACATTTAATGCATTTCGTTTCATCCTAGCAACTTTAATCCTTTTACCTTTTCTATTAAGAAGAAAACAAAAGAATGGTATCACATTAAAACAGGTTCTTATCACTAGTGGAATCGGATTTATGTTGTTTTCTGGTTATTTACTACAAACTTTTGGACTTATTTATACAACATCTTCTAAATCAGGGTTTATTACAGGCTTATGTGTTGTATTAGTTCCAGTATTTTTATATGTATTTTATCGAGAACGCTCAAATTGGGCGACGGTTCTCGCATGTTTCATTGCTCTTTTTGGGTTAAGCTTTTTAACATTAGGTAATCGTTTGTCAGTTAATATCGGTGATGTTTTAACACTTTTTGGTGCAATTGCATTTGCCATTCATATCATTTTAACTGGTAAATTTACGAAACAAATGGACGCACTTATATTTACAACGATTCAACTAGCAACAGTTGGTGTTTTTAGTACAATCTCAGCATTTATTTTTGAACTTCCTAAAGCACCATTATCAAAGGATCTATTTACAAACTCAACATTTATATTCGCGGTAATCGTAACTGCTATTTTCTGTACAAGTATAGCGTTTTGGGTTCAAATGTTTGCACAAAAACATATCTCATCTACAAAAGCAGCACTTATTTTCATATTAGAACCTGTTTTTGCTGCTATTACTGCAGTAGTATTTGGAGGAGAAACTTTAACTTCACATACTCTAATTGGTGGAACATTTATTGTTGGTGGTATGTTATTATCTGAAATTCCGATGCCAAAACGAGCGAAAAATGTAAAAGAAGAAGCAATTTATAAAGAAATGTAGAAAAAAATGTAAAAATGGGTATTGACCTCATTGACAGATGTTTTAACTTAACGTATTATATTTTTAAATTAATAAACGACTTAGAAAAGGAATAGTAAGTTTAACAGCTTTTTTAGAGAGGGAATGGGTGGTGAAAATTCCTAAAGTATGTAAACTGAACCAGCCTTGGAGTCACTGTACCGAACTAGAGTAGGCTACAGCGGTTTTCCCGTTAAAGATGTTAAGAGATTATGTAGCAATTTACATAATAAGTAGGGTGGTAACGCCATGGATGGTCCCTTTAGGTCATTCATGGCGTTTTTTATTTATCTTACTTATCATTTACATTTCTACATAATAATTAGGGTGGTAACGCCGAGAATGGTCCCTTTCGATTATTCTCGGTGTTTTTTTGTATAAAAAATTTGATAAGGGGTAGAAAACATGAGTACAAAAAAATTTGTAGAAGCGATTACAGATATGGATGTTGATTTTTCACAATGGTATACAGACATCGTAAAAAAAGCCGAATTAGTAGACTATTCAAGCGTAAAAGGTTGTATGATTTTAAGACCATACGGTTATGCGATATGGGAGAACATCCAAAAAGAATTAGATACACAATTTAAACAAACTGATCACGAAAATGTATATATGCCAATGTTTATACCAAAGTCATTATTACAAAAAGAGGCTGATCATGTCGAAGGTTTTGCACCAGAATTAGCTTGGGTTACACATGGTGGACATGATGAATTAGCAGAGCCACTTGCGGTTCGTCCAACCTCAGAAACATTATTTTGTGAACATTATTCGAAGGTCATTGAGAGCTATAATGATCTTCCAAAACTATATAACCAATGGTGTTCTGTGGTACGTTGGGAAAAGACAACAAGACCATTCTTAAGAACAACTGAGTTTTTATGGCAAGAAGGCCATACAGCTCATGCAACTGCTGAGGAAGCACAGGAAGAAACAATTCAAATGCTAAACGTTTATGCAGATTTCTTAGAAAACTTTTTAGCTATTCCAGTTATAAAAGGACAAAAAACAGAAAAAGAAAAATTTGCAGGAGCAAAGGCAACATATACAATTGAGAGTTTAATGCATGACGGAAAAGCACTTCAAAGTGGTACATCACATAACTTTGGAGATGGATTTGCAAAAGCCTTTAACATCCAATACACAGATAAAAATTCTAAAAGACAATATGTTCACCAAACTTCATGGGGGATGACTACTAGGGTAATCGGTGCACTGATTATGGTACATGGTGATAACAGTGGATTAGTTTTACCACCAAAAGTAGCACCAACACAAGTAATGGTTATTCCAATCGCACAACATAAAGAAGGCGTAATAGAAAAGGCGAAAGAGCTACAAAAACGAATTTCCAAAGTTGCACGCGTGAAAATCGATATTTCTGATAAAATGCCAGGTTGGAAATTTAATGAATATGAAATGAAAGGGATCCCAGTTCGCGTTGAAATTGGACCAAAAGATATCGAAAAAAACCAAGCGGTAATAGTAAGAAGAGATACACGCGAAAAAATATTCGTATCATTAGATTCTTTAGAAGAAACAATCACAACAATATTAGAAGAAATCCAACAATCTTTATATGAAAAAGCACTAAAAAATCGAACTGAAAAAACATACAAAGCAACAACATTCAACGAACTAAAACAATTAAGCGATGGCAAACAAGGCTTCATTAAAGCAATGTGGTGTAAAGAATTAACATGTGAAGAAAAAATTAAAGAAGAGGCTGGCTTAACTTCAAGATGTATGCCATTTGAACAAGAGCAAATCACTGAAGAGTGTGTATGCTGCGGTAAGAAAGCAGAAACAATGGTTTATTGGGGTAAGGCATATTAAAAAAAGAAAAAACACGAATCGATTGATTCGTGTTTTTTTTTATATTCCTGGTAAAACTTTATTACTTAATTGAATCATTTGAAATTCGCCAGAAGTTTCACTTAGAGAAACATCATTGGAAGTTGTTTCTTGAGATGTAAAGTTTAGTGTTACGATAAGAATTAAGCCAAATACTACTAATAGTTTTTTCATTTTTTTTCATCTCCCAATACTAAATTTATAGAATAATTCTTAATAAAGTTAAGAATTTTATCCCCGTCTTTTTGTGATACATAAAAATCTTTGAGGTCTTTTAAATAATGATTAAAGTAATTCGTATGAGAAATCTCATTTAAATAAGGTAGTAAGGTATTTTCTAAGAAACTAAAATATTGTTCCTCATTCCCAGCAAGCTTTAATTCATATAACTCAAATAAATACTCATATTGATATAAATTTGCTTTTTTAGCCTCGTTTTTCCCTTCAATAATTAGTTCTAAAAGAGAAGTTCTTTCAATTAAACTACCATCGAATAAGCATCTCATATAACCGAATTTTGAGGTTATTAAATTATAATAAGAACCAGGCTTAAGTTCCATTGCAAGTAAATACATTTGACTAGATCTCTCAAAAAATCCTCTAAAATATAATTGGTATGCAAAGTTGTGAACTAATAAGTGTTTACGATTATTATCCTTCAACTTGTCAGCTATATCGATTAAATTTTCATATCTGTCATTTATTTCTGAAAAATCTAACTGATTTTCTTCCTCTAATAACATTAAAATAATCGATTCAGTATCGAGTACTCTTTCGTAGTTATTTGTTTTAACAAAAAACTCTTTAGCTTTCTGACAATGATAGTATGCTGAAATGTATGCTTCAGAATAGTAATACGCCATTGCAAGATGATAGTGGATTTCTTGATTGTAATAAGATTCCAAAGACACATTCTTTAAGAATTTTATTGATTTATGTAGTTCGTTAGTCTGAATATAATATATACCAAGTACGTGATTAAGTAAATCTTCTTCAGGTTGGGGTATTTTTTCAATTTTTTTTAATTTAGAAAATAGTATTTTTTTACTATCTTCAATTTTATTTATTAATAACAAATACCTGGCTTTTAATAAATTATATCTGATAAACAATGGGATAATAAAATCAAAATCTACTATTTCTATTTCAAATATTAGCTCCTCAATTTTTTCTAAATCTTGAAAAATAAGCTGTTTTTGCAAGGATTCTATCAATTTTTGGACATTATTTAGCTTCTTAACTTCTTCATCAATATCAAATCCCATTCGAGCGCAAAGTAGGGAAATAGTTTCATCAGAAACTTCAGTAAGACCTCTTTCAATTTTACTTAAATGAGTCTTCGAACAGATTCCATGACCAAGTTCTTCTTGTGTGAGTCCTTTTTTTTGACGAAAATATTGAATAATTGATCCTTTATCGAACATATATTCCACTCCAAAACCCCAATTTACAGAAATTTAATTCTATTTTAGTCTAATTATTAATAAAAGTCATGAGCTATTTGTATATTTTTCTACAAAAATATCGTTTTTTCGCCAATATTCATAATATTTTGGATTGAAACGTATATAAATAGATTTATATGACTAAATATTCAGTATCTAATTTGTTTTACGAAGGAGGATTTTTAATGGAAAATTTAGTCGAAGCAAAAAAACATATACTAATAATAGGTACATCTAATTATTCCTCTAAATTAAGTGAGATACAATCTACTATTCGAACAAGTGTAATTTGTAGGGCATCTGAGTTACCGTTTTTACATAGAGCACATTGTCATGAGTCAATTATTGTAATGAAGGATGATTCAACCCCAGAAATGTGGATAGAATATGCAAAGAATCTTAATAGTTTAAATCCAATTCACCATGTTTCCTCATTTGAAGAATTAGATCAAGATAAAGCATGTGCAATTGCATCAGCACTTAATATTCAATTTCATCACCCAAGCACAATTGATTGGGTAAATAATAAATATAAAATGAGAAAAAGATTAGAGGCTTTACAGTTTGAAGAGATCCCTTGTGAACTTATCCAATCAGTAGAGGAAATTAAAACATTTGCTAGTAAGATAGGTTATCCATTAATCTTAAAGCCTTCAAAAGGGAAAGCAAGTACAGGTATTTCCGTTATTTATACGGAAGACGACATAGAGGAAGCAATGGAGTTTTCTGAATCAGCTGCAGCTCCTCGTCTTGATTATTCGACTCTAATGGTTGAACCTCTTTTAGTTGGACAAGAATTTAGCGTTGAGGTAATTTCGGAAAATGGTGAACATTTTATGATTGGTATTGTAGAAAAGCATGTAGACCAAGATAGCAAAGTTGAGATTGGTCATGTTTTTCCAGCGGATTTACCAATTCATATCGAAAATAAGATTAAGGAATATACATTTAAATTTTTAGATGCATTAAATATTGAATATGGTATTACACACACAGATATCATTTATACAATTGATGGTCCTAAAATCATTGAAACACAATTAAGACCACCTAGTGATAAATTGCCAGAATTAATCTATGATTCTATAGGAATTGATTGCATTCAATATTTAGTGGAGCAAGAAGCTGGAATATCAATAAAAGAAAAGTTAGTGAATCACTTAGATTCAGTGAATGAGGAAAGGAAAACATCGGCAATTTGGTATTCTTTTGTTAATTTTGATGGAGTCCTTGAAACGATTCAAAATAAAGACGAAATTAAAAATATGGAAGGGGTTGCTGAATTTAGTCAGCTCATTTCAGATGGAATTCATGTTAGTAAATTGAAAAGCTCCTATTCTAGAATCGCCTTTGTTAGAACTATTCATTCTCACGCAGATCAGGCCTTACTTACAGCTCAAAAAGCCATTAAGAATCTATTAATGTTTTTAAGTGTTCGAGGCATCGTCCGTTAAAAGATAAAACTAATTAAAAATCCGTGGAAATATTTTAATAAGCTTTCTAGAAAAGTCTCATCTATTTAATATAGGTAAGGCTTTTCATTTATTGTTATACAAAAAATGATCATTTTAGGAGTTTTTATAAACCTAACACATAAGTAAGTTCAACACGCTTAGGAGCTGATTGATTAATTAGCTCCTTTATCAGTATTTGGTTAAAGAGTATATAAATTTCTTATGCAATTAACGCATGAAACATTTTAAAATCGTGAGCTGCTAAAATGCAGCTTTTTTTTGTTTTGAGGAATGCAAAAATTGAGGATTAATCTGATGAGATATTGCAACAAAGTAATTTATTAACTCTAAGCTTTTTTTTCTGTTTCTAAGTAATTTGATTTGTTTTTCTAGTATAAATAAAAGATCTAATAAAGAATACAGATGTTATAATTTAGTTACATCTAGAAAGTAAATCACAGAGGCTTTATGAAAAAACTATATTTATTATCTCACTGTTTATCGGAGCTTTTTGTTTAGGTCTATCTGATGCACCATCTTATGTATTTGGAATCTTTTATGTTGGAGTTTTTCTCTCATTTTCGATTGGAAAAATAGCTCTAATAATAAAAATAAATGATAACTTGATAAACAAGTAAAAAAAGACATTGGAAATACTATACCCAATGTCTTTTCGGCTTAGTTCATTCGACAGGTTTTTCTCAGTTTTTTTAGCATTATATTCAAGTTAATAAGTAAATATATGGTAAAATAAAGTGAACACTGTTTTAAAAGGAGAATTCCAATGTATTTAACAATTGAAGAAACTGCAGAATATTTATCGCTTGATGTAGCTTATATTAAACAATTAATTCAAGCCAAGAAAATAAGAGCAGTTCATGATGGTGAACAATTTTTAATTTATAAAGAACAATTTAATAATCATTTAGATCAAGTAGAAAAAATGAAAAAAATGATTGCAGATTATTATAACGAACCAATACCTGAAGATCCAGATATTAAAGATGAAGACTAATGATTTAAGAAAGTATCAATCTTATTTATTGTTTCTTATTTAAATTTTCTTGAGCCATTCTGACTAACTCTTTAACCATGTTTCCACCAATTCGGCCACCAACTTTGCCGTTTTGTTCGGATGTCAGATTACCGTTATAACCATTAACTAAAGGAACCCCAACTTCTTTGGCAGCTTCAAATTTAGCATTTTCAGGACTAGTTGTATTCATTACTTTAGCTTTTAGTGAATCTAGTGCTTTTCTTGATTCTGGCACTAAAATTTTATTTCTTCTACTCATATTCGTTCACTCCTTTTTTTATATTTTGCCCTTTATTCATTTTTAAACTTGTGGAAATAATTACTAGTAAAAAGGGTATGTTACATATAGAAGGCTTTAAAATATATAAATTTGTGTACATAAGGAGATAAAAAAATGAAATCATTTAATGTAACTTTTCACAAAGAAGACAATGTAGATAATATGCAAATTCAAAAACTGAATGATGAAGAATACCATAGTGCAACTGTAGGTGGCACTAGACATTTATTTGAAATCGATACAAATATTGGTTTTTTTGTGTTTTTCGATGCAGAAGATAAAGATGGTAATGTATCTCACTTACTTCTTCAGTTTGAAGAAGAAGAGGAGGAGCCAGTAGCTTGTTATTCGTTTGCAATGAAGGATTACTATGAATTTATGGCACTTTATTTAAATGATCTAGAATTCATTGATGAAACCGAAGATCAAGAAGAAGTTGAACTAGAAGAGTCAAATTCTATACATCATTTAGTACATTTATTATTCCACATCATAGAAGAAGGTAATGATTTAGAAGTATAATAATACATGCAAATGAATATACTTCCAAAAAATACCGGGTTTGTATATTCGAATTAGTATATTTATCCAGTAAAAGAACTCTTTTCCATAAAAGGGTTCTTTTTTTATTCTTTTCAAAAAATTATGTTAAAATTAACAATAAGTAAAAAGAGAGAGAAGGAGTTGGCGAAATGGAAATACAAAAAATATTGGTAACGAGTAAATTACATCATAAATTAAAAACGTTAATAGAATCTTTTGATATACCAAAAGAGTTTCGTTTTTTACCTGAAGATCAGGTTTCGAAAGAAGACTATGAATGGGCTGATACATTTGTTGGTTTTAGACCAACTCCTAATTTTGAATTTGGAAATATTAAATGGGTTCACTCTTTAGCAGCTGGTGTTGATAGTTTTATGAAACTAGACTGGAATAAAGACGTATTACTTACTCGAACAATTGATGTTTTCGGTCCGAAAATGAGTCAGTATTGTTTAAGTTACATATTACAAGATGCTCAATTACATGAACAGTTTTCTAATCTACAAAGAGAACGTAAATGGGAGTTTCATATACCTAAATCATTAGAAGAACAAAAAGTTGTCATTTATGGTACAGGTGAAATTGGTGGATATATTGGGAAAACATTATCCTCTTTAGGTATGAAGGTGTATGGTGTATCGATGAGCGGGGAACAAAAACCATATTTTGAAAAAGTTGTGACTTTACATAATGCTCATACGATTTTAGATCAAACGGATTGGGTAATTGGAGTTCTTCCATCTACTAATGAAACACAAAGTATCATAAATGAATCTACTTTTATGAATTTAAATGGAGCGGGATTCATTAATGTTGGAAGAGGAGCAACAGTATCTGATGTTGATCTATTGAATGCATTACAGAGTGGAAATGTAAGAAAGGCTATTTTAGATGTTTTTAGTATTGAACCATTACCAACATCATCAGGATTATGGGAAATGCCGAATGTAACAATTACGCCACATATTTCAGCGGTAACACTTCCAATCGATGGTGTAAAATGTTTTGTTGATACATTATCAAAACTAGAAAATGGAGAGGCTGTAAAAAATAAAGTCGTCATTGATAAAGGTTATTAATTTTTCCATTTTTATCAAATCATGGTAATATATGAATGCATCAAGATCTTTACCTTGAAAGGAGATAGAAGAAAAATGGCAATTATAGATGTTTCGATTGTTCCTATTGGCACAGAAACGCCAAGTGTTAGTGCTTATGTGGCAAATATTCATAAGGTTTTAGAAAAGTATAAAGGTGAGGTTAAGTATCAATTAACTCCGATGAATACGATTATTGAAGGAGAATTACCATTGCTTCTTCAAGTTGTTCAAGAGATGCATGAAGTACCTTTTGAAAATGGTATTTCACGAGTTGCTACTACAATCCGAATCGATGATCGAAGAGACAAAAAGAGTACAATGGAAGGTAAGTTAGCATCTGTACAAGCTAAACTTGATCAAAATTAATCAAAAAAGTGACTTTACAACCTAAATTTGTAAAGTCACTTTTTTAGATTAAATTATTCTAATAAATTTGACCTATTGAAAATTAAAGTATGAATTGTTAAACTAAACTAAATAGTCAGTTTAATTCATATTAATGTAAGGAGCTAGATTTAATGCCTAAGGTTTCTGATGATTACAAAGAACGCAAAAGAGAAAGTTTATTAGAAAGCGCCTTAAAATGCTTTGGAGAGAAAGGCTTCCATTCAACAACAATGGATGATATAGTTGCATATTCTAAAACTAGTAAAGGTCTTATTTATAACTATTTTAAGAGTAAAGAAGAACTATATTTAGAATTAATGCAAGAACGTACAAAACTTACATTTGAAAGAATTAATGAGCATTTTAAAAACTGTGAAACGGCAACTGAAAAAATTAGTGAGCTTTTCAAGATGTATCGTGAAATAACACTGACTGAAGAATGGCGTCATTTAATTCGAGTGCACATGGAGTTTTGGATCAATTCTGCAAGGCATGAAAATCTTCAGAACATTATGCTTGATCGATATAAAAAACAATATTTACAATTTATGAATGAAATTATAGAACAAGGTAAGAAATCAGGAGAATTTAAAAAAGAAATCCAAGCTGAACTTGTTTCCAGCATTTTTTGGGCATATATCGATGGAATTTGTCTCCATTATTCAGTTGTTGAAGAAGATGAATTGTATAAGCAACAATTTAAACAAACTGAAGAAATGATTATGAACTATATATTAACGAAATAAGTAATATTTAGGTAGTGAAGTTTTAACTTTGCTACCTAAAAAATAAAATAAAGAAAACTGAAAATTTTGTATGTTAAAATTTATTTTTTGACATACAATGTTTATTAGATAAAATAAACTTAACAGTCAGTTTTATATTAAAAGGAGGCGATCTAAATGAATTCAGTTCAAGTAAAATTAATTTATTTAGCATTACATTGTTAATTACGTGAGTATTTGATAAGGGTGAAGGAGATACAATGGGGAAAAAAGTATATTTTTTATACACGAAGGCCTTTTCAGATATTGGAAATATGATGGAATTAGTTGTGATGAATGCTGTCATTTATTCTATGACCAAAAGTACTACATGGTTGGCAGCAATCTTAGCACTTCGAGTATGTGGTGGAATCATCACAAGCTTATTTTCAGGGGTAATAGCTGATCGATATAATAGACGGAAATTGATGATATTTAGTGATATTACAAGAGGAATATGTATTTTAATTCTTTGCTTTTTTCCTTCACCTACCATGTTTGCAGTGATTGCATTTACATTAGGAGCTTTGGGAAGTTTCTTCACAGTTAGTTTCAGTGCTGAAATTCCTCAAATATTTGGCGAAGAAAAAATATTACAAGTAAATGCTTTTATTTCTAGATTGGCTGCAATTAGTATGGTAATTGGATTTTTAGGATCTGCATTATTGTCTACTGTTGTAGATTACAGAGTTATCATTGGGATTGATGCTTTTTCCTATTTCTTATCAGCATATGTTCTATTTTTCTTTAAATGGGAAAATAGTGTAAAAAATAGCGGAAATTCAAATTGGAAGCAATGGATAATCGATTTGAAGGAAGTTAAAAACTATGTGTTTTTAAGACCACTACTTTTATTAATTTTTATTGTTTTCTTATGTCAAACGTTTACAGCTAGCTCTCATAATGTTGGTGTACCGATCTTGGCTGAAGAGCTAAGTGCAGACCATATTACTTTATACCAAGGTTTAATTTGGGGCATATGGGGGATCGGTGGGATCATTTCAACTTGGTTAATCCCTAAATTTGTTTGGCTAAAAAAACACTTTCTATTTATCTACTTTGGTACTTCGATTTTAATGTCTACAGGATTTATCTTATTTTTATCTACAAAGTTACTAGCATTTATCTTATTTTTTGCTTTCTTCACAGGACTGTTTGATGCTGCAGCAGGGACGTACTTTTCATCTATGATTCAACAAACCGAAAACAAAATAAGAGGAAGAATATTTGGCGTAACGAATCTATTGAATAGACTCGGATTTACACTTGGATTTGTGGCATCTTCTCTATTATTAAAAGTTTTAACAATGCCTCATCTTGTGTGGTTATTTCATGGAAGTATGATTATGATTATTCTAGTTATCTCGATTATTCTATTTTCAAGAAAAATGTTTCACTTTGATCATGATCCTAAACTAAAACAAGAGGTTGAACTAGTTGTTAGTAAATAAAATCTGAAATTAGGGGTGCTCTTTAAATGGAAACAAATATTAAGAATGATTTAACAAAAACTGATTTAGAAAATATTAAGTACATCAGATGCTCCGAAGTAGATATTGATTTTGTATACAAAGCTTTTACAATCGGATTTTCTGATTATATCGTAAAGTTCGAATTAACAAAGGAACAATTTGTTGCCAATTTTTTTGGCCCAGAAGGCAATCATTTAGAACATTCTTTTGTTGCGATTCATGAAAACGAAGCTGTTGGGGTCATTTTGGGTGGTATCAAAGACTATGAAAATATGAAAACAATGAGATGTGGTACACTTGCAATAAGTCCTAATTATCGAGGAAAAGGTGTAAGTCATAAGCTATTTGATTTACATAAAGCTGAAGCTAAAAAACATGGATGCAAACAATTATTCCTTGAGGTAATTGTAGGGAATGATCGAGCAATACAGTTTTATAAGAATTTAGGTTATGAAAAAATCTATGATATTTCTTATTTTAGTAAAAAAGATTTATCAGATTTTGAACAATTAAATCCAACTTCAGAGTGTGAAGTTCATCAAATTGAATTCAATTCTTTTACTCAAATTGTTAACAAATGGAACTATCATATTAATTGGCAAAATGATGTTGAATATTTAGAAAAAGCACCTAATGTTACTTACTTCGAGGCGTATATTGACCAGCAAATTGTAGGTGCCTTAGCTGTGCATGCTAGTGGTAAAATCAGTTTCTTATATGTAGATCAAAATTATAGAAATCAAAAAATTGCTACGAAACTATTACAAACAGCATTTTTACATTTAGAATGTAAAGCATTCTCAACTGGTTTTCCAAATAATAGTCATTTAGAAGGTTTTTTAACATCATTAGGTTTTCAAAAAGAAAAATTGGCTCAATATGAAATGTATATGAGATTAGTATAGGAAAGAAAAAGGCTAAGTGATCGTAATTGTATGTTTGCCTAGTAAGTTGAACTTGCTCATAATAATACTTCACTTCGTACACTAAATTGTATGGAGGTGAAATATTATGTATCAAAATCGATATAATTTTGAACAAACATATGGTCCAACAGCAACACATCTACAACATCAAGATGAAAGATTCTTTTTCTTTCCATTTTTACTTGGCGCAGCAGCTTTTGGGGCATTTAGACCATGGGGTTGGTGGGGGCCTTGGGGCTATCCATATTATCGTCCTTGGGGTTACTGGGGAAGACCTAGATGGGGATATTGGGGAAGACCTTGGTAAACGAAAAAAAAGTAAATGCCACATTGCTGTGGCATTTTTTAGTATGTTTCTTTATTTTATTAAAATATGGATAAAAAAAGGACTGATTAATGAAGCAAAAATTGCACTCAATGTCATTGTGATTGAACTGATTGCTTGTTCAACCTCTCCATATTCGGCTGCTTTTGCTGTACCAATCCCGTGTGAGGCTAGGCCGTATCCTACACCGATCGCTATTGGGTGATCTATTTTAAGAAGTGATAGCAGATAAGGTCCAAATATAGCCCCTGAGATTCCTGCAATCATGACATACACAACAGTGAGGGAAGGGATTCCGCCAATAATAGAAGTAATGCCCATTGCAACTGGTGTCGTGACAGACTTAGCTGCTAAAGATAAAATGACACTTTGTTTTAAGCCTAACCAGATTGACAAACAAACACCAGAAATGAAACCAATAAATGTTCCAGAAAGTACACTGATAAAAATAGATAAAAAATGAGTCTTTAAACGCTGTTTATGCTCGAATAATGGATACGCAAATGAAACAACTGCAGGTCCTAGCATTATATTAATCCATTTACCACCATTCATATAACTTTCATATGAAACGTGAAAACTACTTAAAATAAGAATAATGACAAAAGTAGATGTCGTAATAGGGACAAGTAAAGGAAAAGAAACATGTGAATATAGTTTTTTTGCTAATAAGTACAAAATGATCGTGATCGCGATAAAAAATATACTATTTGCCATCAAATTCACTCCTTACTAGCTGTTCCTTATTCTGCTCTTTTCGAGAAGAAAGAAAGAAACTTAATGTAGTGGAAAAAACCATCGTTACAATTGTACTGATTAAGACAATCCCAATTGAAATGAGTCCTGAACCATTTAATAAAGAAGAATATTGAATGATACCTACTGTAGCTGGAATGAAAAATAACGTTAAATGCTTATTTAAAAAATTACTTCCTTCTCGAACCCATTTATCTTTAAAAATAGGGATATTCAATAAGCAAAATAAAATAAACATGCCAATTATGCTACCGGGGATCATTAAATGAAATTTGTTTTGTATAGTGATTCCGATAAAGTTTAAACAGTAAAGGAAAGCGATTTGAACGATTATATAAGCATATTTCATATTCAACATCCTTTTTTGCCTAATTTGTTCTATGAAAATAATAATCTATATATTGTACATTAAAAGACATGGAATTGTAACAATTTAGAGTTGTTTTCACAAAAAATGCATGTTTTCTAAAAACGGTTTATAATAGATTTATTAAAAAATATAAGGGAAGTTGTAAAAATGAATTCTTTTGTCGCTTTTGATTTTGAAACAGCCAATTATAATCGTCATAGTATTTGTGCGGCGGGTTTTGTATTTGTAGAAAACGGGGTCATTGTTGATCAAATCTACTCCTTAATAAATCCTGAAGAAGAATTTTATTCTATGAATATTTCAATTCATGGAATCCGTCCACATGATGTAGAAGATGCTCCTACTTTCCCAGAATTTTATCGTTCAATACAAGATAAACTGTTAGGAAAAACGTTAGTAGCTCATAACTTACCATTTGATGGATATGCATTAAAGGATAATTTATCTCGATATGGTATTCCGTCCGTTGAAAATAATTTATTATGCTCACTACAATTAGCTAAAAAAGTTTTACCGAAACAAAGTCGATATTCATTAGATGTATTATCTAATCAATTTGGGATTATGTTAGAAAACCATCACCATGCTTTAGCTGATGCAGAAGCTTGTGCAAGAATTTTCCTACATCTTACGAAGAGAAATGAAATAATTAGCTTAGAAGATTTATATGAAAAAACGAATATATATTTTGGGCATATCAATCGATTCGAATATAGATCATCACTAGTGAAACCGAAGAAACGCAAATTGGAGAAGAAAGTATGAAATTTATATCTTGGAACGTAAATGGAATTAGAGCTTGTGTACAAAAAGGATTTCTCGATTATTTTAAAGAACAAGATGCTGATATATTTTGTATTCAAGAAACGAAATGCCAAGAAGATCAGATTACACTTGATTTTGAAGGGTATCATCAATATTGGCATTCCGCAGTTAAAAAAGGATATTCTGGAACTGCAATTTTTTCCAAACACAAACCTGTTAATGTATCTTATGGTTTTAATGGAAAAGAAGAAGACATTGAAGGACGTGTATTAACCTTAGAGTTCGATACTTTTTATATGGTAAATGTTTACACACCTAATTCTCAAAGAGATTTAGCTCGACTACCTTTTCGTTTAAGCTGGGAAGATGAGTTTAGTGGATATTTAAAAAAACTCGATGCTCATAAACCTGTGATATTATGTGGTGATCTGAATGTTGCACATCATGAAATTGATCTTGCCAACCCAAAATCTAATAGTAAAAATTCAGGTTTCACACAAGAAGAACGCGGTAAAATGACAACACTACTAGAAAATGGCTTTACTGATTCATTCAGATATATGAATCCAACAAAAGAAGGGTCATATACTTGGTGGTCATATATGAATAAGGTTAGAGAAAGAAATATTGGTTGGCGAATTGACTACTTCATCATTTCGAATAGACTTCAAACTAATTTACTTAATTCAGAAATACATTCAAATATAATGGGTAGTGATCATTGTCCAATTATATTAACTTTAGACGATCAACTAATTAAATAAGCTGTACAAATTAAAAGAAAGCTCATATTTTATATAGAGCTTTTTTTATTTATTGGCTCCAGTGTTGTATTAAAAAATGGCTCAAGAAGAAAAACACACTCCACACTTAAAAGCTAACATCTAGGTGTGGGGTATCAACAGAACTTTTTATAAGGGCCAATTAAAAGTAAGTCTTGCAATATAACAAGGAAAACTACAAACATATCGAAGTAAACGATAAGGTGGTCTAAAAATGAGTTATAAATGGATAGAGTGGGCAATGAAAATTCAATCGATTTCAAAAAATGGATTAGCTTTTTCTAAGGATGTATTTGATATTGAGCGATACGAGCAATTACAAAAACTAAGTGCTGAAATTTTGTCTGAATATAGTGAGTTGGAAATGGAATCAGTATTAAATTTATTTCATCAGGAAAAGGGATACCAAACACCAAAAGTAGATGTGAGAGGAGTTGTATTTAAAGACAATCAAATCTTACTAGTACGAGAAAAAAATGATAATAATTGGTCCTTGCCTGGTGGATTTTGTGACGTGGGTTTATCATCTTCTGAAAACATTGTAAAAGAAATAAAAGAAGAATCAGGATATGAAGTAAAAGCAAAAAAATTGCTTGCAATACTTGATATGAATAAACATCCACATCCACCGCAAGCCTATCATTACTATAAAATATTCATTCAATGTGAAATAATAGGTGGAGAATCAAAAATAGGGATTGAAACACAAGAAATAGACTTTTTTGCCGAACATGCATTACCAAAACTATCATTAAGTAGAGTAACAGAATCTCAAATTCATTTACTCTTTGAATATTTGAGGGATCCAAATAAAGAAACCGTATTTGATTAAAAGGAGACAGAATTTGAATAGTCATACGTCAATATTTAAAGAATTAGAAAATGAAATTAAAAAAGAACGAATTTCATCATGTATCGTTTATAAGGAAAGTGAAATTTCATTTCAATATTATAAAAATAAAAAGAGTGAGTCTAAGTTATTTAAAATTAACTCAGTTACAAAAAGTATTTTATCAATTTTAATTGGGATCGCAATTGATAAAGGTATCATTGAGAGTGTTCAAACACCGATTTCCGTATATTTCCCTACTATTGATCAAAGTAAAAAGGATATTACGATTGAACATTTATTAACTATGACTGCTGGTTATGAATGGCCCGAATGGGGAGCATGGAATGGAAGACCATTTCCAATGATCAATAGTATGGACTGGGTTAATTATATTTTAGAGAAAAATATCGTTGCTAAACCCGGCGAAAAAATGAACTATGATTCAGGGGCCTCTCAACTTTTAAGTGCAATTTTACAAAAAGCGACTAAAAGTAAACTATCGGTTTTTGCAGAGAACATGCTATTTAAGCCTTTAGGGATTCATGAATATCTTTGGCATGAAGATTCAAAAGGCATTAATATTGGTGGATTTGGATTAAGTTTGACAACAAAAGATATGTTAAAAATTGGGATTTTAATGATGCAAAAAGGTGTTTGGTTAGGCAAACAATTGGTTTCTAGTGAATGGGTAGAGCAATCAACTAATGCGAAATATCATACGTATGATCATGTTGGTTCATATGGATATCATTGGTGGGTTTTATTAAACGATGAACTAAAAATAAATAATCCTCCAATCTTTTTTGCAATGGGATATGGAGGGCAATATATTATCGTTTCACCTGAGCAAAAATTAGTGGTTGTGTTTAGTTGCGCAAAGTATATTGACTCATTTATACCTTTGAAGTTATACAGGAAATATTTTCAGCAATAAGAAAAAGACAAGTTAGTTTTAATTGATGAAATAGTAAACTAATTTTTTATGCAGATATTGGAAATAGGAATTTATAACATAAATGTCGAATTAAATCTAAAAGAAAAAAATTAAGCCAAATGTTGAATTGTTCTTTGAAAGGATGACTTCAAATGTTTTTAGTGAGAGAAGATTTTAAAACGTTTATAAAAAAATATCCAATCATTACGATTATGGTTAGTATCTGTTCAATATTAGCATTACTAACTACAGCGGCAGGAGGATATACTACGGAAAATATATTAAAATTTGGTGGATATCAATACGATTTAGTACAACAAGGTGAATTTTGGAGACTATTAACATATGCCTTTATGCATGGAAACTACACCCATTTTTTTATGAATATGACCTTCATGATTATTCTTGGAAGGCCATTAGAAAGTGCTCTAGGCTCTGTTAAATTTTTATTCTTTTATATGGTAGCAGCTTTGTTAACAGGTATCATTCTTCATTTAGTCTATTCATCCAATATTGTCAGCTCAGGATCCTCAGGTGTTGGATATGGATTTTTAGGTATTTATCTTTTCATCATTTTATTTCGTAAGAACATGCTCTTACTTGATGACCGAAAATTTATCTTAACATTTATTGCATTCGGTTTAATTTCTTCATTTATTATTCCTTCATCTAGCTTAACAGGACATTTAGCTGGTATGATAATAGGGTTTATGATTTCACCATTTCTATTAAATAAAACATCGACATTTAAGCATTCGTTGAATGTATAAACTTAAAAAACTAAATATTAATTCTATTAGCAATCAAAAAAACAAATGGGTTAATGAATTATTTGACTCATTTGTTTTTATTTTTATTGGCGCTGTTAATATTAATGATTGATTTTTGATAAATACAATAAGTGTATGAAAAGAGGATAGCCGGTTCTAGAGTAATTGGAATGGAAGGTGCGAAGACTCCTATGGGAGATGCGGGAAACTTGAGACCCCAGAGGCTTGCCGAGGAGGCTCAGGGTCTCGCCCCATGGAAAGCGAAGTACCTGGAATGGAAATCAACATACTTTTTTAACAGAGTCTATTTATTAAAAGTCAAAAACATCTGTAATGCGATCAGCTTTATGTCGATTTCTACATAATTGATAAATTTGTTGAAAGAAATCCTCAACTTTTTCTTTTGTTTCAGGTAATGGGATTTCAACGAAAAGGGAACCAAAAACTTGTTTGAAATAAGCTTTTCGTTCAGCGTTTTTACCATCACGTTTAAGAGGATTATACTTCCAAACTAAATGGTCTTTCCCATTCATATTTTTTACCTCTCTAATTTCGGCCGCAGTTGTTGATTTATTTCCAACATAAATGACAAGATAAAACTGATCATTCCGATGCCAATCAATCAATAATAAATAATAATTTTCTTCCTCAATTTTTTGTAAATGATATGCTGCAATTACAGGCTTGCCATTAGCCCATTGCTGAAAATTCATTATCGTATTGAAATTCGTTTCAATTTTTTGGATTTCATATAATGACTGATTTGATTTCATCCAATCATCGATTTGGTTAGCGATTTGCAATGCAATTTGTTTATCCATACAAATACCTCGATCTATTTTTATCTTTTCATTTTATCAATACGATCATATTTAGAAAAGTTTGAACTCCAGTATTTACTAAATAATCTTGATTAATTTGACTTCAAATCATTGAAACATTTACCATCAATAAAATATTAACTATTAAACCATATTATTAATGATTTATTGATGTAGAGGGAGGAAATAAATAATGGCACGTGGGAAACATTTTAATCATAAGAAAAAAGGTCATGAACCTACGCATCCACAAGGTTCACTTGTAGAACCAGAGGATCGTAAACACGAAGATCGTGAAGAAGACTATATTGTAACAGAAGAAGCGTTTAAAAACCGAATTCAGTAAATATGAAATTGAACTCTAAAAAAGATTAGAGTTCAATTTTTGTTTGTATGAATAGATTTATTCAAAGTCCAATAAATCCAGGATTTTATCTTTTCCAATGGCTTGAATTAAAATTGGGAGCGGTGGACCACTTGGACTGTTTAATATAAGTTTATATACCAAAGTAAAGAACTGTTTTTGGTTTGCTTTCATTATTTTTTTGTCGTGATGCTGACAAATAGCGTATATTTTTTGCATCAATTGCGCGTCTGAATTATTAGTAAGTGCAATATATTCCTGCAGTTGATGAATCCAATTTCTTTGTTCATCATTTAAAGTTTGGAATAAGTCAGAAGCTTTATTTTGATTAACAATAATATTTTTAATAGGGTAGCAATGTTTAATCCAATATTCAGCTCTATTACTAATTTTTTTTATCGTTTGAATATCGTATTTCTCTCCATTTTTTTCAAGGATGTTTTGAAGTAATTGAACATTATAATTTACTAATGGGAGTACACTTGCTATTAGACTAAATTTTGGAAGACGACTTAATGTTTTATTAGAATGAGATAGCTCTAAGGCGTATTTTATATCTTCATCTTCTAGTGATCGATTTAGATTATTCACAATATATCGTTCATATTCTGTATAGTTTTTAAGAACATCTTCGTCTGTCCCTATATTAAAAGCAGTAGAAGGTTTATATTTTGCAAACATAAATAGAATGACTTCTGGTATATAGATGTTTAATAATTCGTTAGGTGTTATGTTATTTCCAGTAGAACTGGACATTTTTCCATTTTGGCCTTTAATACCAATGAATTCATATGGAGTATAATCTGGTGCTTCGAAATGAAATATCCTTTTAGCTATTTCTTTTGAAACATTATAGCTACCCGTCTCCGAAGAATGATCTCTACCACCGGGCTCAAATATAACATCCTCCATCATCCATCTCATTGGCCAATCTACTTTCCAATTCAATTTAATATTGTTTGCTTCCATAATTTTAATTTGATGTTGAAAACCACATAAACATTCATACTTAATTTCTTCTTGTTCTTCTTCAAAAAGAATTATTTTTGTATCATCTTTACCGCATTTTTTACAATAAATTGTTATAGGGTAAAAAGCATCTCTATCGTGATTAGAAGACTGACTAGTTTTAAATTCCATTAGAATATCGTAAATTTCTTTTCTTTGTTTCAATGCATGAAGGATTTGTTTATTATATTTCCCTGAAGTGTAAGCGCTATGTTGATAAATAAATTCAATTTCTATACCAAAAACTTTTAATGAATCCTCAAATTCGCCTTCAAAGTGCTCTGCGTAAGAATGATGGCATCCAAACGGATCGGGGATATTATCATATGATTTACCAATATATTGCTGAAACTCAGCGTCTACGTTATTAGGGACTTTTCTAAATCGATCAAAATCATCCCAAGAAAAAATGAATCTTGTCTTTTTTCCTAAATCTTGTAAAGCTTTCACTACAAAATAAGTAGTTAATACTTCTCGGAAATTCCCGATGTGAACAGAACCAGAAGGACTTATACCAGAAGCACAAACGAATGTTTCTTTATTTGGATATTTATTAATCAATTCAGTTGCAATTTTATATGCCCAATGCATAAAACCACCTCAATTTTCAATATTTATATGATTAAAAAAGTAAATAAAAAAACTCCCACCCCCAAGATTATTCATCTTGAGGACGAGAGTTGTTAACTTCGTGGTACCACCTCAGTTTGTTAATATGTTGCCATATCAACCTCATTTAGGTACGGCAAAAATGCTTATACCCTATCTCTATAACGGGAGATCCCGTCGTACCATCCCTAAGTTCGAAGCTTTCTAACTTAGTTCAATACGAGGCTCAAAGTCTTTTTTCAATTAGATTGTCAATCCTCCATTTCAGCAACCGGAGGTCTCTGTTAGTGACAATTCTAAATTACTTTTCTCATCATAGCCTTATTCAAAATATTAATTTTTATTATAATAATTAAAACAATAAATATTGTCAATAAAATTTAATGATGAATAAGATAAATATCTACATATATTTGGAGGTGAAAAAATGAGTAACGTAGGCGAGGAGCTAATTATAACAGGCGCATGGTTTTTATTATTTGGAACAGTGACCTCAGCTGTAGGCGTTACGAGTAAAAATATTATTGGCACGAACTTTGGAAAGAAGCTGTTTGCGAAAGGAAATGCAATCGAGGCATTTGGAAATTCAATTCAGTCATCTGGTAGGGAAAAATTAATAAAAAGTGAAACTGGTGATAATGATCATTTATTAACAATTATGTTAGGAAGTTGGATTCAAGCTGCAGGAAATGCAACAAATACACTCGCAACAGAACTAGAAATCAGTGGATCAATGGAACAAGGGGAAAAATTAAATGCTTTAGGGAGTGTGATTCAATCAATCGGTGCTTCATTTGAAGCAAAGGGTGCTAGACAAGAAGAAGGTGTATTAGTAAAATTTGAAGTTTTCGGAAATGAATTAATTGCTATAGGTGCGATGATTGATGGTATAGGGAATGTAGCACTTCTAAATCAAAATGATGCTATTGGAGAACAACTTTTATTTTTTGGTAGTTGGGTACAAGTTGTAGGCTCAATTCTAATCGTTATTGCTGTAACCCATTCAACTGAGCCAGAAGAGGAAACTAAGACTACTCGTTATGGTTATTACCCAAAATAATATGAGTATAAGTCATCAATAATGAGAAATGTAACAATAATTATAGAAAATTTGAAAGTTAATACTTGTTAGCAATACCTTTAAATGTTTTACTTTAAATAAAAAAACATTTTTTTATTCATTTAAGCAATTTTATGAGAAAATAAAATTATTAAAAGAAAACAGAGGTAAAAAGTATGAATGTAAAAATAATAACTGATAGTGCGGCTGATTTGCCTAAAGAAGTATTAGAACAATATCAAATTGATGTGATTCCGTTGCGTGTTTATTCTGAGGATGAAAAAGAATATTTAGATGGTGAGACGTTAAATTCATCGACTTTATTTTCAGAAATGCGTAATGGAAAAGTATTTAAAACATCTTTGCCATCATACGATCGTATACATAGTACATTTATTAAATATGCAAAAGAGAATGTTCCTTGTATTTATTTAGCCTTCTCATCTGAACTATCAGGTACATATCAATCAACAGTTATGGTGAAAAATGAAATTGTTGAAGAATTTCCCGAATTTGATTTAGATATCGTTGATACAAAATGTGCATCAATAGGACAGGGCTTAGCTGCAGTTAAGGCTGCAATCCTTGCAAATGAAGGTAAGACTAAAGAGGAAATAATGACTCAAATTCATCACTCTATCAACCATATTGAACACATTTTTACTGTAGATGACTTACAATATTTAGTACGTGGTGGACGAGTAAGTAAAGTTGCTGGTTTTGTTGGGAATTTATTAAATATCAAACCGATCCTTCATGTTGAAGATGGGAAATTAATTCCATTAGAAAAAATAAGAGGATCAAAAAAGGTCTTAAAAAGAATGCTTGAAATAATGGAGTCTAGAGGCGTAAATTTATCAAATCAATTGATTGGTATTTCCCATGGTGATGACATTGAAAGAGCAACTGAATTAAAGAATGCTATGAGTGAGATGTTTGGATGTAAAGATTTTATTATCCATTCGATTGGTTCGGCAGTTGGAGCACATGCTGGCCCAGGAACGTTAGCAATATTTTTCATGAATTCAGACAATAACTAACATAAAATTATATGCAAATGGCCAATTTCGTTGAACTTAAATGAAATTGGTTGGTTTTTGTCGAAAATATTCCTAATATTCTGAAAATATTCCCCGGACAATAATTCATACATATTTACCTTAAAAAAAGTAAATAGTATTTATGTAATCTTTACAAATACGATTTGATGGGGTGAAAAAGAATGTCAATTTTAGATAATTGGGATCAATGGAAAGATTTTTTAGGAAATCGTTTAGATGCTTCAAATGAAAAAGGTCTAGCTGACGGAGCTGTTTCTGAAATGGCTTATCGCCTAGGAGATTATTTGGCAAATGAAGTAGATCCTAAAAATCCAGAAGAGCAAGTGCTTAAGGATTTATGGACAGTTGCTGATGAACAAGAGCAACATACAATTGCAAATTTAATGATTAAATACGTAAAAAATAAATAATATTTCTTATAAAAGATAATATAGTAAACAATAGCCCTGTAATTTTTTACATGGGCTTTTTATTATTTTTATGAAAATACTATAGAGGAAACATCCTTCAAGTAATAAAAAATAATGACTTTATTAATTATTTAAATTTACAAAAAATAAACTTGAACAAAACTAACTATTCTTATATACTGTACTTTGTTCGAGAACACTTTTTGTTGTTTACTTTTACCGTTTAATTTTGTATGATTAATTTTCTGTTTTGCATTTTTAGAAAACAACAGTTCATATTCAATTCATAAATTTATGGTAAAGTACTTCAGAACTGTTATGAGTCATTATTTTTTAGCAATTATATTAGGGGAAATGGGGTTGGCATATGAGTAAGCAAAATGAGGCTGTAGAAACGCCTTTTAATATCAAAACAATTATCGGTCCAGTTATGGCGGTAATTATTGGTATGATCATGGTTATTTTAGATAGTACTGTAGTAAACGTAGCTATGCCAGGTATTGTAGAGTATTTCAAATCTGATTTGGATACAATGCAATGGACGATCACTGGTTATACATTAGCACTATCTGCAGTTATTCCATTAGCAGGATGGATGTCAGATCGCTTCGGCGCAAAGCGAATCTTCTTAATCACAATTTTATTTTTTACAATCGGTTCAGTGTTATGTTCAGTTGCACAGTCGCCTGAACAATTAATTATTTATCGTATCATTCAAGGACTAGGTGGAGGTATGGTAGCACCAATTGGGATGGCTATTATTTTCCGTTTAGCTCCTCCAGATAAAATGGGTTCAATCATGGGAATGCTTGGTATTCCAATGCTATTAGCTCCAGCTTTAGGACCAGTTATTTCAGGTTGGTTTGTTGAATTCTCGACTTGGCACTGGATTTTCTTAATTAATTTACCAATTGGAATTATTGGGTTAATCGTTGGTATGAAATATTTACCAAATTTCGAAACAAAAACAGTTCCTTCACTTGATAAATTTGGTATTATCCTTGCTCCAATTGCATTTTCAATGTTAGCTTATGGTGTTAGTGAAAGCTCTACAAGCTGGACATCTAAAGAGACATTAACAGGTTTAATTGTAGGTGGAGTAGCATTATTATTATTTATCGTTGTTGAATTAAGACAAAAACAACCACTTCTTGAACTAAGAGTGTTTAAGTCTTCTGATTTTACTAGAAGTATCTTAATTACATGGATCATGCAAATCGCATTATTTGGTTCATTCTTAATTGTTCCTTTATATTTACAAACTGTTAAAGGCTATGGCGCTTTTGAAACAGGTTTAATTATGCTTCCACAAGCTGTTGCATCTGCTTTAATGATGCCAATCGGTGGAAAATTATATGATAAAGTTGGTGCAAGACCACTTGCATTAGTTGGATTAACAGTTATTACAGGCGCATTATATTTATTCTCAACAATTACACTTGATTCAACAAATGTCTTCATTATTCTTACACTTGCAATGATGGGTGCTGGAATGGGTATTTCAATGATGGCAATCAATACTCACGTATTACAATCTGCACCAAGACATTTAGTAAGTCGCGTTACATCTTTAACATCAGCAGCACAACAAGTAATGGTATCTTTTGCAGTAGCAGGTATGGCTGGATTCTTAACTTCAAGTACAAAGGATTATATGACTAAAATCGCAAATCCTTTAGAAGCGATGATTTCTGCATACGGAGATACATTCTTACTGGCAGCAGGAATTGCTTTAGCTGGTGCTGTACTATCAATTATTTTACGTAAACCAGTAGTGAGTGATATTGATCAAGGCGAACTTGATGAAGAAGCAAAATCAAGCATGATGGTTGGACATTAATTTAAATTAAAAACAGAAGCTTATATGAGCTTCTGTTTTTTTATATTGAAGTAAAACATGTAATTTATAGTACATGAATTTGTAATGAAAATGACCTCATTTTGTAAACATTAATTATGTATAATGAAAGCTCTACAACTAAGATCATATACATATTGGAGCGATCGTATGAAAAAACGAATATTGAAAGCAACATTAGCATTATCAATTTTTACTGGTGGGTTAATAAACATTAATTTGATACCTTCTAGTATTCAAACTGTTGAAGCAGCTACTATTAAGGGAACTGTAACTGCAACTACTTTGAATATTAGAAGTGGACCTAGCACAAATTATAGGGTTATTGCCACAATTAAAAAAGGTACAACAGTAAGCATCACAAGTAGTAAGACAGGCTGGTATAAAATAACTGTTGGTACGAAAACAGGGTGGGTTTCAAGCAAATATATCAGAAAGTCCACAAGTAGAATTGCATCATCAACTGTAAATAATATGAAAACGCTTGGTACTTCTAAGCAACTAATTATTGTAACTGCAGATAATGAAAGTACTAGAAATGTTGTGATTGAGACATTCGAAAAATACGATAGCGGTTGGAAAAAACGTAATACATTTGCAGGCGTTATTGGGAAAAATGGAATGATTTCTAGTAAACATGAAGGTGATTACGAAACGCCAGAAGGAAAATATACGATAACGACAGCATTTGGAAGACAGGTTAATCCAGGAACAAAATTACCATATCGAAAAATAACAGCTGATGATGTGTGGGTAGATGATTCCAATAGTACACTTTATAATACTTGGCAATCAGCTTCTAAAAACAATGGTAGATGGAATAGCGCTGAAAAGATGAATATTTCTCTTTATGATTATGGATTTGTGATCAACTACAATGTATCAAGAACACCTGGCAAAGGAAGTGCTATTTTCTTTCACATAGCTGGTTCTTCTGGATATACAGCTGGTTGTACTGCAACTTCAAAAACAAGTGTTATTTCAATCTTAAAATGGCTAGATCCAGCTAAAAAACCAATTATTATTCAAACGCCATTTAATAAAGTAACAAATTATTAATTTAAAGATACTGATCAATTAATGGTCAGTATTTTTTTGTGCACTAATCCATATTGATAATAATTTGAGATAAAATCACGGCGATATGCTAATGCGAAGTAATAGCTAGAGAGTGAATAGTTCCATCAGGATGATGTCGAGAATTTTTATCATTATAAAGTAAACTTTTTAAAGTACAATTTAAAGATGGAAAAATTCGATATACTTATTTTGAATTTTCAAAGTATAATAAAAAAGCTAGGTTTAATGGATTTTTAACATTAGAGGTGATTACATGGTACATAATTTTATAGAATTTGAAACTGAACGATTAAAATTAAGAAGATTTAAAGATGAAGATTTGGAATACTTTTATCAATATCGAGCTAATCCTAAAGTCGCAAAATATCAAGGTTGGCAGGACTATTCATACGAACAAGCAATTTCATTTATTGAAAAACAAAAAATTGCGATCGCAAACATTCCAGACACATGGGTACAAGTTGCGATTGAACTTAAAGATCATGGAAGACTAATTGGAGATTTTGGTATCCATACGCTAGAGTTACCGCTAAATTCAATTGAGATTGGATTTACATTAGATCCACAATTTCAAAAACAAGGCTATGCAACAGAAGCACTAAATGGACTTGTAAATCATGCATTTAACGTTTTATATAAAGAAAAAATTCAAGCGATTGCTGTTGAACAAAATGACTCCTCAATCAAACTTTTAAAAAGAATAGGCTTTCGTCAGGTGAAAAAAATAGAAAATAGTCCTTTTAAAGGTCAAATAGTGAATGAGTTTGTCTTCGAATTGACAAAAGTTGATTGGGTAGGGTAGGAGATGAGAAGTAACAATGAATTTTTTTAAAGGTGCAGTATATTTATCTTTAGCTGCCAGTATATGGGGAATGACATATGTTGTAAGTAAAGTTGTATTAGATCATATTTCTCCATGGCTTTTACTGGAAATGAGGTTCTTATTAGCGCTAATTGCCTTAGGAATTATTTGTATCATTCAAAAATCATGGAAGATAGATAAGAAGGACTTATTACCAATTGCAGTGATTGGTTTAGTTGGCTACTCAGGTTCAATTGGTCTTCAATTTATCGGTACAAAGCTTTCAGGAGCGGCTATGGGATCTTTAATAACTTCAGCTTCACCTGCATTGATTTCATTTTTTGCATTTCTCATTTTAAAAGAGAAAATAAATAATCGTAAAATCATTTCATTAGTGTTAGCGACTATAGGTGTGATCGTAGTGATTGGAATACCAACAGGAAATACAGATTACGGTGCTTATTATGGTAATATCATTTTATTTGGTGCTGCTATAACGTGGGCTTTATACACAGTTTTAAGTAAAGCACAAACGAAAAAATATTCTTCTTTAACCGTTACAACTTGGGCAACTGTTTTTGGGGTAATTTTTACAATTCCTTTTACAGTAGTTGAACAAATTCAAAATCCTAGTTCATTATCGCTTAATTTTTGGATTTGGATGGGAGTAATATTTTTAGGAACAATTTCTACAGCAGGGGCATTTTATTTGTGGAATAAAGGATTTGAATTCATAGATACATCTACGGGCTCATTGTTTTTCTTTTTCCAACCACTTATTGGGACAGTTTTTGGCTTTTTCTTATTGAATGAATCGATAAAAACTTCATTTTATGTAGGCAGTTTATTAATCATATTAGCTGTTTATTTATCTATAAAGGAGCCAAAAAATCTATCAAATATAAATTATTCTTCTAAAAAGGCATAAAAAAAGTGGCTGAATGATTCAGCCACTTTTTTTTATTATTCTGGAGCGATTTCATTATTAACATCAAGTGCTTCTACAAGTTCAAGCTCTTCATGTCGTTCTTGGAATCGATTAAAAGTAAATTCATTTGCAAATAGGAATAACGGACGTTCAAAGCGGTCATATACAAGCATGTTACGCATATCTTGATATTTTTTTAAGCCTTTTACATCATCTGTTTTTACCCAACGTGCAATATTATAATCAACATGATCTTTACGAATATCAGAACCATACTCATTTTTTAATCTGTACTCAAATACTTCAAATTGAAGTTGACCAACTGCACCAAGTATAACTTCATTAAATTCATTTTTATAAACTTGAATAGCACCTTCTTGGGCTAATTGTTCGACACCTTTATGGAAGTGCTTAGACTTTAATGAGTTTACCGGGCTTACGCGTAAGAATAATTCAGGTGGGAAGGTTGGTAATGGCTCAAAGAATATTTTTTGTTTGCCAGCCGTAATTGTGTCACCAATTTGATATGTCCCTGAATCATAAATACCAATTACATCCCCAGCATATGCTTTATCAACAGTCTCACGATCATTTGCCATTAATTGAGTAGATTGACTCAGTTTGATTTGTTTACCAGTACGAGAGAGCATTACGTTCATTCCACGTTCGAATACACCAGAACAAATACGTACAAATGCAATTCGGTCACGGTGGGCCGGATTCATATTAGCTTGGATTTTAAAAATAAAGCCACTAAACGTTTCATCTGTTGGATTCACTTCACTATTGATCGTTTTACGTGGACCAGGAGCAGGTGACATATCTAAGAAATGATTTAAAAATGGTGTAACACCAAAATCAACTAATGCAGTACCAAAAAATACAGGTGTTAATTGACCAGATTGTACCAGTTCAATATTAAATTCATTCCCAGCACCTTCTAAAAGATCAACTTCATCTCTTAAGTTTTCTAGGTTTGTCGATTCTAAATGAGCTTCTAATTCAGGTCCATGAACACCATCTTTTCCAAGCTTAATGACTTCATCTTTTCTGAATAGATGAACTTCATTTTCAAGACGATCATATACACCCTCAAATTGCATTCCACTACCAATTGGCCATGTTACAGCTACTGAAGGCATTCCAAGAACTTCTTCAAGTTCCTCCATTAATTCTAATGGATCCTTTGCTTGTCGATCTAATTTGTTCATGAATGTAAAAATCGGAATTCCACGCATACGACATACTTGGAAAAGCTTTTTCGTTTGCGCCTCGATACCTTTAGCAGCATCAATTACCATCACTGCACTATCAACAGAAGTTAGTACACGGTATGTATCCTCACCGAAATCATTATGACCTGGTGTATCCATAATTGAGACCATTTTTTCATCGTATTCAAATTGCATAACTGAAGAAGTAACAGAAATACCACGTTGTTTTTCAATTTCCATCCAGTCAGATTTTGCATATTTAGAGTTTTTTTGTGCTTTTACAGTACCAGCTTCACGAATTGCTCCACCATGTAAAAGTAATTTTTCAGTTAACGTTGTTTTACCAGCATCCGGGTGAGAAATGATTCCAAAAATACGGCGCTTAGCAACTTGGTTGATTAAATCTTTATTTGCCATCTATTATAAAGTCCTTTCTAAAAACAAAAATAGTAAGTTAATTATTTCACATCTTTTCTATTATACAAGAATTACTCTCTCGATGAAACAACATAGTAAAAAAGTTATAGTACCTTCATTATGTCCAAATTGGTCGTATATGAAAGACTTGCTTCCAATAAAAGGTAATATTACATGTCATATGGAATAAATAATTTATAAAATCAAGTTAGATAGATGGAGGACTAAATGAAATTAAAATCTATATTCATCGCTAGTTTAATCATTTTAGTTATTGGATTTATTGAATTTAATACACGAGGTTTTCATCAAAATAAATGTGGTCAACATATGAAAAGAACAAAATGTGCGATACCAGAAATTTCTCTAGAAGCTGTAAAAGCAGAAAAAATAGCTAATGCTGATTTAACAAGTCATGAAAGGATAGATTTAACGAATGATGATGCGAAAGGAAACGTTCAGAAAACATTCGTATCAAATGATACTGCTAGTTTAGTAAACGATCAATATGATGGAAATGAAGTTTTTAAAGTGACATATAGTACAAAAAATGAAGATATATTAGGCGATATTGTGGTTTATGTTGACGCTGAAACATTTAAGGTGATTGGAAGAGGATTTCGTGAATGAGTGAATTAGAATACAGACTATAAAATAACAGAAGGTAGTGAAATTTATGAAATTCGATAAATTTAAATATAAGAGACCTAATATTGATAAATTGGAGCAGGATCTAATCCATCTCCTTAATCAATTTAAGCATTCAAAGGATATTGAAGAATTAAGTAATATAATTAGCAAAATAAATCAGTTAAGATCAAACTTCGAAAGTATGATGAATCTTGCTTATTTACAATTTATGAGAAATACAAGCGATTCATTTTATTCCGCGGAACAAAAATTTTATGATGAATATAATCCTAAATATCAAAATTTGATAAACGATTATTTTAGGAATCTTGTGAACTGTGAATATAGAAACCAATTAGAAGAAATGTGGGGTAAACAATTCTTTTATCTTGCAGAACTACAAACCAAAACAATCTCTGCAAATATTATTGAAGATTTAGTGATGGAAAATAAATTAGTAAGTCAATATACGAAACTTATTTCTTCTGCGAGAATAAAATTCCTTTCGAAAGAGATGAATTTAACTCAAGTAAGAGCATATTCACAAAATACAAATAGAGAATTAAGAAAACAAGCAGTTAATGCTAGGTATGGATTTTATGAGGAGCATGAAGAAGAACTAGATCAAATTTTTCATAATTTAGTTAAAAAAAGAACTGAAATTGCACAAAAGCTAGGATACAAAAATTTTGTAGAATTAGGTTATGCACGCATGCTAAGGATAGGTTATGGTTCAGAAATGATTCGTATTTTTAGAAAACAAGTTAAAGATGTAATCGTTCCTTTATTAATAGAATTGAAAGAAAATCAGAGAAATCGTTTAAACATTGAAACGTTTCGTTATTATGATTTAGATATTCTGTTTGATGATGGAAACCCAGAACCTAAAGGAAATGTCAAATGGATACTAAATGAATTTCAACATGTGTTTACAGAGATTTCACATGAAACAGCAGAATTTTATCAATTCATGGTATCAAATAATCTTTTAGATGTTGAGACAAGAAATGATAAAGCGAGAGCGGGCTATTGTACATATATTGCTGAATATAAATCCCCTTATATTTTTGCAAATTTCAACGGAACTTCCGATGATGTTCGGGTATTTCTTCATGAAGCTGGCCATGCATTTCAACTTTATGCTAGTCGAAATTTAGAATTAGTTGACTATCATTATCCCACTTATGAAGCGTGTGAAATTTTTTCAATGAGTATGGAGTTGTTTGGATGGAAATCGCTTAATCGTATATTTGGTGAAGAAACAAATAAATATAAATATCTACACCTGCATGAAGCACTCGACTGGTTAGTATATTGTGTTGCAGTTGACGAGTTTCAACATATTGTTTATGAAAATCCAGAACTGACTCCAAATGAACGAAAAGAAAAGTGGAGGAATATTGAAAAAGAATATTTACCTTTTCGCAATTATGAAGGAAATGATTATTTAGAAAAAGGTGGGTATTGGCAACAACAGACACTTATATATAAAACACCTTTTTACTTTATTGATTATGCATTAGCTCAAGTTTGTGCCTTCCAATTTTGGAAACGATTTAAAGCAAATGAGGATGAAGCCTTTTCTAAATTTCTTACAATTTGTAAAGCTGGAGGTAGCAATTCGTTCTTAACGATATTAGAAGAGTCCAACCTGATTTCTCCATTTGAATATGGTTGTTTAGAATCAATCCTTCCGATTATAAAAAATGAATTAGTTAATATTGAATTAAATATGAATTTGAAGTAAGTGAAAGTGAAAAGCACATTCTAAATATAAATTGTATTTATTAATGGATGTAATTTCTAGTATACTAGTAGTATATTAAATAAATTTGAGGTGAATACAGTGGAGTATACAAGCTTGAAATAAAAAAATTATAAAAGTTAAAGTGAGGACACTGTATTGAGTACAAAACCAAATTTAATATTAGTTGAGGGATTACCTGGTTTTGGTAAATCAACGACTGCTAGATTAGTATATAACATTTTAAAAGAACAGAATGTAGCAGCTGAATTGTTCTTAGAAGGTGATGTAAATCATCCTGCTGACTTTGAAGGAGTAGCGTTTTTTACGAAGTCAGAAATGGAACAATTATGTTTAAAACATGAGCTACAAAGTGAAATGATAAAAAATTATATGGAAGAATATGAATCTGGTTTTTTAATTCCATATCAAAAACTACAACATAAATTAGGTTTAGAACTAACACCTGAATTATTAGATTCATTGATGAAAAAGGATATATATGAATTACCACTTGAACAAAATCAATATTTAATCGAAAAAAGATGGCAAGCTTTTGCTGAACAAGCCAAAAAAAGTGATAAAGTAACTATTTTTGAATGCTGTTTTATTCAAAATCCAATAACAGTTGGAATGATTAAATATAATGCAAGTAAAGAAAAAGTGATCCAATATATAAAATCGTTAGAAAATGCAATTGAAGCTCTAAATCCACTGTTACTTTATGTTAGTCAAGATGATTTAAAATTTTCATTCCATAAGGCTATAAATGAAAGACCAAAAGAATGGTTTGATGGATTTGTAAATTATTATGTAAATCAAGCATTTGGAAGTGAACATGATTTTAACGGATTAGAAGGAACAATAAAAATTCTTGAGGCAAGAAAACAGCTCGAAGTTAACATATTAGAAGAACTAAGTTTAAAAAAGGAAGTTATCAATAATTCTAACTATGATCTTGAAAGTTATCAATCCACTTTAGAAAATCTTATTCGTATATATTTTTAATAAATTTAGGCCCTACTTCTTTTTGAAGTAGGGCTTTTATCTTTTTCAATAGCACCACAAGCAGCCAAAGCAAAGAAAAAAGCCGTGCGTTTGCCTGGCTATCAAATAAATCTATTTTCTACTTGAAAATAGATATTTATATTTAGGCGTACTTTTTAGAAATACTTTACATATCATTTATTAGGTAGTATAGTTAGTTACACAAGTAACTAACTAAATAACTAACAAGTAAAGGAAGCTGCTAATGAAACCAACATTAGATGAATCTCAGCCAATATTTCACCAAATTGCCGTTTTAATTATGGATGAAATTATTGACGGTAGAATTAAAGAGGAGGAGCAAGTTCCTTCAACAAATGAATTATCACGTTTTTATAATATTAATCCTGCAACAGCTAGAAAAGGACTCCAAGCATTGGTTGACAAGGAAATTATTTATAAACAAAGAGGTGTTGGAATGTTTGTTTCTAAAGGAGCACAAGAGAAATTAATCATTCAGCGAAAAGAGCAATTTTATGAAGAATATGTCGCTCCTTTATTAAAGGAAGCAAATCGAATTCACCTTAATGAACAAATGGTTATTGAATTGATAAAAACAAAAATGGATTCAAAATAGGGGGAGTAACAATTGATCCAGATTAAGAATTTGACTTATGGTTATCAACAAACACCGGTTTTATCAAATTTTAATTTACACGAAACGGAACCAAACATTATTGGTCTATGGGGGAGAAATGGATCTGGGAAGACAACTTTAATGAGTTTACTTGCGGGACACTATAAACCATTAGAAGGTCAATTAAATGTATTAGGTCAAAAACCTTATAATAATTTATCCGCATTAGAAAATATTTGTTATATTCAAGAAAATCATCCTTTTGGTCAAAATTGGAAAATTGAAGACGTATGTAAATTTGGTCGCTATTTTCATCCGAATTGGAACCAAGAGTTTGCTGAAAAACTAATCGATTTATTTGAGCTACCTTATAAGAAAAAAATCACTAAATTTTCTAAAGGAATGAAAACTGCTACACAAATCATTTTAGGTTTAGCAAGTAATGCACAAATTACAATTCTTGATGAGCCAACAAATGGGTTGGATGCAGTAAAACGAAAAATATTTTATGATGCATTATTAGAGAGTTATGAAGAACAACCACGCTTATTTTTAATCTCTACTCATCATATTGAAGAAATTCAACCACTTTGTGAATCACTCATTGTAATTCAAGATGGAGAAGTTTTATTTCATGAACAAATGGAAGTTATGAGAGAAAAAGGTGTTATTTTATCAGGTAATAGTGAATTGATCGAACAGGTTACCTTCTAATACAAGAATAATCGAAACATCTAAAATCAGTTCAACGCTAAAAGTGATGCTCGATGAAAATTATTCTAATCACTGGAAATCAATCGCTTCGGAACATGATTTAACGATTGAAAAAGCTAGTTTACAAGATTATTTAATTAATGTTACGGATAGAAAGATTGAGGTGAAATCATGAGTTCAATTAAGGGTACTTATCAATTAATATTTGATGACTTACGTTGGTATTTTATGTTATTTTCCACAATTACATTAGGATTATCGGTCATTTATCTCTTAATTAGCGTTATGTTTAATATTCCATCAGGAACTGAAGCTGCTTTATTTGGGCCAACTTTTGGAGGGATTTGTACATTTGCTGTGGCGGGTTTAGTGATTCCAATTCAGGTTGCTATTGGACTAGGTAGTACAAGGGTTCAATTTTTAAAGTCATATAATGTGATGGCTTCTCTTATGGTGGTAGCTAGTATAACATTTTTAAATCTTTTATATTTAATAATGAACTTTTTATTTGATAAAGGTATTAATAAATTTCATTTTTTTCATGCTGGTGAATGGTATTCAACAAATTATCATTTTTTCTCATATTATTGGATTGATTTAATGATTGGATTTTTCATTCTTGGGATATCATCTCTAATTACAGTTCTGATCAGAAGATTAGGTGTATTAAATTTTCTAATTTTACTAGTAGGTATCAGTATCATTATTACCTTATCTTCAATTACTGGATATATTCCAACAATCTTTGGTTGGATCTTAGAAAATAATGTATTAATGATATTTACTATTTTAGGTATTGTTGGAATGATACTACAATCCTTAACATTCCCAATGATGAAAAATGCACCATTAAAAATGAAAAGTAGAGCGTAAAACTAAAAAAGTATGCCAATTAAGGCATACTTTTTCTTATTCAAATTACGATCTTACCTAGAAGAATAGGATTCTATCATATCAATAAAATTCTTGGTTGATACATAAAGGATAGTATCAATTTTACTAATTCCGTTAATTTTCTGTATAATCAAATTATACTAAACAATAGGAGAATCGATTATGTCATTTACAATTAAACCAATTGCTTATGTTAAAAATTCTAGACAAAAAATAGAAGACGATCATTGGGGATCTATCATTTCTGAAATTGAGTTAGTTGAAGAGGTTAGTGAATTAGCTTTAAGTGGGATTACCGATTTTTCACATTTAGAGATAATTTTTTATTTTGATAAGGTCTCTGAGGATAAAATCCAATATAATGCTAGACATCCAAGGAATAATCCAAGCTATCCGAAAGTTGGGATTTTTTCTCAAAGAGGGAAAAACCGTCCAAATAAATTAGGCTTAACGTCAGTTGAACTATTGAGTCATAATGAGCGCACAATTACAGTCAGAGGATTGGATGCAATCAATGGAACACCAATTATTGATATAAAACCAATAATGAAAGAATTTCTGCCAAAAGGAGAAATAAAACAACCAAATTGGTCAACTGAATTAATGGAGAAATATTGGGATTAAATGATTAAGAGAAGACACTGGATACTGAAGTGTCTTCTCTTTTACTAACTGATCCTATATTTCTAATGGACGTAAACTAGCTTCGATTTCAGCTCTTTTTGGCTCTAAAAATGGAGGAAGAGCTAGCTGTTCTCCTAAAGATTCAATTGATTCATCAACTGCAAATCCAGGAGTATCAGTTGATAATTCAAATAAAATATGATTTGGTTCTCTAAAATATAGTGCTTTAAAGTAATATCTTTCGACTTTTCCAGAATTTATGTAACCTAATGATGTAATCTTTTCAGCCCACTTATTAAATTCTTCTTCATTTGGCACGCGAAATGCAACATGATGAACACTACCTCGTCCAGGCCTTTCTCTAGGTAAATCTGGGCGACTTTCTACATGTACTTCTGCGCCAGAACCACCAATTCCAGTAGCCAATACGTCAATATTAGGTTGATTTTCAGAAAGAGATGGATATGTACCAATATGTCTGAAATCTAAAACTTCGGTTAACGTCTTTAATGTAGGTGCAGCATCCTTGACTGTTAAGGTTACAGGTCCTAAACCTACGATTCCATGCTCGAGCGGGATATCTGTTTGATTCCATGGAATTCCAGCTGGTACGCCAGATTCTCCATTATCTGCAACTAAAATTAATCTTGTTCCTTCATAATCTTGAAAGGCTAGAGTATCACGATTTGCTCTTTTACTGATTTCTTCATGACGAATCCCTAACTGATTGAATCTACTCTTCCAAAAATGTAATGATTCTGTTGACTGTACGCGTAATGATGTTGTTGAAATACTAGAATGACCATGATATGTATTACCTAATCCAGGAATGTCAAAAAAGGTTATTTCTGTCCCTGGATTTCCTTTGGCGTCTCCATAAAACAAGTGATAGCTAGACGTATTATCTTGATTTACAGTCTTTTTAACAAGTCTCATACCTAAAACTTTTGTATAAAATTCAAAGTTTTTTTCTGCTTTTCCAGTAAGTAATGATACATGATGTATTCCCAATAATTCCATCTTCATCAGTCCTTTATGAATTTATATTCTTATTTTACGCTTTGTCATGTTGAATTGCTAATGCGATCTTATGCGTTTGAAGTAATCCTTCATTTAGAAATGAATACAAAATGCAATATGTTGAAAATTTGAATTGTAAATAGGGGTATGTATGATACACTTTAATTAATTTAAAATTCAAAATACTTTTCAGAGAATACGTAATCTAGGAGGAATATCGATGTATTTAGGATATTTTTTAATACTTTTGTCAGCGACTGCATTTGGTTTGATGCCTATTTTTGCAATTTATGCCTATGACCATCAAGTTAGTGTAAATACATTGTTATTTCTACGATTCTCATTTGCATCGATCATCTTTTTTAGTTATCTATTTATGAAGAAAGGATTTGTTTCAATCACGAAGAAACAATTTATTACATTTTTTCTTCTAGGTAGCATACTGTATACTTTACAATCTAGTTTTTATTTTAGTTCGATTAAGTACATACCTGCATCTTTAGCTGCATTGATTTTATACTTATATCCTGTTTTTGTTGCAATCCTATCATTTTTTGTTAATAAAGAAAAACTAACAAAATTTATGGTTATTTCTATGATTATTTCACTTTTTGGTATTCTTTTAGTTTTAGGAACTCCAACAGACCATATGAATGTATTTGGCATTTCACTAGCATTGGGTGCTGCAATAGTTTACTCAATTTATATTATTGTTGGTGGTAGAGTAACACTACAAGTGCCACCTTTAGTGACAAGTGCGTTTATAGCGTTGTTTGCCGCAATTTCCTTTTTAATTGTGGGTTTGACTACTAATACACTTCAATTTCATTTTAGTTTTGTAGGATGGTTATCAATTCTTTGCATTTCAATCATTTCGAGCGTCATTTCAATGGCATCTTTTTTTGCAGGTATTAAATTAATAGGCCCTACAAAAAGTGCAATATTAAGTATGGTGGAACCAGTTATTACGATTATTTTTTCTACTATTCTTTTAAACGAAAACATGAAATTATTACAATTAGTTGGTGGTGCAATTGTTTTACTTGGTGCTGCCTTAGTAGTCATTACAAGCGAAAAGAAAGAATTGATAGAGAATA
>Ga0209676_1000647_pt1 | contig 49978 bp, 44 predicted proteins | sample AraplaCvi_mLB_r2_FD_184282 | JGI IMG/M metagenome (GOLD analysis project Ga0209676, IMG submission 184282) | Arabidopsis root microbial communities from North Carolina, USA - plate scrape MF_Cvi_mLB_r2 (SPAdes) (version 2) | ecosystem: Host-associated > Plants > Roots > Endosphere | place: USA... | reverse complement strand
TGGCGCCACTACGCCCCCTGGCGTACCGGCGAACCCGGTGAAATGCAGGGCAAGAAGAACTGGCAACTGCCGTTCTGGGCCGTGCTGTTCCCCTACAACCTCTCCGTCGCCATCTGCTGGTACGGCGTCTGCAGGCTGTTCAACGTCCGGGCGGCCCCTCCTCCCCCAGAAGCGTTTGAGGAAGCCCCGGCACATTCAGTCAAAAGGAAGCGGCCATGACTGACGCCTCTGTCAGCAGTGCCACCTCCAGCCTGCGTTTGGCAATGGAATTACTGAGCACTTAGGCAGCAACTTGTCTGACGCTCATTCAATCTCAACCCTCCACATCGAGAGGTAGTGCCATGGCCACAGCATGGCTATTTAGCCCACACAAAAAAACCGATATAAAACCAAAAATACATGGACAGATATCCAACCTAACCAACTCAATAGCACAATTGAGAAACCCATGGGTTTCCGATTCAGTGTTCATGGCCAAGATGTATACCGCAACTATCTTATTCATAGCACTTGTGTCCTATGCAGGCTTTATGAGTCACACGATCAATTACAAACAGGATGGCGCATATGCATTTATTGCGATACAACTTCTTGGCCCCCTTCTTTTTATACCATTCTTAGCCTACCGAATCTTCTTCATAAAAAACCTTTCCGCCATATGCTTCAATAGATTCACCAAGAAAATCTATTACAAACGATTGAACAAACTAGTAGTATTCGATTGGGATAACACTGGAGGCGGTGTATTCAAACGCACCGAGTTTGGTGGTTCATCCTTCACTACCAGCTACGCCCTTGCCTTCGCCCCTCGCCGAGAAGACGGCAGCCTTCACCAAAAGGATTGCCTCTGGGTCGACAGCAATGAACCCACCGACCCCGACGTCCAATATGTCGCCGAAGTCTGGGAATATCTCCGCCACTTCATGGATCACGGCCCGGACAAGCTCCCCCCGCCCGGCGAACCCAACTGGTGGCACAAGCCACTTCATGCCATATGCCTGACCCCGGCAGAAGCCTGGCGCCACTATGCCCCATGGCGAACCGGCGAACCCGGTGAAATGCAAGGCAAGAAGAACTGGCAACTGCCGTTCTGGGCCGTGCTGTTCCCCTACAACCTTTCCGTCGCCATCTGCTGGTACGGCGTCTGCAGGCTGTTCAACGTCCGGGCAGCCCCTCCTCCCCCAGAAGCGTTTGAGGAAGCCCCGGCACATTCAGTCAAAGGGAAGCGGCCATGACTGACGCCTCTGTCAGCAGTGCCATCTCCAGCTCTGCGTTTGGCAATGGAATTACTGAGCACTTAGGCAGCAACTTGTCTGACGCTCATTCAATCTCAACCCTCTATATCGAGAGGTAGTGCCATGGCCACAACATGGCTATTTAGCCCACACAAAAAAACTGATACAAGACCAAAAATCCATGGACAGATATCCAACCTAACCAATTCAATAGCACAATTGAGGAACCCATGGGTTTCCGATTCAGTGTTCATGGCCAAGATGTATACCGCAACTATCTTATTCATAGCACTTGTGTCCTACGCAGGCTTTATGAGCCACACGATCAATTACAAACAGGATGGCGCATATGCATTTATTTCGATACAACTTCTTGGCCCCCTTCTTTTTATACCATTCTTAGCCTACCGAATCTTCTTCATAAAAAACCTTTCTGCCATATACTTCAATAGATTCACCAAGAAAATCTATTACAAACGATTCACCAAACTAATAGTATTTGATTGGGATAACACTGGAGGCGGTGTATTCAAACGCACCGAGTTTGGTGGTTCATCCTTCACCACCAGCTACGCCCTCGCCTTCGCCCCTCGCCGAGAAGACGGCAGCCTCCACCAGAAAGATTGCCTCTGGGTCGACAGCAACGAACCCACCGACTCCGACGTCCAATATGTCGCCGAAGTCTGGGAATATCTCCGCCACTTCATGGATCACGGCCCGGACAAGCTTCCCCCGCCCGGCGAACCCAACTGGTGGCACAAGCCACTGCACGCGATCTGCCTGACCCCGGCAGAAGCCTGGCGCCACTACGCCCCCTGGCGTACCGGCGAACCCGGTGAAATGCAGGGGAAGAAGAACTGGCAATTGCCGTTCTGGGCCGTGCTGTTCCCTTACAACCTGACCGTCGCCATCGCGTGGTACTTCGTCTGCAAGCTTTTGAATGTCCGGGCAGCGCCACCACCGGCAGAGGCCTTCGAGGGGGCACCTGCTAACCCCGAATGACCACCACTTCAAGGTATTCACTCGGCACCACCAATGACGCAGAACCCCCAACATTGCTTTCATTCAGCAACTGGGTCAGATCCCGCTCCAGCGCCCCGGCTGCCTCCGGCTCCAGCGAGGCAAACGCCTTGTGCACCGGCCCATACCAGGTGCGGAACACTTCGATGAAATGCGCCGCCGAGCGATAGCGGAAGTTGAAGTGCTGGCGGCTGACCTTCAATTCGCCCAGCGCCCCCTCGAACATAACGCGCAACTGTTCTTCATCACCCCAGCGTGAAGGCGGCAGAGCCCCGGCTGGTGGCGGCACATGCCGCCCGAGGGTCTTGAACATCTGCCCGACAAAGCCTTGCGGGGTCCAGTTGGCCAGCCCGATCCGGCCACCGGGCCGGCACACTCGAGCCAACTCGCGCGCGGCCTGGGCCTGGTCGGGGGCGAACATCACGCCGAAGGTGGAAAGCACAGCATCGAAGGCGCCGTCGGCAAAGGGGAGCGCTTCGGCATCGGCGGTCTGGAACACCACGTTGAAATGCTCGGCCCGCGCACGTTCTTCACCGCGCTTGAGCAGTTCGGGAACATAGTCGGTGGAGGTGACGCGGCAGCCGCGCCGGGCGGCGGCCAGGGTGGCATTGCCGTTGCCGGCGGCGACATCCAGCACCTGCTCGTCCCAGCGCAGGTCACAGGCCTCAGCCAGGCGCTCGCCAACCAGCTGCAGGGTGGTGCCGATTACCGCGTAGTCGCCACTGGCCCACGCGGCTTGCTGGCGGGCTTTGAGGGCATTGGTATCCAAAGGGGTGCTCATGGTCTGCGCCTTCTTGTCGTGCGCGGCCGAGGTCCTTCTGGCGGTCAACGCGCCATGGATTCAGAGGATGGGAGCAAAACGCTACGCGCCTGGCAGGCGAAGCGGCAAGACAGATTGGGGATAGCGGCAAGAACAAAGCGCTATATGAAGGCTACCAGCCCAATCGCCGGCAAGCCCCCATCTCGACCGCATGGCTTCACGCCATGCACCTCATACCTGTGGGAGCGGGCGCGCCCGCGAACCAGGCGACGCGGTGGATGGCACCGGCTTTGCCGGTGTTCGCGGCGGTTCGACGCCTCGACATGCCCGCTCCCACACAGATTGCGCAAGCGTTTAGGTTTTCAGCAAGACAGTTGCTCCGACGTCGACTGCATGGACCTCAAGCCATGTGCAGTACCTGTGGGAGCTGGCTTGCCGGCGATGAGGCCAGAACAGGCAGTACAAGATAGCGATTGGAGCACGGCGGCTGTCAGGCGAACCTGGCCCGGGCCGCGTGCAGCTTCTTGTAGCTTTCGATCAGGCGCAGGTGGCGATCGAGGCCTTCGAGCTTCATGCTGGTCGGGGTCAGGCCATGGAAGCGCACGCTGCCGTCCACCGAACCCAGCACCGCGTCCATGCGCGGGTTGCCGAACATGCGGCGGAAATTGGCTTCGTAGTCGTCCATTTCCAGTTCGTCGTCCAGCAGCACTTCCAGCACCACGTTCAGTGCCTGGTAGAACAGCCCGCGCTCGACGGTGTTGTCGTTGAACTGCAGGAACGCCTCGACCAGCTCCTTGGCATCCTCGAAGCGCTGCACCGCCAGGCAGATCAGCAACTTCAACTCGAGAATGGTCAACTGGCCCCACACCGTGTTCTCGTCGAACTCCACGCCGATCAGCGTGGTGATGGTGGTGTAGTCATCCACATCGCAGTTGTCCAGGCGCTTGAGCAGCAGCTTGAGGGAACGGTTGTCCAGGCTGTGCAGGTTGAGGATGTCGGCGCGGAACGACAAGGCGCGGTTGGTATTGTCCCAGATCAGGTCTTCGACCGGGTAGATCTCCGAGTAGCCCGGCACCAGGATACGGCAGGCGGTGGCACCAAGGTTGTCGTACACCGCCATGTACACTTCCTTGCCCAGGTCTTCGAGGATGCCGAACAGGGTCGCGGCTTCCTGCACGTTGGAATCCTCGCCGTGGCCGGAGAAGTCCCACTCGACGAACTCGAAGTCGGCCTTGGCACTGAAGAAGCGCCACGACACCACACCGCTGGAGTCGATGAAGTGCTCGACGAAGTTGTTCGGCTCGGTCAGCGCGTGGCTTTCAAAGGTCGGTTGCGGCAGGTCGTTCAAGCCTTCGAAGCTGCGGCCCTGCAGCAGTTCGGTAAGGCTGCGCTCCAGCGCCACCTCCAGGCTCGGGTGGGCGCCGAACGAAGCGAACACGCCACCGGTGCGCGGGTTCATCAACGTCACGCACATCACCGGGAACTCGCCCCCCAGCGACGCATCCTTGACCAGCACCGGGAAGCCCTGCTCTTCCAGGCCCTGGATGCCGGCGACGATGGCCGGGTACTTGGCCAGCACCTCCTGCGGCACATCCGGCAGGCACAGCTCGCCTTCGAGGATTTCGCGCTTCACCGCGCGCTCGAAGATTTCCGACAGGCACTGCACCTGCGCCTCGGCCAGGGTGTTGCCGGCGCTCATACCGTTGCTGAGGAACAGGTTCTCGATCAGGTTGGACGGGAAGTACACCACCTGCTGGTCGGACTGGCGCACGAACGGCAACGAGCAGATGCCACGCGCGGTGTTGCCCGAGTTGGTGTCGTACAGGTGCGAGCCACGCAATTCACCGTCCGGGTTGTAGATGGCCAGGCAGTGCTCATCGAGGATCTCGGCCGGCAGCGCATCGCGCGGGCCGGGTTTGAACCACTGCTCGTTCGGGTAGTGCACGAACGGCGCGTTGGCCAGGTCCTCGCCCCAGAACTGGTCGTTATAGAAGAAGTTGCAGTTCAACCGCTCGATGAACTCGCCCAGCGCCGAGGCCAGCGCGGCCTCCTTTGTCGCGCCCTTGCCGTTGGTGAAGCACATCGGCGACTGGGCGTCGCGCACGTGCAGCGACCACACGTTGGGCACGATGTTGCGCCACGAGGCGATCTCGATCTTCATCCCCAGCCCGGCGAGGATGCCCGACATGTTGGCGATGGTCTGTTCCAGCGGCAGGTCCTTGCCGGGGATGTAGGTGCTGGTGTCGGCCACCGGCATCAGCAGGCCCTGGGCATCGGCATCGAGGTTGTCGACCACTTCGATCACGAACTCGGGGCCGGTCTGCACGACCTTCTTCACGGTGCAGCGGTCGATGGAGCGCAGGATGCCCTGGCGGTCCTTCTCGGAAATGTCCTCGGGCAGCTCGACCTGGATCTTGAAGACCTGGTTGTAGCGGTTTTCCGGGTCGACGATGTTGTTCTGCGACAGGCGAATGTTTTCGGTGGGGATGTCGCGGGTCTGGCAGTACAGCTTGACGAAGTAAGCCGCGCACAAGGCCGAAGACGCCAGGAAATAGTCGAACGGCCCAGGGGCCGAGCCATCACCCTTGTAGCGGATCGGTTGGTCGGCGATCACCGTGAAGTCGTCGAACTTGGCTTCGAGACGGAGATTGTCGAGAAAATTGACCTTGATTTCCATGCGGGATTACCGTGATTTAAGCGTGCAAAACGAAATTGGCCGGCATTATCCGGGTTTTCGCTGCGGAAGTCCTCTTCAACTCCGAACGCGGTCTTTATTTGTGGGAGCGGCCTTGCGTCGCGAAAGGGCCGCGAAGCGGCCCCAGGATTTCAGCAACATGCAAGATTGCCGGGGCCGCCTTGCGGCCCTTTCGCGACGCAAGGCCGCTCCCACAGGTACTACGCCTGTCTCGGATTTAGCGAAACGCCTGTAGGGCCGACACAGGCTTGCGCATTTCACCGAATTGCTTGCCTGATCCTCTGAACCTGCCCCCGCCAGCAGACCGGCGGTCACCCTGCTGTGCTAGCGTTTCTGCACTGGGGAGCACCGTATTCCCCGATCAGAAAAAACCACGCGACAGCAACCGTTGACGGGCAGGTGAACCATGGAACTACGCATCAACCAGAAGACCTACCAGGTCGAGGCAGACGCCGACACGCCCCTGCTGTGGGTGATCCGCGACGACCTGGGGCTGACCGGTACCAAGTATGGCTGCGGCCTGGCCCAGTGCGGCGCCTGTTCGGTGCTGGTGGACGGCAACGTGGTGCGCGCCTGCGTTACCCCGGTGGCCGGCGTGGTCGGGCGCGAGGTGACCACCATCGAGGCGATCGAGGCTGATGCGGTCGGCAAACGGGTGGTTGCGGCCTGGGTCGAGCACCAGGTGGCCCAGTGCGGCTACTGCCAGTCGGGCCAGGTAATGGCGGCCACGGCGCTGCTCAAGCACACGCCCAAGCCCAGTGACGCGCAGATCGAGGCGGCCATGGTCAACCTGTGCCGCTGCGGCACCTACAACGCCATCCATGCGGCCATGCATGAACTGGCCCAAGGGGAGAACGCCTGATGAACACGCCAGTCGATACCCCCGCCGAACTGCTCAGGCTGCAGCTGGGCGAAACGGTCAACCTGTCGCGTCGGCGCTTTCTTGCTGGCACGGCTGTCGGTGCACTGGTGCTGGGTTTCGGCCTACCCATGGGCTCGGCCCGCGTGCAGGCAGCCGCCGCCGCAACCCCGGAGCGCGGCACGCAGGTGCCGGCGTTCCTGGAAATCCGCCCGGACGGCAAAGTGCGCCTGCTCAGCCCGTTCATGGAGGGTGGCCAAGGGCCCTTCACCGCCATGGCACAGATCGTTGGTGAAGAGCTGGACGTCGACCCGGCCAACTTCCTGGTCGACAGCGCGCCACCCGGGGAAGCCTATGTGGTGATGGAAAACGGCATGCGCATCACCGGCGGCAGCATGTCGGTACGCATGAGCTACCCGACCATGCGCCGCCTGGGCGCCCTGGCCCGGGCCATGCTGCTGCAGGCGGGCGCCGAACAGCTGGGCGTGCCGGTCGAAGAACTCTCCACCACACCAGGTTACGTGGTACATACCACGACTGGCCGTTCCATCCCTTACGGTGAACTGGCTGGGCGTGCCATGGACCTGCCGGTGCCGGACCCGGCCAGCGTCAAGCTGCGCGACCCCAGCCAGTTTCGCTGGATCGGCAAGCCGGTACGTCGCCTGGATGCCTACGACAAATCCACCGGCAAGGCCGTATACAGCATCGATATCAAGGTGGACGGCATGCTCCACGCTGCCGTGCAGCACGCGCCACGCCTGGGCATGACCGTCGGTAGCCTGCGCAACGAAGACCAGGTCAAGGCCATGAAAGGCGTGCATTCGGTGCATCAGCTGCCGGGCGCCGTGGCGGTGGTTGCCGAACGCTGGTGGCACGCCAAGCGCGCGGTCGAAGCCATCCAGGTGGACTGGAAGGAGCCCGCTGCCGACAGCCCGGTACGGCCGATGCCGGCCGACTTCTCCAGCGATGGCTGGCGCGAACACCTGGCCACGGTCACGGGCCCGGCCCGCGACGACGAAAACCAGGGCGATGTGGCCGGCATGCTGGCCAGTGCCAAGACCCAGGTCGAGGCTACCTACCACAACCAGTACCTCAACCACGCCCAGCTGGAGCCGCCGTCGGCACTGGCACGCTTCAACCCGGACGGCACCCTGGAGGTGTGGTTGCCCAACCAGGCGCCGGACATGTTCCGTGACGACATTGCCAAGCGCACCGGCCTGGCCCCGGCGCAGATCACCCTGCATTCGCCGCTGCTGGGCGGTTTCTTTGGCCGCCACTTCCTGTACGACTCGGCCAACCCCTACCCGCAGGCCATTGCCTTGGCCAAGGCAGTCGGCCGGCCGGTGAAACTCATCTGGAGCCGCGAAGAAGAATTCCTCCGCGATGTGCTGCGCCCGGTCGCCGTGGTGAAGTTCCGCGCCGGGCTGGATGCCGATGGCCTGCCGGTGGCCCTCGAAGCCGTCAGCGCCACCGAAGGCCCGACCGAAGCCATCGCCGGCAAGCAGGGCGAAAAGCTCGACCCGACCGCGCTCGAAGGGCTGTCGGGCAAGTCCTATGCCATCGCCAACAAGCGCATCGCGCAGATCTACGTCAAAGGCCCGGCCATGCTCGGCTACTGGCGCTCGGTGGGCAACTCGCTGAACGACTTCTTTTATGAGTCGTTCCTCGACGAACTGGCCGACAAAGGCGGCAAGGACCCGTTCGAACTGCGCCTGCACCTGCTGCGTGACAACCCGCGCCTGACCAACCTGCTGCAGGCCGTCGCCGAGCTTTCCGGCGGCTGGAAGCGTGGGCCGTTCACCGCCGAGGACGGCAGCAAGCACGCACGTGGCGTGGCCATGGCCTCGCCATTCGGCTCGGAGGCCGCGGTCATTGCCGAAGTGTCGATCGAGAACGGCCAGGTCAAGGTACACGACATCTGGCAGGCCATCGACCCGGGCAGCATCGTCAACCCGGCGATCATCGAGCATCAGGTCAACGGCGCCGTCGCCCTGGGCCTGTCGCAGACGCTGCTGGAAGAAGCGGTGTATGTGGATGGCAAGCCGCGCGCGCGCAACTACGACCTGTACCCGATCCTGCCGCCGTCGCGCATGGCCAGGGTGCATGTGCGCATTGTCGAAAGCGGGGCGAAGATGGGCGGCATCGGCGAGCCACCGTTGCCCGCCGTGGCACCGGCGGTGGCCAACGCGGTCGCGCAACTCACCGGCCAGCGCGTGCGCAGCCTGCCATTGAGCCGCCATACCTTCAGCTGAGCAGACAAGGACGCCCCATGACCCACCGTTTGGCAAGAACCGCTGGCTGGCTGGCGCTGCCGTGCCTGGTCGCGGCAGGCCTGCTGGCCTGGTACGTCACCCGCGAGCCCGCCTCGCCATTTGCCGATGCGCAGGCCGCCGCTGCCGACCCGGCGCTGGTCAGCCGTGGCGAGTACGTAGCCCGCCTCAGCGACTGCGTGGCCTGCCACAGCCTGCCGGACGGCAAACCGTTCGCCGGCGGGCTGGAAATGGCCACCCCACTGGGGGCGATCCATGCCACCAACATCACCCCCGACCGCGACACCGGCATCGGTGGCTACAGCCTGGCCGACTTCGACCGTGCCGTGCGCCAGGGCGTCGCGCCCGGTGGCCGGCGGCTGTACCCGGCCATGCCCTACCCGTCCTACGCCAAGCTCAGCGATGATGATGTAAAGGCGCTGTACGCCTTTTTCATGCACGGCGTGCAACCGGTGCAACAGGCCAACCCGGCCAGCGACATACCCTGGCCGCTGAACCTGCGTTGGCCCATCGCCTTGTGGAACGGCCTGTTCGCCGCCACCACCCCGTACACCAACCAGGCCGGGCAGGATGCGCAGTGGAACCGCGGCGCCTACATCGTCCAGGGCCCCGGCCACTGCGGCAGCTGCCATACGCCGCGCGGCCTGGCCTTCAACGAAAAGGCCCTGGATGACAGCGGCAAGCCGTTCCTCGCCGGTGCCCTGCTCGACGGCTGGTATGCACCGAGCCTGCGTGCCGACCCTAACACCGGGCTGGGACGCTGGAGCGAGGCCGAGATTGCGCAGTTCCTCAAGACCGGGCGCAACCGGCACGCGGTGGTATTCGGCTCGATGACCGAGGCATTCAACAACTCCACCCAGTTCATGAGCGACGACGACCTGGCCGCCATCGCCCGCTACCTGAAGTCGCTGCCCGGCGACCCGCAACGCGATGGCGCGCCGTGGCAATACCAGGCCGAAGCGACGGCGGCGCGGCTCGATAGCCCCGGGGCACATACCTATGTAACCCGCTGCGCGTCGTGCCACGGCCTGGACGGCAAGGGCCAGGCCGAATGGATGCCTCCCTTGGCCGGCGCTACCTCGGCACTGGCCAGGGAAGCCGCCTCGGCGATCAATATCACCCTCAATGGGTCGCAACGGGTGGTGACGGCCGGGTTGCCCGATGCCTATCGCATGCCGGCCTTCCGTGAGCAATTGAGCGACCAGGAGATTGCGGATGTGCTGGGTTTCGTGCGCAGTGCCTGGGGGAACAATGGCGGTGCGGTGAAGGCGCAGGCGGTTGGCAAGTTGCGCGCCCATACCGACCCGGCCAGCAGTAGCCCGATCATTTTGCATATGCGCTGAAATTTGGTGGCTGTACCGGCCTCTTCGCGGGCTTGCCCGCTCCCACAGGTATGGCGCCGCCCTTCAGGACTGTGGGGTCCCTGTGGGAGCGGGCAAGCCCGCGAAGAGGCCGGCACAGCCAACATCAGGTTTAATGGAGTCCCCATGGAAAGCATCGACCTGCTGGTCCTGCGCACCACCCGCGACTGGCTCGCCGCCGGCCACCGCACCCTGCTCGCCACCGTCGCCCGCACCTGGGGTTCCTCCCCCCGCCCGGTGGGCTCGATGATGGCCCTGCGCGGCGACGGCCGCGTGGTCGGCAGTGTTTCTGGTGGCTGCATCGAAGACGACCTCATCCACCGCTACACCAGCGCCTACGGCGGCCCCGGCATGTCCGGCGGCCTGCCCCAGGTGGTGCGCTATGGCGTCAGCGCCGACGAGGCCCACCGCTTCGGCCTGCCCTGCGGCGGCACCCTCGAACTGGTGCTGGAATTCGCCCCGTCGTTGCAACACCTCGAGCAACTGCTCGCAGACCTCGACAGCGGCAGCCTGGTCCGTCGTGGGCTCGACCTGCGCAGCGGCGAAGCCAGCCTCACCGCCACCACCACGCCCGCACTGTTCAGCTTCGATGGCCGGCACATGCTCAGCACCCTGGGCCCCGGCTACCGCCTGCTGCTGATCGGTGCTGGCGCGCTGGCCGAATACCTGGCGACCATGGCCCTGTTCAATGGCTTCAGCGTTTCACTGTGCGACCCACGCCCCGAGTACACGGCAGGCTGGAACGTTGCTGGCGTCAACCGCCTGGCCGGCATGCCGGACGACGTGGTCCGCGCCTTCGCGCCGGACCTGCGCAGCGCCATCGTCGCCGTCAGTCACGACCCCAAGCTGGACGACCTGGCCCTGCTCGAAGCCCTGCACAGCCCGGCGTTCTATATCGGCGCGATCGGCTCACGGCGCAACAGCCAGCTGCGCCGTGAGCGGCTGATCGAACACTTCGGCGAAAGCGAAGCGTCGTTGCAGCGCCTGCACGGCCCCATCGGCATTTACATCGGGAGCAAGACACCGGCCGAGATCGCCGTCAGCGTCATGGCCGAAATCCTCGCGACGAAGAACGATGTCAGCGTGACCCGGGCCAAGGAAGCCGAGCAGCTGACCCTGTAGGAGCGCATCCCTGGCTGCTATTGCCAACGCTCCAGGTTTTGCTGCAACAGTTGCTCCGGCAATGCCCCGGCCACGACCTTTTCCATCTCCCTCGCCAGCGCCTCACGCAGCTTCGGCTGGTTGCAAGGCGATTCATGCGACAGCGCCAGGTACAGCCCCTCGCTGGATATCGGTGGCTCCAGTACCTGCAACGTGTCGGCAATTCCAAGGGTGCGTGCCAGCGCCAAGCCGGGATACTGCTCGTACACCACATAGTCGCTGCGCTTGAGCATCAACTTCTCGAACGCCTGCCTGGCACCGGGTACCGCTTCGAGGATGAGGTTGGCCCTGGCGTAGTCGTCGAACTGCTGGCCGTGGCTGTTGTTCACCAGCGTGCCGCCTTTGCGGCCCTTCAGATCGGCCCATTGCCGGTAGGCAAAGGTATTGTCCTGGCGCACCCAGACAACGCTTGGGGTATGCAGGAATGCCGGCGCAATGAAGTCCATCTGCTGCTGACGGGCCTTGGTCAGGAAATACCCGGCCATCAGGTCGATCCGGCCCGTGCGTACTTCTTCCTGGGCACGCGACCACGGCCCACCGTAGACCACCTCGATTTCCAGCCCCAGTTGGCTGCCCAGGTACTTGAGCAGGTCGGCATTGGCACCGATCAGCTGCGCGGGGTTTTGCGGATCGCGCCACAGGTAGGGGGGATATTCCGGGTTGCCGGTAGCAGTCAGCCGCCGGCATTCCTCGTGCGCTACCGCCGCCAGCGGCAGCAGCAACAGGCACGGCAACAGCAGCAAGACGTGGCGAAAGCAGCGCTCGATCATCGTCAACCCTCGGCCCAGGTAACATCCGCAGACCCGGAGCGGTGGCCGAAGGCTGCCACATCCTGTGGTCGACTGCAGCATCCAACTGTGCGTGCTGTAGACAGTCTGGACCATGTGGGGCCATCGGGTTGGCCTTTCATCGGCCAGATGCCCTGGTTTTCAGGCCCCCTGCCGGCGCATCGCCAGGATCGCCGCGCCAAAACCGATAAAGGTCGTGCCCACCACCCGGCTCACCCAGCGCGACAGCGAAGGCCGGGTCAGCACACCCTTGGCCCGCGCCGCCAGCGCGGCATACAGGCTCAGCGAAACCAGCGACAACGCGACGAAAATTCCGGTCAGGATCAGGAACTGCGGCAGCAACGCCGCCCCCTGGTCAATGAATTGCGGGAACAGCGCAGTAAAGAACATGGTCGCCTTGGGGTTGGTCACCGCCGTGAGGAAGGCCGACTTGTACAGCTTCAGCGGCGTGGGTTGGACCTTGGCCCTACCCTCTGCAGCACCCTGCACTAGCATCGGGCTCTTTTTCAGCAGTTGCCGTGCCCCCAGGTAGAACAGGTAGCCCGCCCCCAGGATCTTCACGGCATTGAACAGCATTTCGGAACTGGCCAGCAGCGCACCCAGCCCCAGCATGGCGGCAGCCGACAGGCAGAACAGCCCGGAGCCGTTGCCAAGCGATGACCAGATCGCACTGCGCTGGCCATGGGCAAGGCTGTTGTTGATGGCCATCAGCGTGGCAGGGCCGGGGCTGGCGATCGCGATGGCGGCGACCAGGGTAAACGCAAACAGCGAGTGAGAATCCATTTCAAACTCTTCAGGCAATCAGGAAAGGCCGCGCGCGGGGCACGCAGGTTCAGCCCGCATTCTGCCGCTTGGCCGCCTTCTTGGCGATAGCCTTCATTCGCGTTGCCGCCCGCTGCACGGTGGCCATCCGCTCGGGGCGCTTCATGCCCCGCCATTTGCGGATTTCGTCACGGGTGCGACCGCAGCTCACGCACAACTCGCCATTGAGTTGGCACAGCGAGATGCACGGGCTGTCGATGTCTTTGGCCATGCCGCCAGTCAGCCGGGCAATTCTGCCCGCGCACGCTCGGCGGCGGTGTGGAATACCTGGCGTACTTCCTCGGCCTTGACCTTGCTGACCGACCTGGCAGCCAGCAGTTCTTCGACCACACGCAGGCCCTGCTCCAGGGCGGTGGCCAATTGCTCGCGGTCGGAGGCGTCAGCGACATCACCCAGATAAGGAGCGATGAGATACACGTAACGGTCCTGCAGCTTGAGCGCTTCCAGCGCGTCGAGGGCCTTCTGGAACCGATCGGCAGCGGCAGGGCTCATGCTCAATTTATCGAAATGGATCAGGCTCACACGGTCAGTGGCCATTTTCACGAATCTCCGTTTCCTGATACGGCCAGGCCCACAAGCAGCAGCGCTTCTACGGTGCTCGGATGTGCAGGCCCGGGTAATGCCCATCAGGGTACCAGAACGCGAGGCAGAAAGGGCCATCGCCCCCAGAACTAAAAGTATTTGCCAGGTCGCGTAATGGACGCCCCGGGGCGCTATCGGGACAGGAGCAGCCGCTTGCTGCGCAGGATAATCGCGCCGGCAATACTTTCGCCGAGGCAGTCATCGAACTCGGTAGCCCACACAAAACTACAAGCCTGCACCTGCGGGTAAGCCAGAAAGGGGCCTCATCATTCATGGCAAAGGAACACATCACCGAAACGCTTGACCTTGGCGTGACGGACCCCTCGAAAACCGCAGAAGCACGCCAGGACCGGCATTTCGAGGGCAAGCTGGACTGGATCGTCTTTGGTTTCACCAGCCTCCTGGCAATCGCTTTCGTCCTCTGGGGCTTCCTCAACCAGGCAAGCCTGGCCAGCAGCGCCTCCAGCGCGCAATCCTGGGTCATTCTCAACTTCGGCTGGTTCTTCGTGCTTACCTCCACGCTGTTCGTGGTGTTCGTGCTGTGGCTGGCCGCCAGCCGTTACGGCCGGGTCCCGCTGGGCCGTGATGGCGAACAGCCAGAATTCCGCACGGTGTCGTGGGTGGCGATGATGTTCAGTGCCGGCATGGGCATTGGCCTGATGTTCTTCGGTGTTGCCGAACCGCTGTCGCACTACGTGTCGCCACCGCCTGGGACGGCCACCGGGCAGTCCAGTGAAGCGATGCAGGTGGCCATGGCCACCACGCTGTTCCACTGGACCCTGCACCCTTGGGCCATGTATGCCATCGTCGGCCTGGTGATCGCCTATGGCACCTTCCGCCGCGGCCGCTCGCAGCTGATTTCTGCCGCCTTCCGGCCGTTGATCGGCAAGCATGCCAACGGCCCGCTCGGCCGCCTGATCGACATGATGGCAATCTTCGCCACGCTGTTCGGCTCGGCGGCCTCGCTGGGCCTGGGCGCGCTGCAGATCGCCGGTGGCCTGGAGTACAACGGCTGGATCGAGAGCCCCGGCAAGCTGTTCTACATCTCGATCATTACCCTGTTGACCATTGCCTTCGTCACCTCGGCGGTGTCCGGCGTCGGCAAGGGGATCCAGTGGCTGTCCAACACCAACATGGTGCTGGCACTGGTGCTGGCGGTGTTCGTGTTCCTGGTCGGCCCGACCCTGCTGATGCTCAACCTGCTGCCCACCTCGATCGGCATCTACGTCAAGATGCTGCCGGAAATGATGGCCCGCACCAACGCCAGCGGCGGTGAGCAGATGAACAGCTGGCTGGCCGGCTGGACCGTGTTCTACTGGGCCTGGTGGATTTCCTGGACGCCGTTCGTGGGCATGTTCATCGCCCGCATCAGCCGCGGCCGCACCATCCGCCAGTTCGTTACCGGAGTGCTGCTGGTACCGAGCCTGGTCAGCCTGGTGTGGTTCACCATTTTTGGCGGCGCGAGTATCGACGCCCTGCGCGAAGGCGCCCTGCAGTTGGCCAACGGTGCGGTCAACAGCAACCACGCGCTGTACCAGTTGCTGGACAGCTACCCGCTGGCCTCGGCGACATCAGTGCTGGTGATGGTTCTGGTGGGCATCTTCTTTGTCTCCGGTGCCGATGCGGCCTCGCTGGTGATGGGCACGTTGTCGGAACACGGCACCACCACGCCATCACGGCGCACGGTGATTTTCTGGGGCGCGCTGACCGGTACGGTGGCGGCGATCATGCTGGCAATCGGCGACCCGCGCGACCCTGGCAAGGCGCTGACCGGCCTGCAGAACCTGACCATCGTCGTGGCCCTGCCGTTCGTGGTGGTGATGGTGCTGCTGTGCCTGGCCCTGTACCGCGACCTGCGCAAGGACCCGATGATGCTGCGCCACCTGCGCGGCAACGAACTGATCGAGAAGGCTGTGCTGTATGGTGCGGTGAAGCATGGCGAAGAGTTCTACATCGTGGTGCAGGAAAAGAAAGCTTCGGTCAAGGCGACGTCGGCAGAGACCGAAGTGACCGGCAACTGATCGGGCACGCCAGTGGAACCGGGGGCTGCTGCGCAGCCCATCGCAGGCAAGCCAGCTCCCACCCCGACCGCGCTGACCTCAAGCCATGCGCAGTACCTGTGGGAGCGGGCAAGCCCGCGAAACAGGCGGCGCGGTCAGCCCTTCAACGCCGCCTCGATCTGCGCCACATCGATCTTGCTCATCTGCATCATGGCCTCGAACGCCCGCTTGGCCGCCGCCCGGTCGGGGTTGCCAATGGCCTCGATGAGAATGCGCGGGGTGATCTGCCACGAAATCCCCCACTTGTCTTTGCACCACCCGCAGACGCTGGCCTCGCCGCCATTGCCGACAATGGCATCCCACAGCCGGTCGGTCTCGGCCTGGTCCTCGGTACTGACCTGGAATGAAAAAGCCTCGCAGTGCGTGAAGGCCTTGCCGCCATTTAGCCCCACGCAGGGAATCCCCATCACGCTGAACTCCACGGTAATCACGTCACCCTGCTTGCCGGAAGGGTAGTCGGCAGGCGCCAGATGCACGGCAATCACTCTGCTGTCAGGGAAAACCCTGGCATAGAAATTCGCGGCCTCCTCGGCATCGTTGTCGTACCAGAGGCAAATGGTGTTCTTGGCAGTCATGGTCTTGCTCCATGAAAGTGTGTGAGCCTTTGAGTCTAGCCCGGCGTTGCCGGTTGCTGTTTTGCAACATCCTGCAGACATTTCCGATATCAGGTAGTGAACCTGCTGACAAAAAAACGGTCTTTCGCTGACGGTCAACTCACCGACCGGTTCATCGGCCCAGTCACCGGGCCTACTTTTGTCCTGTTTCAGCGAAGACCCAACATGCCCGATTCCCGCCCAACTGTTTCCGCCCTCACTGCCCTGCGCGGCGGCTTGATCGCCGCCCTGGTAGCCCTTGCCGCACCGGTGCACGCCGAAGAGCCTGCCAGCGACGCACGCTGGGTCAGCGACAGCCTGAGCACCTATGTGCGCAGCGGCCCGACCGATGGCCACCGTATCGTCGGTACGCTCAAGTCGGGGCAGAAGCTGACCCTGATCGGCAGCCAGGGCAACTACAGCCAGGTGCGTGGGCAGAACGGCGATGTGGTGTGGATTCTGAGCAGCGACCTGCAGTCGGTGCCAGGCCAGAACGAGCGCCTGCCGCAGCTCGATGCCCAGGTCGCGGAGCTGACCGGGCAGTTGAAGAACATCGACGACAGCTGGAAGAACCGTGTGCAGGGCATGCAGGAAACCCTCGATTCACGCAAGAAACTGATCGACGAACTGGAAGCGCGCAACAAGGCGCTGAATGAACAGCTCGACCAGAGCCAGTCGCAGCTGCGCGATACCCAGGCACGCCTGGGGGACGAGAACAAGCAGGTGATGATGCGCTATATGGTGTATGGCGGCAGCATTGCCGGCGCGGGCTTGCTGGCGGGGCTGATCCTGCCGGCGCTGACCCGTGGGCGCAGGAAGAACGATCGCTGGTTCTGACTGGGCTTTCCTGCACGGGCCTCTTCGCGGGCTTGCCCGTTCCCACAGGATTTCCAACTGGCTCAAGGCCTGTGCAGTACCTGTGGAAGCGGGCAAGCCCGCGAAGAGGCCGGGAAGGGCTTACCTGCTACGTGCCTTGTTGTAGATGGTCTTGGCCAGGTCCGCAGAGGCCTGACACTGAGTCATATCACCCTTGCTCTGAGCATCCTTGGCATTTTGCAGGTGCACTTTGAAGTCATGGGCCATGCCGCCATGCATTGCCTGGCCACTGGCCTTGTCGAAATCCTCAAGTTCCTTGATCTTGGCCGCACAGTTGCTCGCCGGGTCTGCGTGTGCGGCAAAACTGAGGACCGAGGCAATCACCAGCAAGGGTATGCATTTCGTGGATTTCATGGAGCGTTCTCCTGGAAAACCTGAAGGGGCATCGAGATGACATTGGCTCGACGCAGCAAACAGCATAGTCGGCCATACGTTCCGGCGCCTCGGCTCAGCCCGTGGACCATACGCCCTCGGCCAACAGGAAATCGATGAACACCCGCACCCGCAATGGCATGTGCCGGGCCTGGGGGTAGATCAGCATGAAGGGCCGCGAAGTGCCGCCAAACTCGGTGAGCACTTCCACCAGTTCGCCACTGGCCAGTGCGTCCTGCACGGTAAAGCGGTAAGCCTGCATCAGCCCGCCGCCATGGCGCACCAGCGTGGCGGTGGCGAGAAAGTCGCCCAGGCAGGTGAGCCCACCCTGGGTTTCGATCTCCACCTGCTGGCCATCCTGGCGAAAGCTCCACGGCGGGCGGCGGCCACTGCTGGGCAGTTCGAACTGGATGCACTCATGTTGCAGCAAGTCGTGCGGTGTTCGTGGTGTGCCGGCGCGGGCCAGATAGCCCGGTGTGGCCACCACCACCAGTTCGGCATCTTCCAGGCGACGCGCCACCAGCCGTGAATCGGCCGGCTCGCGGCCACGAATGGCCAGGTCGAACGGTTCCTCGGCAAAGTCCACGTTGCGGTTGCTGACATGCACATCCACCTGCACCTTTGGATAGCGCTGGCGAAACCGCGGCAGCAGCGGCAACAGCCGGTGGTGGGCATAAGGTGTGGGCGCACTGATGCGCAGCCGACCACTCGGCTCGACCTGCCCACCCGTCACCTCACGCTCGGCTTCGACCAGTTGCCCCAGCGCCTGCCGGCATTGCTGGTAATACGCCTGGCCGGCTGCGGACAGGCGCATCTGCCGAGTGGTGCGGACGAACAGTCGCACGCCCAGGCGCTCTTCCAGGCGCGCCACGCTGCGGCTGACCGCCGCCGGGGTAACGCCGGCCTCCGTGGCCGCAGCCGTGAAGCTGCCGCTGTCGGCGGCCAGGCAGAACAGCTCCAGGCTGCCCAGTTGCAGATCATCGAAATGGCGGGTCATGACGCCTCAATTGATTACATGGTGTATCGATTGAAATGCCTCATGCCTCATTTTTCAAGCGCTGATTGCAACCTACAGTGGCTTCACACCGAGCCCATGGCTCACTTCACTGGAGATCATGCACATGAATACGCCACGCACCGTCATCATTACCGGGGCCTCGAGCGGCCTGGGTTTTGCCCTGGCCGAGGCCTTTCTCCAACGCGGCGACAACGTGGTCGGTAACGCCCGCAGCCCGGCCCGCCTGGAGCAAGCCGCCGCTCGCCTCGGCAACCCTTCGCGCTTCATCGGCGTGGCTGGCGACATCGCCGAACCGGTCACGGCCCAGCGCCTGTTCGCCAGCGCCGAGCAAGCCTTTGGCGGGGTCGACCTGCTGATCAACAACGCCGGCATCTTCATTGCCAAGCCATTTGCCGACTACAGCGAAGCAGATGTCGACGCCCTGGTCGGCACCAACCTCAAGGGCTTCTTCTACCCGGCCCAGGAGGCCGCGCGGCTCATGACCCGGCAAGGGCATGGGCAGATCATCGCCATCACCGCCTCCATCGCCTTGCAACCGGACACCCGCGTGCCGGCCCTGCTGCCGGTGCTGGTCAAGGGTGGCCTGAACCAGGCAGTGAAAGGCCTGGCCCTGGAACTTGCAGCCAGCGGCGTGCAGGTGAATGCGGTGGCGCCGGGAATCATCGATACACCGTTGCATGGCGGCAACACGCAAGGCATGGGCGCGCTGTCACCCAGTGGCCGCACCGGTGTGCCACAGGATGTCGTGGATGCAGTGTTGTACCTGGCCGACTCACGCTTCGTCAGCGGCGTGATCCTGCCGGTGGATGGCGGCAGCACCGCTGGCACCTGGCATTGAACAGAGGAGCGAGCAACCATGCCCTATGTCCATATTCGCGTGACCGATGAAGGCGTGAGCGCCGAGCACAAGCGTCAGCTGATCGAACAGACGACCCGCATGCTGCAGCAGGTGCTGGGCAAGCCGCCGGCCAGTACCTTTGTGGTGATCGAGGAGGTGCCGACCGATAACTGGGGGGTTGGCGGCGAGACAGTGACTGCAGTGCGGGCCCGACAGCGGGGGTGACCCGAGGGGGGCCGCTTTGCGGCCCGATCGCCGGCAAGCCGGCTCCCACAGGATCACCACAGGCCTGAACAATGTGGGGGTCCCTGTGGGAGCTGGCTTGCCGGCGATGGGCTGCACAGCAGCCTTACTGCCGCAGCCGCTCCAACGCCTGCAACACATACCCCGTGGCCCGCTCCACCTGCCCTTCCCGGCAGGCAATGCCCAGTTGCCGCCACAACCCCGGCCGCAGCGGCCGGCGGGCAATGCGCCGGTCCAGCTCGGCCGACTCCCCCTCCTGCGGTAGCAACGTCGCACCATACCCGGCCCCGACCAGGCTCTTGATCGCATCGTTGTAGTTCAACTCGATGCGCGGCTCGGGGTACAAGCCCGCCGCCGCGAACCACTCACCGGTCACCCGCGAAAGCTGGGTGCTGCTGTCGTTGAGGATCAACGCTCGCTGCGCCAGCCAGGCCGGCGTGACCCTGGCCGGCGGCTGCCAGTCGGCCGGCACGTAGGCCAGGATCGGGTCGCGCCGCCAGGGGGTAACCGCAAGCCCTTTGCCGGCCACCTGCGGCAAGGCCACCAGGCCGATATCCAGCGTGCCCTCGCGCACGCGCGTCAACGAGGCCTGGGAGGTCAGCACCTGTACCTGCACATCGACCCCCGGGTGCACCGTGCGCAGGTGCTCCAGCGCTTGCGGCAGCAGGTGGGCAATGGCACCGGTGGAAGCGCCCAGGCGCACCCGCCCGGTCAGGCCTTCAACCTGCCGGCGCACTTCGTCCAGCGCCAGGTCGGCGTCGGCCAGCAGGCGACGGGCACGGGCCAGCAGGGTTTCGCCGATGACTGTGGGCCGCACCTGCCCGCGGGTACGGGTGAGCAACGGGGCGCCGATGCGCGCCTCCAGCTCGGCCACGTGCAGGCTGATGGTGGGCGGTGCCAGGTTGAGCTGGCGAGCGGCTTCGGCAAAGGAGCCCCGGTCGCAGATGACTACCAGGGTGCGGAGGCGATCGAGGCTGATTTCGCGCATGGGCCAAACTCATTCAGAAAAGATGAACATATCGATCATCATATTCAAATTTTCTTTACTACAGCTACCGGCGAGCATAGGCCATCCCTCCCCGACCGGACTTTGACCATGCACACCCCTGTTGTCTTCATCGACGGTGACCAAGGCACCACCGGCCTGCAGATCCACGCCCGCCTGCAAGGCCGCAGCGACCTGCGCCTGCTGACCCTGCCCGAAGCCGAGCGCAAAGACCCGCAACGCCGTCGCGAGGCGATCAACAGCGCCGACATCGCCCTGCTGTGCCTGCCCGACGATGCCGCCCGCGAGGCCGTGGCGGCGATCCACAACCCGCAGGTGCGGGTGATCGACGCAAGCTCCGCGCACCGCACCAGCCCAGGCTGGGTCTATGGCCTGCCGGAGCTCGACGAGCAGCAAGCCGAACGCATTGCGCAGAGCAAGCGCGTCAGCAACCCCGGCTGCTACCCCACCGGCGCCATCGCCCTGCTGCGCCCACTGGTCAAGGCCGGCCTGCTGCCAGCGGATTACCCGCTGAACATCCACGCCATCTCCGGCTACTCCGGCGGTGGCCGCGCCGCAGTCGAACGGCACGAACAGCCCGCCGCTGGCAAAGCCCCGGCCCTGCAACTGTACGGCCTGGAACTGGCGCACAAGCACGTGCCGGAAATCCAGCAACACGCCGGGCTGTCGGCGCCGCCGATGTTCATGCCCGGCTACGGCGCCTACCGCCAGGGCATCGTGCTGAGCATCCCGCTGCAGTTACGCCTGCTGCCCGGCCAGGTCAGTGCCGAACAGCTGCAGGCGTGCCTGCAGCAGCACTACCAGGGTGCACGGCATGTCCAGCTGATGCCCCTGCACCAGCACGGCGCAGCACCAAACCTCGACCCCGAAGCGTTGAACGACAGCAACGACCTGCGCCTGGCGCTTTACGCCAACCCTGAGCATGGCCAGGTGCTGCTGACCGCAGTGTTCGACAACCTCGGCAAAGGTGCCTCCGGCGCGGCGGTGCAAAACCTCGACCTGATGCTCGGTGCATTGCAGGTACAAGGCTGATCGGCAAAAAAGGTTAGACTGTACGCCCCGCGCCCGCATGGCGCGGGCTGTCCTTCTACCCGCCGGAGCCCACCCCCCGATGTTCATCCTGAGCCGCCTCGACAGCGTGCCGCCTGAATCCTTCCAGAACCAGATCCGCGAGCTGGTGATCCACCACGTCGGCGAACTGAGCAGTGTCGCCATCAGCGCCGACAACCCGCTGTACCCGCTGTACCAGTACGGCGTCGGCATGGAGGTGCACCAGTACCTGCAAGCGCTGGACGGCACCCGCGGCCTGGCCGTGGCACTGACCCTGGCGCTGGATGCCGACGCGCCGGACCAGTTGCTGGGTTTTGCCCTGTCACTGCCGGCCGAGGACGATGAGCAGGCGTGCGCCCTGGCGTTCCTGGCCGTGCGCGCCAGCCATCGTCGCCAGGGCATCGCCCGCGCGCTGCTGGGCGACCTGCAGGCACGCCATGCCTGCGTCGAACTGAATGCCTTTGCCAGCCAGGTACCGTGGTTCGAGGCGATGGGCATGCAGGTGGTAGCCGCCAATGGGCCGCAGGTATTGATGAGCAGTACCGGGCAGGCTAGCGGCGCGCTGATCGGGCGGCTGGATATAGCGCCGATCTACCAGACGGCGGAAGTGATGCAGATCCATACCTACCTGCTCAACCAGCAGGGTGAGGATGCGATGATCGAAGCGGAACAGATGCGGGATGAGCGGCTGGACGAGCTGACCGCTCAGGCGCAGGAGTGTGTACGGCAGCGCAAGCTCGTACATTGATCCAAGGGCCTGTTCGCGGGCTCGCCCGCTCCCACAGGGGTATCACAAGGCCAAAGGGCGGCAGGATACCTGTGGGAGCGGGCAAGCCCGCGAAAAGCCCCCACTGGCCCTTCAGCCATGCACCCAGCGCCGATGCAGCCCACGCGCCAGGGCATCCAGCGCAAACCCCAGCACCCCGATCAGCAGCACCATCGCCATCAGCTCGGAATACGCCAGCCGGTCGCGGGTGTCGAGAATGAAGTACCCCAGCCCCGCGCTAACCCCCAGCATTTCGCACGGCACCAGCACGATCCACAGAATACCGATGGCCAGGCGCACGCCGGTCAGCACATGGCCGATCACCCCGGGCACGATCACTTTGCACAAGGTTTCCCATCGCGTGGCACTCAGACTACGGCTCAACTGCAACCAGCGCGGGTCCAGCTGCCTTACCCCGGCCGCCGTGTTCAGCAAGATCGGCCACAATGCGGCAAACGCCAGCAGGAAGTAGACAGGCTGGTCCCCCACGCCCATCAGCATCACCACCACCGGCATCCACGACAGCGGCGAGATCATGCGCAGGAACTGGAACGCCGGCGTGGTCGCGGCCTCCAGGTGCCGGTAGCTGCCCACCAGCAAGCCCAGCGGCACGCCGATCAGCAGCGCCAGCAGCAGCCCGACCAGGATACGCTTGAGGCTGACCCAGATATGCCCGTAGACCTCGCCCTGCCCCAGCAACTCGACCAGGCTGGCCAGGGTCGCTGCCGGCGAAAAGCGCGCCGACAGGCCATCGGCCTGGCCGAACAGCGCAATACCGGCCCACCACACCAGCAACAACCCCAGCAACCCGGCCAGCCCCAGGCCGGCATGAACGACATGCGTGCGCATCAGACCGCAAACTCCTCGCGACGCTCGAAGTTATCGGCGATGCCGAACACCGACGGCCCGCCAACGCTGGCGATGGCATTGCGCACGAAGCGGTCGTCGACCAGGTCGCGGGCCGTATGTGCCGGGTCCAGGCCGGCCAGGAACGCGTGGTCGCCCTCGATCAGGGTGGTTTTCAGGCGCTTGACCAGTTCTTCCGTGTAGCTGGGGAACGGGTAAGGCTGGAAATCGATGCGCTTTTCGTCCCACTGCTGGTGGCGAATGGCGCCACTGGCAACATAACCGGCACGGTCCTCGGCGGCCGGGGCCAGCACTTTGCTCAGCACAGCGGGCTCATGCGGGGTGTACTTGTTGGGGCCGGCCTTGGACAACAACGCGGCGGCCTCGGCGCGGTGGTCGCGGGTCCAGTGCTGGGCCTTGACGATGGCGTTGACTACCTTCTGCGACCACTCCGGGCGGTTGTTCAGGTCGTGCTCGTGCATGAACACCACGCAGCAGGCGTGGTTGCGCCACACATCGCCGGTAAAGCGCTGCACGCGACCAACCTTGAGGTTCTCGGCCAGGGCGTTGAACGGCTCGGCGACGATATAGCCGGCGATGCGTTTGCTGGCAAGCGCCGGCGGCATGTCGGATGGCGGCAACACCAGCAGGTTGACTTCGTTGCCGGCCAGTGGCGCATTGGCCGGCTTCGACACCGGGGTCAGGCCGTTGTCGTTGAGCATCTGTTGCAGCACGACGTTGTGGATCGAGTACCAGAACGGGATGGCCACGGTCTTGCCGCCCAGCTGTTTCATGTCGCTGATGTCCGGGGCCACGGTCAGGCCGGAACCGCCCACGTGGTTCCAGGCCACCACCTTGGCCGGCACCTTGCTGCCGTAGCGGGCCCACACGGTCATTGGCGACAGCAGGTGAATGACGTTGACCTGGCCGGAGATGAACGCCTCGATCACCTGCGCCCAGCTGCGCAGCAGCACCGGGCGCTCGGCCTTGATGCCTTCGGCCTCGAACAGGCCGTTGTTGTGCGCCACCAGCAGCGGCGTGGCGTCGGTGATCGGCAGGTAGCCGATACGCACCGGCGCGTCCGGCTCGGCGGCGGCACGGGCCTGCAGGCTCGACAGCAACGGCAGCGCACCGGCGGCCGTGAGCATGGCGCCAAGCTTGAGGAAATCGCGACGCGAAGAAGAGGAACAGCAGTCATCCATGCACATGGACAGCCTCCGAGGGCAACAGGGTTGGGGTAGGTTCGACTGTGCGGCTTGCCCGCCGAAGGGTTTTGAGGATTTCGATACGCAAGGCGCCCAGTTCCTCGACCCGCTGCGTCCGTGGTTGCGGCAGGTCGATGTGCCACTGGCCGAGGGTGTGCGCTGGGTGGTCGCCCAGTAGCAGGACCCGGTCGGACAGCAGCAGGGCTTCGTCGATATCGTGGGTGATCAGCACCGCCGCCGTGTTGTGGGTGGCGATCAGTTGCAGCAGCAGTTGCTGCATGTCGGCCCGGGTCACTTCATCCAGCGCGCCGAACGGCTCGTCGAGCAACAGCACTTCAGGCTGGCGGGCCAGGCAGCGGGCCAGCGCAGTGCGCTGGGCCATGCCGCCGGACAACTGCGCCGGGTACTGGCCGCGGGCATGGGCCAGGCCGACAGCGGCAATCGCGTGGTCGATGCGTGCGCGCCGTTCGGCAGCGGCCAGTTTAGGCTGGCGGGCAAAGTCCAGGCCGAAGGCGACGTTCTTTTCCAGGCTCAACCAGGGCAGCAGGCTCGGGTCCTGGAAGGCCACCGCCAGGCGTGGGTGCGGGCCTTGCAACGGCTGGCCGTGCAGGGTCACGCGGCCACCACGTGGCTGCTGCAGCCCGGCCAGTACCCGCAGCAGGCTGGACTTGCCGACGCCGCTGGGGCCAAGGATGGTCACCACTTCACCGGGGGCCAGCTGCAGGTCGAACTGCGCCAGCACCGCCTGCCAGCCACCCTCGCGCGGGTAGCCGAGGTTGATGTCGCGGGCTTCGAGCAATACTGGGCTCATGCCGCGCCTGCCTGGCGTTGCAGTTCGGCGCGCAGTTGCACCAGGCTGGGCGTGACGATCGGCACGAAGGCCGACTCGCGCCAGCGGCGGGCAAAGCCTTCACCGTACTCGCTGAGGTAGGCCTTGCCACCACTGGCCTGCAACTCCAGCTGTACGGCGTCGGCAGCGCTTTCGGCCAGGGTGATGCGCAGCTTGAACAAGGCTGCCGGCTGCTGCTGGAAACGGCCATCGAGCAGGCCCTGCTTGAGCTCGCTCACGGTGTTTTCAAGGCGCTCGCTGAGCACCTGGCGGGCTTCGTCGAGGAACGAGGCACGGCCATGCAGGTGCGCCTGCACTTCCGCCAGTGCACGCCGCGCCAGGCCAATGGCCATGCCGCACTGCAGAGCCAGAAAGGCCGGGCGCACCCGGGGGAGGAACTCGCGGGCATTTTCATGCAGCAACCAGCCACGCTGCAATTGCACCTGGTGGAAGGCCAGTGCCGCGGTGTTACTCGACTGCAGGCCCATCAGTTGCAGGTCGTCGGAGCGCTCCAGGCCCTGTGCGTCGGACGGAATGGCCAGCACGAACGGGGCGCCACCGCCTTCATCTTCGATGGCCGCAGCCACCACGAAGCCGCTTTTGCGCAGGTTGGTCACCCAGTGCAGGCGCCCTTCCAGCTGCCAGCCATCATCTGACGGGCGGCCGCGCACCTGCAGGGCTTCGATGCCGGACAGGAACTTCATGGCGTTGGATAGCCCGGTGGCACCGGCCAGTTCGCCCGTCAGCAGGCGCGGCAGCAGGCGCTCGCGCAGGGGCTGGTTGGGGCTGTGCAACAGGTACTCGATGAAGGCGCGCTGGCCCCAGCAGACAAACGCCGCTGCCAGCGAGCGGCTGGCGATTGCGGCGATGGCCTCGACCGCGTCGGTCACCTCCCCGCCCGTGCCCCCCAGGGCCGGGTCGACACCGACACGCAGCAGCTGCGATTCGGCGATTTGCGACAGTACCACCTGCGGCTCGCAATGGCCGCGGTCAATGGCCTCGGCATTGGCATCCAGCCAGTGTCGAAATGCACAATCTTGCATGGTCTTGCTCCTATTGGGACGCCGGGGCCGCTGTGCGGCCCGTTCGCGGCACAAGGCCGCTCCTGCAACGACCGCATCAGGGCCGCTGTCACACACGCGCTAGGCAGAAGGTTGCCAGCGGTACTTGCCAAGCTCGTCATTGAGCGGCGTCTGGGCGAACACATTAGCAAAGTTGCACAGGGTTGCGAGGCTCACGCCCAGAATCACCTCCAGAGCATTACCTTCAGTGAAGCCGGCCGCGCGGAAGGCCTGGTAATTGGCCTCGCTGACATTGCCACGGGTGGCGATGACTTCGCGGGCGAACGCGGCCAGGGTCTCGTATCGGGCGTCGGGCAGCTCGCCACGGGCACGCAGGGCATCGACCACCTCCTGCGGCAGCTTGGCCTTGTTCAGGGCCACGGCCGTGTGGCCGGCCACGCAGAAGTCGCAGCCATGCTGGGTGGCGGCAATCAGCTGCACCACTTCACGCTCGGCCAGGCTCAGCTCGGATTTGCCGTTGAGTGCCGAAACGGTCACGTAGGTTTCCAGTGCCGCCGGGGCATTGGCCAGCACGCCCAGCAGGTTGGGGATGAAGCCGGAATTCTTCTGGGCGTTCTCGAGGAACGGACGGGCCGCTTCCGGGGCACTCTGCAGCGTGTGTAAAGTAATACGCGAGGACATGGAGTGGTCTCCTTAGGTGGGTGTCGCTACAGTCTGTTGGTTATAAGAACTACCCTCCATATTCATCAGTCGCCTTTCCTTGCTCTTGAGTCTTTGCATTAGATGATTTCGTCCAGCCATCTTGTCGATTGGTTATTAGAAGGCCTGGAGCTCGATGCCAGCCTGTTCCATGTGGGCCGCTACTGCGGCGGCTGGCACGCCAGCACCCAAGGCATGGGCCGGGCCAGCTTCCACCTGGTGGTACAGGGGCATTGCTGGCTGCACATCGACGGCCAGCCCGAGGCAGTGCGCCTGAAGGCCGGCGATGCGGTGTTCCTGTTGCGCGACCTCGGCTATCGCCTGGCCAGTGACCAGGACCCGGCCAGTGCCTGCGCCCAGCCGCGCCAGCACATGCAGGCCCTGGACACCGAGGCGGTCGATGGCGTGGGGCTGGTGTGCGGTTTCTTCCACTTCAGGCCGGGCTTGTCGGCGCTGATCGTCGACGGCCTGGCCGACTGGATACTGCTGCGCGCCGATGAACCGGCCGGCCATGCAGCGCGGGCGTTGTTCGAACTGATCCTGGAGGAATGCCGGCGCGCCGCCGGGCCATCACAGACGTTGCTGGAGCGGCTGACGCACTTGTTGTTCCTGTATGTGCTACGCCAGCAGGTGCATGCCGGGCAATCGCTGGGTGGGCTGGTCGCCCTCGCCCGGCAACCGGCGTTTGCCGGGCTGCTGGAACGGTTGATCGAACAACCGGGGCACGCGTGGACACTGGAAAGCATGGCCGCCTGCACCGGGTTGTCGCGCTCGGCGTTTTTCAAGCGGTTCAATGAACTGGCCGGGCAGTCGCCTGGGCAAGTACTGCTGGCGTTGCGCATGCGCCATGCCAGCCAGTTGCTGCGGGCGGGGCATACCGTGGAGCAGGTGGGTGCGCAGGTGGGGTATCAGTCGGTGGCGGCGTTTACCCGGGCGTTTGCCAAGGCGGTGGGGGTGCAGCCGGGGGCGTATCGGCGCCAGCATGAAGGGCGCTGAACGCGTTATCTCTGTACCGGCCTTTTCGCGGGCTCGCCCGCTCCCACAGGTACCCCACAGATTTCAGCAATTGTGCGATTCCTGTGGGAGCGGGCAAGCCCGCGAAGAGGCCGGCACAGACAACGGATTCATTCCTCAATGACCGGAATATCCCCGGCCCCTTTACCCTCCCGCCGCTCACCCATCCAGGCATTGACCTTCTGCCCGAACTCGGCCGGCGCCTTGCGCCCGAACCGCCGCGCCAGGTCAAGGATGGTCTGCTGCGCCAGGGCCTCTTCCATGCGCTTCTGCGCACCCAGCATCACTGCATGGATCGCGCAGGTACCCTCGGTCGCCCAACCCGGCGGCGAACCCTCGAACAGGCTGCAGCGCTCGCGAACTTCGCGGCAATCGAAGATCTTCTTGGGGCCGTCGATGGCATGGACGATATCCAGCACGGTGATTTCATCCGAAGGCCGCGCCAGCCGGAAGCCACCGCGCACCCCCTCGGTGGCAGCCACCAGCCCGGCACGAGCCAGCTTGGTGAAGACCTTGGCCAGGTACTCCTGGGGCACCCCTTGCAACTCCGCCAGGTCGCGCACGCTGGACTCGCGCGATTCGCCGCGCTCGTCCACCAGAAACAGCAGGCAATGGATACCGTATTCGACGCCAGCACTGTAGAGCGACATATCTATCTCCGACCAATCTTGTCGCAAATGATACGCCCCTGGTACCTGCACCGCAAAGCGCGCCACTGCCGCCGGTCGACCTGTTTCATCCATTCATCCCAGCAAATACGGGTATTCCGGCCAGAAAGCGGCGGTGCCGGGAGTCGCCTTGGTTGAAAAAAGACTTGCGCGCATTAACTACGACCAATACAGTCGTAGTTATTCGAGAGGCACACATCCCGCCCTCGAAGCCCCTTTCGAACCTTGCGGAGCACCTTCATGAAATCGAACATCCTCATCATCGGTGCCGGCTTTGCCGGTGTCTGGAGCGCCCTCAGCGCCGCACGCCTGCTCGACCAGGCCCAGCGCGCCGACGTCAGCATCAGCGTCCTCGCTCCGCAGCCTGAACTGCGCATTCGCCCGCGCTTCTACGAGCCCGACGTGCACGGCATGAAGGCCCCGCTGGGGGAGCTGTTCGAAGCCGTGGGCATTCACTTCATCCCGGGTAACGCCGACAACATCGATACCGAAGGGCGCAGCGTCAGTTACACCGACGCCCAGGGGCACCGGCAACAGATCGCCTACGACCGCCTGATCCTCGCCGCCGGCAGCCAGGTCGCACGCCCACCGGTGCCTGGCCTGGCCGAACATGCATTCGATGTCGACCAGATGGAATCGGCCATGCGCCTGGAGCAGCACCTGGTCGGCCTGGCCGCCCTGCCCGCTTCGCCCGCTCGCAACACCGTGGTGGTCTGCGGCGGTGGCTTCACGGGCATTGAAACCGCGACGGAAATGCCTGCCCGTCTGCGGGCCATCCTGGGTGCCAGCGCGGCGCTGCGGGTAGTAGTGGTCGACCGCGGTGCGCAAATAGGCGCGGCGCTGGGCGCGGGTATCACGCCGTCGATCATCGCCGCCTGCGAACAGGCGGGGGTCGAGTGGAAGATCGGGGCTTCGGTGGTGGCCGTCGATGGCGAGGGCGTTACCCTGGACAATGGCGACCATATCGCCAGCAACACCGTGATCTGGACCGTTGGCGTCAAGGCCAGCCCGTTGACAGCACAGGTTGCCGGCCAGCGCGACAACTTCGGCCGGCTGAAAGTGGACGACCACCTGAAGGTGCTGGGCCAGGATCATGTGTACGCCACGGGCGATACTGCCTGGGCCGCTGTGGACGAACTGGGCAACAACGCCTTGATGACCTGCCAGCACGCCATCCCGATGGGCCGCCATTCCGGCAACAACGCCGCGGCCGACCTGCTCGGCCTGCAGCCGGTGGTGTACCGCCAGCCCAAGTACGTCACTTGCCTGGACCTGGGCGAATGGGGCGCGGCGTACAGCGAGGGTTGGGAGCGCGAACTGAAACTGCATGGCCAGGAAGGCAAAGACCTCAAGCGCCAGATCAACTCGGTATGGATCTACCCGCCAGCGGCCGATCGCGCACTGGCACTGGCCGCTGCCGACCCGTCGATCGCCATCGCTTGACGCAATGGTCTTTGAACTGCCGGGGCCACTTTGTGGCCCTTCGCGGGCATGCCCGCTCCCACAGGACAAGTGACGCCAAAGCGATACCTGTGGGAGCGGGCGCGCCCGCGAAGGGCCGCAGAGCGGCCCCGATTACTGCAGCAGTTTTCCGTCAGTCACTAATACTCACAACCCGCCCCGCCGCCCCGGCAGCCCTGCCCCGGGTCGCCAGGCAGTAATACAGCGGCACCGTCACCAGCAAGCCGAACAGCCAGGAAAGGTCAGCCCCTTCGACGATATTGGCATACGGCCCCACATACAGCGACGTATTGGCAAACGGCAACTGCACCAGGATGCCGCAGGCATAGGCAATGATCGCGTGGTGGTTGAAGCGGCCATAGATGCCGCCGTCGGCACTGAAGATCGAGGCGATGTCGTACTGGCCCTTCTTGATCAGGTAGAAGTCGATCAGGTTGATCGACGCCCACGGCACCAGCACCAGCAGCAGTGCCAGGATCAGCCCGATGAACTGGCCGATGAAGTCCGCCGAGGCATTCAGCGCCACCAGGCCGCAACCCACCAGAATCACCGTGGCCAACACCACCCGCACCTTGATGCTCGGCGTCCACTCGGCGATGAAGGTCTGGATCGCAGTCACGATCGACAGCACCGCGCCATACAGGTTGAGGGCGTTGTGGCTGATGATGTTGAGCAGGAACAGCACCATCAGGATCGGGCCCAGCCAGCCGGTGGCCTGCTTGACCGCGTCCATCGCATCGGTACCTTCCGGCACGCACAGCACCGCCACCGCACCAAAGCTGAAGCACAGGATGGTGCCCAGGGTAGCGCCGAAGTAGGTGGCCCAGAACGGTCTGGCAATGCCCACTTCACGCGGCAGGTAGCGCGAGTAGTCGGAGGTATAGGGCGAGAAGCTGATCTGCCAGATGGTGCCCAGCGACACGGTGGCGATGAAGCCCGACAGGTTGAACGCGCCACGGCTGAAGAAGTCGGCCGGCAGCTCCTGGGCGAACATCATGATGAAGCCGGCCAGCAGCGCCGAACCCATCACCCAGGTACCGATGCGGTTGAGGATATGGATGAAGCGGTAGCCGATCACGCCAATGGCGGTGGCACTCAGCGCACCGATTACGATCGCGCCCGGCATCGGCACGCTCGGGGTGATGCCGTGGATGGTCTTGCCCGCCAGGACGATGTTGGAAATGAAGAAGCCGACATAGATCAGCGCGGTGAAGAACACGATCAGCAAGGCGCCGTAGCGGCCGAACTGGCCACGGCTCTGCACCATCTGCGGAATGCCCAGCTGCGGTCCCTGCGCAGAAGCAAGGGCAATGACCACGCCCCCGAACAGATGGCCCAGCACGATGGCGACCAGGCCCCACAACAGGTTCAGGTGGAACACCTGGACCACCATGGCACCAGTGACGATGGGCAGCGGCGCGATGTTGGTACTGAACCAGAGGGTGAACAGGTCGCGCGCCTTCCCGTGGCGCTCGGCAGGGGGAACGTAATCGACCGTGTGGTTCTCGACAAACTGGTGTTGCGACGACGGTTGGGACATAGGATTCAGCTCGAAAGGTCGTTTTTATCGTTGTAAGGAAACCGCATCTAGGCGGCCTCTCAGCTGCGGACCATATTATGGTATTCCAAACTTTTGACAACACTGATCCGCAGTAAAAAGCGCCCGCTGATCCGCTTGCGAAGCCCCTCCGACAAACCGCCTCAGCGCTCAAGGCCAAGGTTTACGCGGCCTTGAGCCGTTCATCGCGAAAAACCCGGGTTGAAAATTCCGCTTGCAAAATAGGTATTACGGTATACCATCAGACACATCAACGATAAAAACCGCGGACCACCGCAGCCCTATAGAGGTACACCCGATGATCGACGCAACCGTCTACAAGCACGTCCTGGGCTCCTTCCCGTCCGGCGTTACCGTCATCACAACCCTGGACGACGACGGCTCGGTCGTCGGCCTGACCGCCAGCGCCTTCTCCTCCCTGTCGATGGACCCGCCGCTGGTACTGTTCTGCCCCAACTACACCTCCGATTCCTACCCCGTGCTGATCAGGCAGAAGCGCTTCGCCATTCATCTGTTGTCCGGTGAACAGCAGGCCGAAGCCTATGCGTTCGCCAGGAAGGGCAAAGACAAGGCCAGCGGTATCGAGTGGTCCCTGAGCGAACTGGGCAACCCGATCCTGGCCGGTGCCACCGCGGTCATAGAATGCGAACTGTGGCGCGAATATGAAGGTGGCGACCACGCCATCATGGTCGGCAAGGTGCACAACCTGATCGTCCCTGCAGAGGCGCCACGGCCGATGGTGTATTGCCGCGGCAAGATGGCCAGCCTGCCGGCCTTTGCCTGAAACCTGTTCTGAATCGAGACCGCTGGCGCCAACCCTGCCAGGCGCCAGCCCCTTTCAAGCGTTGAGGAAAGCCCCATGAAATTTTCGTTGTTCGTGCACATGGAACGTTGGGATGAACAGGTCAGCCACCGCCAGCTGTTCGAAGACCTGACCGAACTGACCCTGATGGCCGAGAACGGCGGTTTCAGCACCGTGTGGATCGGCGAACACCACGCCATGGAGTACACCATTTCGCCAAGCCCGATGCCGCTGCTGGCCTACCTGGCTGCGCGCACCGAGAAGATCCGCCTGGGCGCAGGCACCATCATCGCGCCGTTCTGGAACCCGATTCGCGTGGCTGGCGAATGCGCCCTGCTCGACGTGATCAGCAACGGCCGCATGGAAGTGGGCCTGGCCCGTGGCGCCTACCAGTTCGAATTCGACCGCATGGCAGGCGGCATGCCGGCCACCGACGGCGGCAAGGCCCTGCGCGAAATGGTGCCGGTGGTGCGCAAGCTGTGGGAAGGTGACTATGCCCATGACGGCGAAGTGTACAAGTTCCCCACTTCCACCAGCGTGCCGAAGCCGTTCAACGCCACACCGCCGATGTGGATCGCCGCCCGCGACCCGGACTCGCACAACTTCGCCGTGGCCAACGGCTGCAACGTCATGGTCACCCCGTTGATGAAGGGTGACGAGGAAGTGCTGGACCTGAAGAACAAGTTCCAGGCCGCCCTGGACAACAACCCGGGCGTGCCGCGCCCGCAGCTGATGGTACTGCGCCACACCCACGTGCACAGCCCGGCCGAGCCGGAAGGCTGGAAGGTCGGCGCCCAGGCCATCTCGCGCTTCTACCGCACCTTCGACGCCTGGTTCGGCAACAAGACCACCCCGGTCAACGGTTTCCTCGAGCCCAGCCCGGAATCGAAGTTCGCCGAAGTGCCGGCGTTCGAGCTGGAGAACATCCGCAAGAACACCATGATCGGCACGCCGGAAGAAATCATCGCGCGTATCAGGTACTACCAGGAACTCGGCGTCGACGAGTTCAGCTTCTGGTGCGACAACAGCCTGCCCCACGCCGAGAAGAAAAAGTCGCTGGAGCTGTTCATCAAGGAAGTGGTGCCGGCGTTCGCCTGATTTCCCATTGCCTGAATCATTGCGGGACGCAGCCCGCTCAGGTGGGCCCCTGTGGCCCGCGTGAGCGGGCTTTTTTAAGCCTGTACTGGCCTCTTCGCGGGCTTGCCCGCTCCCACAGGTAAAGCGAAGGCCGTCCAAGCTGTGCGGTCCTTGTGGGAGCGGGCAAGCCCGCGAAGAGGCCGGTACAGACAGCACAAAAATCAAGGCATCAGGCCACCTTTCGTCCCCCCACAAGAGAAATTTCCAGCCACCTCTTGCACAACAAATATTATGGTATACCATCAGACAACAAGAGCTGATAACCCTCACCAGGAGCCACCCATGAGTTTCGAAATCCGCAAGATCGTCACCTACTCCGAAGAGACCCGCATCGAAGGCGGCAAGGCCACCGACAAGCCGGTGACCATGGTCGGCCTGGCCGTGGTGATAAAGAACCCATGGGCCGGTCGCGGTTTCGTTGAAGATCTGAAGCCGGAAATCCGTGCCAACTGCTCGGACCTGGGGGCCTTGATGGTCGAGCGCCTGACCGCAGCCATCGGCGGCGCCGACAAGATCGAAGCCTACGGCAAGGCCGCAGTCGTTGGTGCCGACGGCGAAATCGAACACGCCTCGGCAGTCATCCACACCCTGCGCTTCGGCAACCACTACCGCGAAGCGGTACAGGCCAAGAGCTACCTGAGCTTCACCAACAAGCGCGGCGGCCCGGGCACTTCGATCCAGATCCCGATGATGCAGAAGGACGACGAAGGCCTGCGTTCGCACTACATCACCCTGGAGATGCAGATCGAAGACGCCCCGCGCGCCGATGAAATCGTCGTGGTCCTGGGCGCCTCCGACGGCGGCCGCCTGCACCCGCGCATCGGCAACCGCTACATCGACCTGGAAGAACTGGCTGCCGAAAAAGCCAACGCTCAATAACAACAACCAAGACGGGCCGGGGCGTGGCGTGCTTACCCGCCGCGCCCGACCTTCAAGGAGCGCCCTCCATGATTCAGCCTGTCGCTGAACGCACACCCGCCGGCACCAGCTACCTGTCTGTCGGCCAGGGCCAGCCCGTGGTACTGATCCACGGCGTGGGCCTTAACAAGGAAATGTGGGGCGGTCAGTTCGTTGGCCTGGCCAATGACTACCGCGTCATCGCCTACGACATGCTCGGCCACGGCCAGAGCGCGCTGCCAGCCGCCGATATCGGCCTGGAAGGCTATGCCGCCCAGCTCGCCGAACTGCTCGACCACCTGCAGATCGCGCAAGCCAGCGTGATCGGCTTCTCCATGGGCGGCCTGGTCGCCCGGGCGTTCGCCCTCGGCTACCCGCAGCGCCTGGCGGCACTGGTAGTGCTCAACAGCGTGTTCAACCGCACCCCCGAGCAGAGTGCCGGCGTTATCGCCCGCGCCGCCCAGGCTGCGCAGCTGGGCCCCGACGCCAACGTCGACGCCGCGCTCGACCGCTGGTTCAGCCGTGAATACAAGGCTGCCAACCCGGCGCAGGTCGCCGCCATTCGCCAGGTGCTGGCGAGCAACGACCCGCAGGGCTACCACACCACCTATGCGCTGTTCGCCACCCAGGACATGTACCGCGCCGCCGACCTGGCCAGTATCCAGGTGCCGACGCTGATCGCCACCGGCGAACTCGACTCGGGCTCCACCCCGGCCATGACCCGCCAGCTCGCCGCCTGCATTCCTGGCGCGCGCAGCGTGGTCCTCGCCGAGCAACGGCATATGATGCCAGTGGAGGCACCGCGTGAAGTCAACAAGATGCTGCTGGACTTCCTCGCGCAAGCCCGCACCCTCACCGAATCCGCCAAGGGGATTGTTGCATGACCCTCGTTCGTTTCCAGATGTGCATCGACGGCCAATGGCGCGATGCCCAGAGCGGCAAGACCTTCGACAGCCTCAACCCGGCCACCGCCCAGGCCTGGGCGCAACTGCCCGACGCCGACGAGGCCGATGTGGAACTGGCCGTGCAGGCCGCCCAGCGCGCCTTCGACAGCAAGGCATGGCGCAGCATCACCGCCACCGCGCGCGGCAAGCTGCTGCGTCGCCTGGGTGACCTGATTGCCGAAAACAAGGAACACCTGGCCCAGCTGGAAAGCCGTGACAACGGCAAGCTGATCCGCGAAACCCGCGGCCAGGTCGGCTACCTGCCAGAGTTCTTCCACTACACCGCAGGCCTTGCCGACAAGCTTGAAGGCGGCACCCTGCCGCTGGACAAGCCCGACCTGTTCGCCTACACCGTGCACGAGCCGATCGGTGTGGTGGCCGGGATCATCCCGTGGAACAGCCCGCTGTACCTCACCGCAATCAAGCTGGCCCCGGCCCTGGCCGCCGGCAACACCATCGTGCTCAAGCCGTCCGAGCACGCCTCGGCGACCATCCTCGAACTGGCCCGCCTGGCGCTCGAGGCCGGCTTCCCGGCCGGTGTGGTCAACGTGGTCACCGGCTACGGCCCCAGCACCGGCGCGGCGCTGACCCGCCACCCGCTGGTGCGCAAGATCGCCTTCACCGGCGGCGCGGCCACCGCCCGCCACGTGGTACGCAGCAGCGCCGAGAACTTTGCCAAGCTGTCTCTGGAGCTGGGCGGCAAGTCGCCGAACATCATCTTCGCCGATGCCGACCTGGACAGCGCCATCAACGGCGCCGTGGCCGGCATCTATGCCGCCTCCGGGCAAAGCTGCGTGGCCGGCTCGCGCCTGCTGGTGCAGGACGAAATCTTCGATGAGTTCGTCGAACGCCTGATCGCCCGTGCCAAGCGCATCCGCATCGGCAACCCGCAAGACGACGCCAGTGAAATGGGCCCCATGGCCACCGCGCAACAGCTGGCAGTGGTCGAAGGCCTGGTGGCCGCGGCCAAGGCCGAAGGCGCCAAGCTGCACATGGGCGGCAAGCGCGCCGAGGTCGAGGGTGACGGCTGGTTCTACGAGCCGACCCTGTTCGAGTGCGACAGCAACTCGATGACCATCATGCAGGAAGAGGTGTTCGGCCCGGTTGCCGCGGTGATCCGCTTCAAGACCGAGGAAGAAGCCCTGGCCATCGCCAACGACTCGCAGTTCGGCCTGGCCGCCGGCATCTGGACCCGCGACCTGGGCCGTGCCCACCGCCTGGCCCGCGATGTGCGTTCGGGGATCATCTGGGTCAACACCTACCGTGCCGTGTCGGCCATGGCGCCGATTGGCGGGTTCAAGAACAGCGGCTACGGCCGCGAGAGCGGCATCGATTCGGTGCTGGCCTATACCGAGCTGAAGACCGTGTGGATCAACCTGTCCACCGCGCCGATGCCCGACCCGTTTGTGATGCGCTAAGAGGTAGCACGAGATGATCGAACCCGGCATCTACAAAGACGTGATGGGCTCCTTCCCGTCCGGCGTCACGGTGGTCACCACCCTCGACGCCGACGGTGGCATCGTCGGCATCACCGCCAGCGCGTTCAGCGCGCTGTCGATCGACCCGGCACTGGTGCTGTTCTGCCCCAACTACGCCTCCGACACCTACCCGATCCTGCGTGACAGCAAGCAGTTCGCGATTCACCTGCTGTCCGCCGACCAGACGGCCGAAGCCTATGCCTTCGCCGGCAAGGGCAAGGACAAGGCCCGCGGCATCGACTGGCACCTGAGCGAGCTGGGCAACCCGTTGCTGGCCAAGGCCACGGCGATCATCGAGTGCGAGCTGTGGCGCGAATATGACGGGGGTGACCATGCGATCATCGTCGGCGCGGTGAAGAACCTGGTGCTGCCGGCCGAGCCGGTGACCCCGATGGTCTATCACAAAGGCAAGCTGGGCGCCCTGCCGCCCCTGGGCTGATAAACCGCGTTGGCTTCTTCGCGGGCTCGCCCGCTCCCACAGGTACTGCGCAGGCTCCAGCAACTGTGCAATCCCTGTGGGAGCGGGCAAGCCCGCGAAGAAGCCAACACCGATGACCCTGTTTTGATCCGGAGCACTTGCCCATGAGCAATGAAAAGTACGAAAAAGGCCTGCAGATCCGCACCCAGGTGCTGGGTGAGGACTACGTCAACCGCTCGATCCAGAACGCCGACGACTTCACCCGGCCGCTGCAGGAGCTGGTCACCGAATACTGCTGGGGCCACGTCTGGGGCCGCGAAGGCTTGTCGCTCAAAGAGCGCAGCATGATAAACTTGGCCATGATTTCCGCGCTCAACCGGCCCCACGAGCTCAAACTGCACATTCGCGGCGCCTTGCGTAATGGCCTGAGCCGTGAACAGATTCGCGAGATCCTGCTCCAGGTCGGCATTTACTGCGGCGTGCCCGCGGCGGTGGACAGCTTCCGCCTGGCCCGCGAAGCGTTCGCTGAAGCCGATGCGGAGTCAACCCGTTAACACCGGGCTGTTCGAACCCACGCAAGGAGCACCCAGGTTCGTGGTGCTGTTGCGGTTGCGGCCGGGCAGCCTCTTTAAGAGCGCACTTGATGAAACGCCAGCCACTCGACGACAGCTTCAAGGTCAACCGCAACCCCGTTACCCTGCGCGAAATCGTGCTCGACAAGCTGCGCGCCGCGATCATGAACTTCCATCTGCTGCCGGGCGACCGCCTGGTCGAGCGCGACCTTTGCGACCGCCTCGGCGTCAGCCGTACCTCGGTGCGTGAAGCCCTGCGCCACCTGGAATCCGAAGGCCTGGTGGAGTTCGCCGACGCCAAGGGCCCGCGCGTGGCCATCATCACCCTGGAAGACGCCCGCGACATCTACGAGCTGCGCTGCGTGCTCGAAGGCCTGATCGTGCAACTGTTCACTCTCAACGCCAAGGCCAAGGACATCCGCGCCCTGGAACGTGCGCTGGAGGTCAACCGCGAAGCCCTCGAGGAAGGCGAGCTGCAACAGGTGCTGGACTCGGTACAAGGTTTCTACGATGTGCTGCTGGAAGGCTCCGGCAACCAGGTGGCGGCCCAGCAGCTGCGCCAGTTGCAGGCGCGCATCAGCTACCTGCGCGCCACCTCGGTGTCGCAGGAGAACCGCCGCGGCGCCAGCAACCGCGAAATGGAAAAGATCGTCGAGGCGATCAAGAGCGGCGACCCGCTGGTTGCGCACCAGGCCTCGGTCGACCACGTCCGCGCCGCCGCCAAGGTGGCCCTGGACTACCTGCGCCAGAAGCAGGATGACAACACCAAGGTGCGCGACATCGTCGAGCCCCTGGCCCTGAAGGAACCACGTATAGGTCGCTGACCATGCCCAACGCCCCGCGCTACTGCCCGCACTGCACCACGGAACTGGCCCGGGGCGTTCCCACAGGCGACACCCACGAACGCCTGCACTGCACCGGCTGCGGCTATATCCATTACATCAACCCGAAGATCATCGCCGGCTGCATCATCGAGCGTGATGGCAAGTACCTGCTGTGCCAGCGCGCCATCCCGCCGCGCCCTGGCACCTGGACCTTGCCGGCCGGGTTCATGGAGGCCGGCGAGACCACCGAGCAGGCGGCCTTGCGCGAGGTCTGGGAAGAAAGCGGCGTACGCGCCGAAATCGTCTCGCCGTACTCGATCTTCAGCGTCCCGAGGATCAGCGAGGTCTACATCATCTTCCGCGCCATCGCCACCGAGGAAACCGGGCAATACGGGGCGGAAACGCTGGCGTACAGGTTCTTCGAGCCGGACGAGATCCCGTGGGACGAAATCTACTACCCGGCAATCCGGCAGATCCTGGAGCGCTATATCCTCGAGCGGCAGGCCGGGGTTTATGGCATCTACATGGGCAATGACGACACGGGCAAGGTGCACTTCATTCGCTAGCCTGGGCCGGCCCTATCGCCGGCAAGCCAGCTCCCACAGGTACTGCACCGCCTACAAGACCTGTGCAGTACCTGTGGGAGCTGGCTTGCCGGCGATAGGGCCGGTACAGCCACCCAAAACGCTCGCCAAACGTCTATTCTCGGTGCACCCTAAAGGCCTTATGCAAAAGGACCAGCAGAGCACATGGCAAAATGGCTAGACGGCGGCGGGCTGATGGCCGAGCGCATCCGCAACCACGATTGGGCCGCCACCCAGCTGGGCCCGCTACAGCACTGGCCCGACCCGCTGAAAACCAGCCTGGCCCTGTGCCTGGCCTCGCGCTTCCCGCAAGCGGTGCTTTGGGGCCCTGACCTGCTCACCCTGCACAACGACGCTTTCTCGCAGATTCTCGGGCAAAAGCCATCAGCCTTGGGCATCCCCTTCCGCGCCGTATGGCAGGAGGCCTGGGCCGACATCGGCCATCTGGCCAACCGCGCCCTGGCTGGCGAGGCGGTGTACATCGAAGACTTCCCGCTTGTCATCGACCGCAACGGCGGCCCCGAACGGGCCTGGTTCACCTTCTGCTACAGCCCCATCCGCGATCACGATGGCAAAGTGCTGGGCATGCTGGATACCGTCACAGAAACCACCGCCAGCGTGCTCGCCAACCAGCGCCTGAAGTTCCTCGACGACCTGGGCCGTGCCGTGGCCGATGCTACCGACCCGGACCAGATCCTTGCCATTACCACGCGCATGCTGGTCGAGCACCTGCAACTGTCGAGTTGCGCCTACGCGGTGATGGAGCCAGACGAAGACGGTTTCACCATCTGCGGTGACGCTGTGGCGCCCGGCTCGCCGCATCTGCTGGGCCGTTACCAGTTGCAGGACTTCGGCAAGCTGGCGCTCGGCCGCCTGCGCAATGGCCTGCCGTTGGTCATCCGGGACAACCTGAGCGAGTTGTCTGCGGAAGAAGCTGCCACCTTCCAGGCCATCGGCATTACCGCGACCATTTGCATGCCCCTGATCAAAGGCGGCCGGCTGACCGCGCTGATGGCCATCCATGACAAGGCGCCACGTCAGTGGACCCACTATGAACAGGCACTGATCAGCGAAGTCACCGAGCGCTCCTGGGCGCATGTCCAGCGGGTACAGGCCCACGCCGAAGTACGCGAGGCCGTGGCGGCACTGGAGGCGCTTAACGCCACCCTCGAACAGCGCGTAGACGAACGCACCAGCCAGTTGCTGCACACCGAAGCCGTGCTGCGCCAGACCCAGAAGCTCGAAGCCATCGGCCAACTGACCGGTGGCGTGGCCCATGACTTCAACAACCTGCTGACCATCATTCGCTCGTCGCTGCATTTTCTGCAGCGCCCCAACCTCGATGCACAGCGCCGCGAGCGCTACCTCAAGACCATGTCCGACACCGTCGACCGCGGTAGCAAGCTGACCGGCCAGTTGCTGGCCTTCGCCCGTCGCCAGGCCCTGAGCCCGGAAGTGTTCGAGGCCGGGCCGCGGCTGGAGGCCATGGCCGACATGCTCGACACTGCCACCGGTGCGCGGATCCAGGTCGAGCTGCAGTTGCCGCAGGCGCCTTGCCATATCCGCGCCGACCTCAACCAGCTGGAAACCGCGGTCATCAACCTGATGCTCAACGGCCGCGATGCCATGGCCGGTGAAGGCACCTTGCAGCTGCGCCTGCAGCCAGACCAGTGCCTGCCCGCGCTGCGCGGCCAGGCGCCACAGCCGGGCCCGTTCGCGGCGATTTCAGTGAGCGACAGCGGTGTCGGCATTGCCGCCGAACTGCTGGAGCGCATCTTCGACCCGTTCTTCACCACCAAGGCGCCAGGTGAAGGTACCGGGCTCGGGCTGTCGCAGGTGTTCGGTTTTGCCAGGCAGTCCGGGGGCGATGTTCAGGTGAACAGCGTCCCGGGCCAGGGCACCACCTTTACCTTGTACCTGCCCCAGGAGCCACCGCCTGAGGCCTAGCGATCAACGCCGCCCTTCGGCCAGCATGCGCACGGCCAGGCCCGCCAGCACCGTGCCCATCAACCAGCGCTGAACCTGCTGCCACAGCGGGCGACCGGCGAGGAACACGGCGATCGACCCGGCCATGATCGCGATCAGTGCATTGACCGAGACACTGATGGCGATCTGTGTGGACCCCAGCACCAGCGACTGCAGCAGCACGCTGCCATGCCCCGGCTCGATGAACTGAGGCATCAACGACAGGTACATGACGGCAATCTTGGGGTTCAGCAGGCTGGTGGCAAAGCCCATGGTGAACAGCCGCCGCGGGCTGTCGGCAGGCAGGTCACGAACCTGGAACGGCGAACGGCCACCAGGGCGCAGCGCCTGCCAGGCCAGGTACAACAGGTACAACGCGCCACCGATGCGCAGCGCGTCGTAGGCAAAGGGCACAGCCATCACCAGGGCAGTGATGCCCAGCGCGGCGCAGAACATATAGATGACGAAGCCCAGGGCCACGCCCCCCAGCGAAATCAGCCCGGCCTTGCGGCCCTGGCAGATCGAGCGGGAGATCAGGTAGATCATGTTCGGCCCTGGGGTCAGGACCATGCCGAGGCAGATCAGGGCGAAGGTGAGCAGTTGCGTGGTTTCGGGCATGGGGCACATCCTGGTTGTGCGTTGAAGTGCTGCGAGTTTATCCGAGGCTTTGTCTGTCGTCTGTACTGGCTTGCCGGCGATGAGGCCAATGAACTTAACTAAACTGCCCGGCTATCAGACCCAGGGCCACCGTGATCATCGCTACCCCCGACACCCGTCCGACCAGTTTCGCCGCCCCCGGCCGGGTGCTCAGCACAGCTTTGGCGCCATAGCCGACCAGCGAGTAAATCACCAGCGAGCTGCACAGGTGCACCAGGCCCAGCAGCAAGATCTGCAACGGCACCGGCCAGCTAGACTGCGGGTCGGTGAATTGCGGCAGCAGGGCCAGAAACAGCAGGAACACCTTCGGGTTCAGGCCGCTGACACAAAACCCTTTCAATGCCCAGCGTGAACCCGACTCGCCCGCCCCGTCCTGCCCGGCCGCCGGCAATGCCGGGCTCAGCAGCAGGTTGCCACCCAGCCACAGCAGGTAGCTGCACCCCGCCAGGGTCAGCAAGGTCAGCGCCAGCGGGTGGCCGGCCAGCAGGCTGCCGACCCCGGCCGCCACCACCAGGGTCGCGAGGAAATGCCCCGACAGCATCCCCGCCACCGCAGGCATCACCCAACGCCCGCGCATGCCGGCCGAAATGGCATAGGCCCAGTCCGCACCCGGGGTAATCACGAACAGCATCGACACGGCCCAGAACGCCGTCAGAACACTGAGAGCCACTTGAATCTTCCTTTTCCACTGCTTTGGGATGGCCAAAGATTACGGATTCCGTCGAGGGATTTTCTTTCGTATATTCCCCAACAACCCTCAATTACTGGAAGATCCTTCTCGATGGACAGGACTGACCGAAAGATCCTTGCCGAACTGCAAAAAGATGGTCGTCTATCGGTGACCGAGCTGGCTGACCGTGTGGGGCTCAGCTTGTCGCCCTGCCATCGGCGCTTGAAGGCGCTGGAGGAATCCGGGGCGATTCTTGGCTATCACGCCCGCTTGGCGCCGAGCGCCCTGGGGCTGAACTTTGCCGCGCTGGTGTTCGTGACCCTGCGCGAAGTCACCCGCCAGCCGGTAGCGGACTTTGAAGCGGCGCTGGCCGACATCCCGCAGATCGTCGAGGCGCAGCGGCTGTTTGGCGACCCGGATTACCTGTTGCATGTGGTGGCCAAGGATCTGCCGGCGTTCCAGAAGCTGTATGACGAGCAGTTGACCAGCATTCCCAATGTGAAGCGGTTGAGTTCGACGCTGGTGATGAAAGAGGTGATTCAGGATCGGTTGTTGCCGATGTAGCGTTGTTGCCTGTGCCGGCCCCTTCGCGGGCTCGCCCGCTCCCACAGGTGCACCACAGAACCTGAAAGCTGCGCCGTACCTGTGGGAGCGGGCAAGCCCGCGAAAGGGCCAGCACAGGCAACGATTCAGCTGCCCTGAAAATGCGCACACCGCACCACCACCGCCCACCGCAGACTACCTGCCACCCCGCCAACCCCCTCTAGCCCAAGCCCTCCCGCCCAGTGGCACCCTCCTTGCTACCGTCCCCCGCTTAACCTTTTGTCAGCCTTAGGTTTTTTAAGGTTTATGGGCACATATTTACTAATTTCTCGTTATCCCCGCGCCCCGCATCATCGCTCCAACAAGAACGCGTCGCCCTTCGCCGGCACGCCCCCGGGCAGCTCCCGATGCCCTACCTTGCCTTGGAGTCAGTCATGACCAGTGCAGCCAATTCGGCACCCCTCATAGAAAAACACACGATCGGCTACGTGCCCCCGCAAGACCGCCATGGAAAGGTAAGGGATCTGTTCACACTGTGGTTCGGCGGCAACATCGCGCCGCTGCCCATCGTCACCGGCGCGCTGGGCGTGCAGCTGTTCCACCTGAACCTGGTATGGGGCATCATCGCCATCCTGGTCGGCCACCTGGTCGGCGGCGTACTGATGGCACTGCACTCCGCCCAGGGCCCGCAAATGGGCATCCCGCAGATGATCCAGAGCCGCGCCCAGTTCGGCTCGCTCGGTGCACTGCTGGTGGTGGTGATCGCCGGGGTCATGTACATCGGCTTCTTCGCCTCCAACATCGTGCTCGCCGGCAAGTCGCTGCATGGTGTGGTCGATGCCGTGCCGGTGCCGGTGGGCATCGTCATCGGTGCGCTGGGTTCTGGCATCATCGGCATCATCGGCTACCGCTTCATCCATGTGCTCAACCGCATCGGCACCTGGGTGCTGGGTATCGGCATCGTGGTCGGCTTCGGCTACATCTTCAGCCATGTGCAGAGCGAGGACTTCCTCACGCGCGGCGGCTTCAACCTGGCCGGCTGGCTGGCCACCGTGTCGCTGGCAGCGCTGTGGCAGATCGCCTTTGCACCCTACGTGTCGGACTACTCGCGCTACCTGCCAGCGGACGTGAAGGTCAGCTCGACGTTCTGGACCACCTACCTGGGCTCGGCCCTGGGTTCGAGCCTGTCGTTCATCTTCGGCGCCGTGGCGGTGCTGGCGATCCCGGCCGGCATGGACACCATGGACGCGGTCAAGCTGGCCACCGGTACCCTCGGCCCGATCATGCTGGTGCTGTTCCTGCTCAGCGTGATCAGCCACAACGCCCTCAACCTGTACGGCGCGGTGCTGTCGATCATCACCCTGGTGCAAACCTTCGCCCACCGCTGGATCCCCACCGCCAAGAGCCGCGCCGTGCTGTCGCTGGTGGTACTGACGGCCTGCTGCGTGGTGGCAGTGTTCGCCTCGGCGGACTTCATCGGCCACTTCGTCGACATGGTGCTGGTGCTGCTGGTGGTGCTGGTGCCGTGGACAGCGATCAACCTGATCGACTTCTATGCCATCCACAAGGGTGACTACGACATCCAGTCGATCTTCCAGGTCGATGGCGGCATCTACGGGCGTTACAACCCGCAGGCGCTGATCGCCTACGCCGTGGGTATCGTGGTGCAGATCCCGTTCATGAACACGCCACTGTATGTCGGGCCGATTTCCGAGCATATCAACGGAGCTGACCTGTCGTGGCTGGTGGGGTTGGCGGTTACCTCGCCGCTGTACTGGTGGCTGGCCAGCCGCGACAGCGCCTACCGTCGCCGGCAGATGAGCGCCAAGGTGGCCATGGGGCACTGATTCAGCCGGTGCCAGCCGCGTGGCTTCAACGTGTGGAGCCGCTAAGCGCCTTCGGGTAGCAGGCTGCGATCAAACATGAACACCCGCTCCCCCTGCGGGGTGTACTGATACAACTGCTGCGGCCTGCCCAGCTTCGGCTGGTTCTTCTCCCCGGTATCCCTCACCCACCCCAGCTCGCGCAAACGCTCCAGGCGTTTGCGCAGCGAGGTGTTGTTCACCGCCTGCCCCAGGCAAGCCTGCACTGCACCTGACGCATCCAGCACAGTGAACTTCTCTGCCAGCAGGTACAACGGCAAGCTGCTGTACACCGTCTTCGCCGCCAGGCGCTCGCGGGCGCGCTCCACCAACAGGTTGTGATCAAAGGGCAACAGCACCTTGCGCGCCATTACGCTGTCCAAGTCGAAAAACGCCAGTTGCTCGCCCTGGACGAGCTGCCCCGGTTCGAGCAATGCCAGGTAATAGGTGCTGAGTGACCATCCACGCGGGTCGCGAAAAGCATTGCCCTCGGTACCCACCTGTTCCATGTAGCACGGTACGACCTGGGCTTTCTCGCGCAGCGCGCGTTCGGCGGCAGCTTCCAGGCTGGTGTCGGGGGTGCGGCCATTGACGATCACCCCGGGCAAGGCCCATTGGCCAGCATGGGGTTCGCGCTCACGACGGTGCAACAGCACTTGCAGATGCTGAGCTTCGGGGGCCATGCGCAGGGCGACGATATCGACGCTGGCCAGGACTTCGACTGCATTCACCGGGCTACTCCTTGTTTCAAGGCCACCATAATCCACCAGGGTATTTAAGTGAGGCAAGCATTGAGCCCAAATTAAATGCAACTTGACACACTTAATACACCAGGTGAATTATATAAGCATTCCAGCAAGGAGAACCGCCATGAAGATCGCCAGTTTCGATGTCGACGCCCAGAACGGCTTCACCCGCAACGTGCCGCAAGAGCTGCCCGTCCCCGAGGGTGACGAAATCGCGGCAGATCTGAATACCATGGCCTTGCGCGCCGACCTGCGCCTGGGCAGCAAGGACGCCCACCCGGCCAACGCCGCCTGGGTGGTCGCCGACCCCGCGCACATGTTGCAACCCCTGCCACTGGCCAACGCCGACCTGACCTGGGTCAGCCACTGCGTCCCGGGCACTCGCGGCTTCGAGTTGCTGCCCGGCCTGCCTGCTCCCATCGATTACGACTATTTCGTATGGAAAGGTGTCGAGCCCGACCTGCACCCCTACGGCGCCTGCTACCACGACCTGGCCGAGCGGCGCTCCACCGGGGTGATCGAGTACCTGAAGGTACAGCAGGTGGGAGCAGTGATCGTCGGTGGCCTGGCCCTGGACTATTGCGTCCGGACCACCGCCCGCCAATTGCGCCAGGCCGGTTTTCAGGTGCTTTTGTACCTGCCGGCCTGCCGCGCCCTCACCCAGGCAGGTGCCATCGAGGCGTGTGGCGCCCTGGCCGCCGAGGGCGTGATCCTCTGCGGCGACGAAGCCGCACTCGACCACCAGCTCTCTCTGATCAAGGAAGACCGCCCATGAGCGACAGCGTTTTCGGCCCGCGCATCATCCAGAACCTGCTGGACACCGACTTCTACAAGATCACCATGATGCAGGCGGTGCTGCACAACTACCCCAACGCCGAGGTGGAATGGGAATTCCGCTGCCGTAACGAGGAAAACCTCGCACCCTACCTGGCAGAAATCCGTTACCAGGTCGAGCAACTGGCCGATGTCAGCGTCACCCATGACCAGCTCGCCTACCTGGAGAAGATCCCGTTCATCAAACCGGACTTCATCCGCTTTCTCAGCCTGTTCCGCTTCAACCTGCGCTATGTGCAGGTAGGCCTGGATGATGCCGGGCAACTGGCGATTCGCGTGCGCGGGCCCTGGTTGCATGTGATTCTGTACGAAATCCCGCTGCTGGCGATCATCAGCGAGGTGCGCAACCGCTACCGGTATCGCGAGGTGGTGATAGAGCAAGTCCGCGAGCGCCTGTATCAGAAACTCGACTGGCTCAAGGCCGAGGCCAGCGCCGATGAACTGGCCGCTTTCCAACTGGCCGACTTCGGCACCCGGCGGCGCTTCTCCTACCGGGTGCAAGAAGAGGTGGTGCACATTCTCAAGCGCGAATTCCCGGGCCGATTCGTCGGTACCAGCAACGTGCACCTGGCCCGTGAATACCAGCTCAAACCCATTGGCACCATGGCCCACGAGTGGTTCATGGCCCACCAGCAACTCGGCCCACGGCTCGTCGACAGCCAGGCTGCCGCGCTGGAATGCTGGGTGCGGGAATACCGGGGGTTGCTGGGCATCGCCCTGACCGACTGCATCACCATGGACGCGTTCCTGGGCGATTTCGACCTGTATTTCGCCAAGCTGTTCGATGGCCTGCGACATGATTCGGACGATCCGTTGGCCTGGGCGGAAAAGGCCATCGCCCACTATGAACGACTGGGCATCGACCCGAAGAGCAAGACCCTGATCTTTTCCGACGGGCTGGACTTTGCCAAGGCGCTGGGGTTGTACCGGGCACTGAATGAGCGGATAAATGTGAGCTTTGGTATCGGTACCCGGCTGACCTGCGATATCCCGGGGGTGGAGCCGATGAACATCGTGATCAAGATGACGGCGTGCAATGGGGCACCGGTGGCCAAGATTTCAGACAGCCCGGGCAAGACACAGTGCCGGGATGAGAACTTCGTGGCCTATCTGAAACATGTCTTCAAGGTGGAATGAGGGTGCCTGTGCCGGCCCCTTCGCGGGCTCGCCCGCTCCCACAGAGCAGTGAGAAACCTGTGGGAGCGGGCAAGCCCGTGAAAAGGGCGGTGCAGTCAACCCACCTCTTGCAGACCGACACACAACTCAAGGAACCGCGCCGCCGCCCGTGACGGCGTCGCTGCATGTGGCATCAGTATGGAGAACCGCCTGACCAGGGGCTCTGGCACCACCTGCAACCGCTGCAACGCCCCGTCCTCATGCCGGATCGACATCGCCGACACAAAACCGATGCCCATCCCGGCCCGCACCGCCTCCTTCACCCCTTCTACCCCGGCAATCTCCAGCGCCACGCGCATTGCCACGCCACTGCGGGCAAATGCCCGCTCGACGATCTGCCGCACACCCGAACCGCTCTCGCGCAGCACCAACGGGTAGGCTCCCAGCGACGTCAAGGTCTGCTGGTCACTGCCAGCCAGCGGATGCTCACGCGGCACGATGGCCACGATCTCGTCTTGCCGCCACGGCGTCACCGCCGTGCCCAATGGCAATTCCTGCCCGGGCGGCCCTTCGATCAGTGCGATATCGACGCTGTCCAGCGCAGCGACGATTTCCGCCGTATTGCCGTTGGAGGTGCTCACCTGCACCTCCGGGTAGCGGCCATGGAAATCGGCAATCAGGTAAGGCAGCAGGTAGCTGGCCGGCGTGGTACTGGCGCCGATGCGCAAGGTACCGCGCTCCAGCCCGCGCATGGCCTCGCGCAATGCCTGGGCCTGACGGAAGGTTTCGCGCAGGCGCTCGGCATGGGCCAGCAACTGCGTGCCGGCTGCTGTCAGCCGCACACCACGGCCGGCGCGCTGATACAGGGGCTCGCCAAAAGCTTCCTGCAGCAGCTTGAGCTGGCCAGACACCGCCGGCTGCGACAGGTGCAGGGCCTGGGCTGCATGGCTGATGTTGCCGTGCTCGGCGACGGTAGCGAACGTTATCAGTTGTTCTGGGGTCATGATTAAAAAATATCAGATAAACGGATATTTACCATTCTAAATTACGATTTTTTATAAGCTTATAACCAGATTAACGTAGGCAATGTCGAAATACCTTTCCGGAGGACTCACATGGCCACGGTTCCGTCCAACCCTGCCTACGCACCTACCCTCTCTACCCGAGGGCGGCTCAATGGCATCCTGTTCGTCGCGCTGTTCGCGCTTGCGGTCACCCAGCTGGCCGCCCTGCCCGCCATCGCTAACCTGGGCATCAGCCCGCTGATCGTCGGTATCGTCGCCGGTGCGCTTTATGGCAATGCACTGCGTGACGGTGTACCGGCAAGCTGGGCGGCGGGTATCAACTTTTCCGCCCGCGGCCTGCTGCGCATTGCCGTGGCCTTCTTCGGCCTGCGGGTAAGCCTGCAGGAAATTGCCGAGGTCGGCTGGTCCGGGCTGATCGTGTCGTTGCTGGTGGTGTCCAGCACCCTGCTGATCGGCCTGTGGTGCGGCATGAAACTGTTCAAGCTGGACCGCGACACCGCCTTGCTGACCGCGGCCGGCAGCGCCATCTGCGGCGCCGCTGCGGTACTGGCCTTCGAATCGGCCCTGCGCAGTGCCCCGCACAAAAGTGCCATGGCGGTCGGGAGCGTGGTGCTGTTCGGCACCCTGTCGATGTTCCTCTACCCCTTGGCGATCAATGCCGGCTGGCTGCACCTGGACACCATGGGCGCCGGGCTGTTCCTGGGTGGCACCCTTCACGAGGTGGCCCAGGTGGTTGGTGCGGCCAGCAACGTCAGCCCCGAGGCCACGCATATCGCCACCATCGTCAAGATGACCCGGGTGATGCTGCTGGTACCGGTGCTGCTGGTGGTGGGCCTGTGGATCAGCCGCGCTCGCCAGCCGGGCCAGGCACAGGGCAACGGGCGCATCGCCATGCCCTGGTTCGCCTTTGGCTTCCTCGCGCTGGTGCTGGTGAATTCGCTGCAGGTGCTGCCGGGCAGCGTGACGCAGGCGGTCAACAGCCTGGATACCTTTGCCCTGACCATGGCCATGACCGCGTTGGGGATGGAGACGCGCTTCAGCCAGATTCGCCAGGCCGGGCCACGGGCGCTGGCCACCGGGGCGATTCTCAACCTTTGGCTGGTGTTTGGCGGCGTGGCGATTACCCTCGGCGTGCAGAAGCTGTTGGGCTGACTTGGGACCAGGCTGGCTTCTTCGCGGGCTTGCCCGCTCCCACAGGGACCGCGCAGCTCACGAGGTCCCTGTGGG
>Ga0209676_1000646_pt1 | contig 50033 bp, 40 predicted proteins | sample AraplaCvi_mLB_r2_FD_184282 | JGI IMG/M metagenome (GOLD analysis project Ga0209676, IMG submission 184282) | Arabidopsis root microbial communities from North Carolina, USA - plate scrape MF_Cvi_mLB_r2 (SPAdes) (version 2) | ecosystem: Host-associated > Plants > Roots > Endosphere | place: USA... | reverse complement strand
CCCGGGATTTGTGGATGGCGGGCATGGTGGGGTTTCCTGAGGTTTTTGCGGTGGGTTGGATGGACTCATCGCGAGCAGGCTCGCTCCCACATTTGCAATGCAATTTCGACCCGGGATTTGTGGATGGCGGGCATGGTGGGTTTCCTGAGGTTTTTGCGGGGGGTTGGATGGACTCTTCGCGAGCAGGCTCGCTCCCACGTTTGCAATGCAATTTCGACCTGTGGGAGCGAGCCTGCTCGCGAAGCTTTTAGTTGACCCACCGCGGTTTGCGCTTTTGCACAAAAGCCATAGTCCCCTCGATCCCTTCGTCTCCAGTCACCGCCGCGTTGAACCACTGCGCCGCGTCGTCCAGCAATTCATTCGACGGCTGCCCGGCACTCGCCAACAGCAATTTCTTGGTCATCGCATTCGCTTGCGGGGCGCAGCGCAGCACCTGTTGCAACACTTCATCCAGCCGTTCGGCCAGTGCTTGCGCATCCTGTTCAACGAAATGCACCAGCCCCAATCGCTGCGCCTCGGCGCCGTCGAAACGCGCCGCCGTCAGCGCGAGTCGGCGGGTTTCGGTCAGGCCGATCCGTTGCACCACAAACGGCGCGATTTGCGCCGGGATCAGGCCGAGGCTGGTTTCCGGCAAGCCGAACTGCGCCTTGTGATCGCTAATCGCAATATCGCTGACACAGGCCAGACCAAATCCGCCGCCGAGCACCGCGCCTTGCAGCACAGTGATCAGCACTGGCGGCGTGTGCTGGGCTTCCTCCAGCAACGCGCCGAACGCCCGGTTCAACTCACGGTAAGCCTCCGTGCCCTGCGCCCGTGCGTTGGCCATGTCCTTGATGTCGCCACCGGCGCAGAAATGCCCGCCGGCACCGCTGAGCACCAACGCCCGCACCGTACGGTCATCGCGTATCGCCGCCAGCACCGCGCGCAGTTCGGCGACCATTTGCAGGCTCATCGCGTTGCGGCTGTCCGGGCGGTTGAGAGTGATATGCAGCACGCCGCCATGCAGTTCCAGCAACAGCGTCTGGCAATCCGGCAGGTTGCTCATTTCTTTTTCCCCGGCAGGATGCCCATCAGTTTGCAGATGATGCCCAGCATGATTTCGTCGGCGCCGCCGCCAATCGACACCAGGCGCACATCGCGGTAGGCCCGGGCCACCGGGTTGTCCCACATGAAACCCATGCCGCCCCAGTATTGCAGGCAGCTGTCACTGACTTCGCGGCCGAGGCGTCCGGCCTTGAGCTTGGCCATCGACGCCAGTCGCGTGACGTCCTGGCCTTTGATGTATTGCTCGGTGGCCTGATAGACCAGCGCACGCAGGCATTCGATTTCGGTCTGCAATTCGGCGAGGCGGAAGTGGATGACCTGATTGTCGATCAGCGCATTGCCGAAGGTCTTGCGCTCCTTGCAGTACTCGATGGTGCTGTCGATGCAATATTCCAGGCCTTTGATCATGTTCGCCGCGCCGAACAGGCGTTCTTCCTGGAACTGCAGCATCTGCATCATGAACCCCGCACCCTCATGGCCGATGCGGTTGCGCTGCGGCACGCGCACGTTGTCGAAGAACACCTGCGCGGTTTCCGAGCTGCGCATGCCGAGCTTGTCCAGGTGCGAGCTGAGGCTGATTCCCGGGGTGTTCATCGGCACCATGATCAGCGACTTGTTGATGTGCGGCTTGTCGTCCGAGGTGTTGGCCAGCAGGCAGATGAAGTCGGCGCTTGGCGAGTTGGTGATCCACATCTTGCTGCCGTTGATCACGTAGTCGTCGCCGTCCTTGCGCGCCGTGGTCTTCAGCCCGGCGACATCGGAGCCGGCGCCGACTTCGGAAACGCCGATGCAACCCACCTGTTCGCCGGTGATGGCCGGACGGAGGAATTCTTCGCGCAGTTCATCGGAGCCGAAACGCGCCAATGCCGGAGTGCACATGTCGGTCTGCACGCCGATCGACATCGGAATCCCGCCGCAATGAATGGTGCCGAACTCTTCGGCGGCGACAATCGAATAGCTGTAATCGAGGCCCATGCCGCCGAATTTTTCCGGTTTGGAAATGCCCAGCAGGCCCAGTTCGCCGGCCTTGCGGAAAATATCGTGGATGGGAAAGCGCCCGGCCTTTTCCCATTCTTCGACGTGCGGGTTGATCTCGTGCGTGACGAATTGGCGGACGGTGCGGCGCAGGGCTTCGTGTTCCGGGGTGAAGATCATTGTTGTTGTTCTCCGTAGAATCCGTGGCGGTCAGAAGCGGCTGACGCCGAAGCTGTTGGGTTGCAGCGTACGCCTGTCGGCTTCGTGGCAGATATCCAGCAAGTAACCGAGCAGGGTGCGGGTGTCGCGCGGGTCGATCAGGCCGTCGTCCCACAGGTTGGCGCTGCCGTACAGTGCGGTGGACTGGCTGTCGAGTTTCTGCGCGGTCATCTGCTCGAGCATGTCGAGCATTTTCGGATCGGGCTCGATGCCGTCCTTGAGCTGTTTGGCCTCGGTGACGATGCGCAAAACCTTGCCGGCCTGCGCACCGCCCATCACTGCGGTGCGACTGTTGGGCCAGGCAAAGATGAAGCGCGGATCGAGACCGCGTCCGCACATCGCATAGTTGCCGGCGCCGTAGGAACCGCCGACGACGATGGTCAGTTTAGGCACCCGCGCGTTGGCCACCGCTTGAATCAGTTTCGAGCCGTGCTTGATCACGCCTTGCTGTTCCGATTCGGTGCCGACCATGAAACCCGTGGTGTTGTGGAAAAACAGCAGCGGCGTCTGGCTCTGGTCGCACAACTGGATGAACTGCGCCGCCTTGCTCGCACCTTGAGGGGTGATCGGGCCGTTGTTGCCGATGAAGCCGCAGGCGCGGCCCTGGATTTTCAATTGGCCGCAGATGGTTTGTTGATCGAACTCGCCCTTGAACTCGAGAAAATCCGATTCATCGGCGATCCGCGCGATGATTTCGCGCACGTCGTAGGGCTTTTTCGCATCGTCCGGGATCAACCCGAGCAGTTCATCGATGGGGTAGAGCGGTTCTTTGAATTGTGCCTCCGGCTGCCATGGCAGCTGTGCATTCCATGGCAGCATGCGCATGATTTCGCGCACCTGACGTACGCCGTCAGCATCGTTCTCGGCCAGATATTCGGCGGTACCGGCGACCTGCGCGTGCATCTCGGCGCCACCCAGCTCCTCATCGCTGGCCACTTCGCCGGTCGCCGCTTTGAGCAATGGCGGGCCGGCGAGGAACAGCTTGGCCTTGCCGCGCACCACCACCACGTAATCCGACAAACCCGGTTGATAAGCGCCGCCCGCGGTGGCCGAGCCGTGCACCACGGTGATCTGCGGCAACCCCATGGCCGACATCCGCGCCTGATTGGCAAAACTGCGCGCGCCTTCGACAAAAATCTCCGCCGCGTAGTTGAGATTGGCACCGCCGCTTTCAGCGAGGGTGATCATCGGCAGTTTGTTTTCCCGAGCGATCTGTTGCAGGCGCAGGGATTTTTTCAGGCCGCTCGGCGAGATCGTGCCGCCCTTGATCGCGCTGTTGTTGGCGACCACCATCGCACGGATGCCGCAGACGTAACCGATGCCGGCAATCAGCCCGCCACCGGCCGAACTGCCGTCCTTGTCGTCGTGCAACTTGTAGCCGGCGAGGCTGGCCAGTTCGAGGAAGGGCGCGCCAGGGTCGAGCAACAGGTTCAGACGCTCGCGGGGCAACAGTTGCCCGCGTTTGCTGAATTTGTCTTTGGCTTCGGCGGCCTTGTCCAGCAGCTTCTGTTCAAGCTGCCGGACCTGCTCGATGGCGGCGAGCATGGCGGCGCGGTTGCGCGCGAACGCTTCGCTGTGCGGGTCGAGTTGCGACTGAATCTGCGCCATGGCTTATTCCTCGTCCTTGGGCACGTCGGGACGCAACACTTCTGGTAAATAGGCGCGGTGAAAGCCGTTGAAGGATTCGCTGTGGCTGGCCTTGTGCAGCGGCCAGGCGCGACTGCCAAGGCTGGCGGCACCGTCGATTTTCACCGTGGTGCCGCTGATGAACGCCGCCGCCGGGCTGAGCAGAAACACGATCGCCGCACTGACTTCCGACTCGGTGCCGATGCGCTTGAGCGGCACATGCTCGCGCAACGTCGGGATCACTGCTTTGAAGGCGCCTTCGTAAGTGTCCATGCCGCTGGACGCAATCCAGCCCGGTGCCACGGCGTTGACCCGCACCCCGGCATAGCCCCACTCGAACGCGGCAGTCTTGGTGAAGTTGTCCATGCCCGAACGCGCGGCGCCGGAGTGGCCCATGCCGGGCATGCCGCCCCACATGTCGGCGAGCATGTTGACGATGCTGCCGCCGTGTTTGCTCATCGACTGGTTGAACACTTCGCGGGCCATCAGAAAACCGCCGACCAGATTGGTGCGCAACACGGTTTCGAAACCCTTCTGATTGATCGACGCCAGCGGCGACGGGTACTGACCCCCGGCGTTATTGACCAGACCGTGAATCGGCCCGTGTTCGGCAATCAGCTCTTTGACCAGTTGCCTGACCGCTTCTTCATCGCGGATATCGCAAGCCTTCCAGTGCGCGCGGCCGCCGTCCTCGGTGATTTCGGCGAAGACCTTTTCAAGCTTTTCCGGCTTGCGCCCGACCAGCAGCACATGGGCGCCGAGCGCCGCCAGTTCATGGGCGGTGCAGCGACCGATGCCGCTGCCGCCACCGGTGACAATCAGGTTCTGGCCGCTGAACAGATCGGCGCGAAAAATCGACGCGTAAGCCATGCACACCATCCTCTAGTCGAGCTGTTCGGCGATGCTCTGCGGCACCGGGATCTGGATTTCCAATAATTGCTGGGCGAAGGCTTTGCCCTGCGGGTCGATGCGCAGACTGGCGACACCGCCACCGCCGAGGGCGTTTTCCAAGAGAAAGTTGAGGCTGTGGGTGCCGGGCAGGTACCAGCGTTCAACACGCCCGAGCACTGGATCAAGGACGTGGCGCATCCAGTCGACCACCACCGAAGTTGTCAGCGCTTCGGCGATCCACGGCAGGTAATCGGGATGGCGCGGCATCACGCCGATGTTGCTGTGGTTGCCCTTGTCGCCGGAGCGCGCCACCGCCAGTTTCACCAGCGGCACACTGGCATCGGCGCGGCCCTGGGGTTTGGGCGGATGCTGGGCGACGGGCAAATCTGCACTGTCCAGAGCGACCAAGGCGGGCAGGGCACACGGATGGCGCTCGCCAGCCATGTCTACTTGCAGGGTGCAGGCGCTTTTTTCGATGAGGAACGAGAACAGGCGGATGACTGGGTAAACGCTCGGGCGACCGCCGACGATGCCGGTCAAGCCAGGCGCCATACCGGTCGCAGCCTGGGCGATCTCTTTGGAAAACAGCACCAGCGCACGTTTGTCGGGATGCCGCACGGCGATTTTGATCACCACTTCGCGGCTGTCGCGGCGCTGACCGTGGGGGCCATAGGTGGCTTCGCTGCCGAGCAGTTCGATATGGGTTTCGCTGTAGGGCGCCCAGCCGCGCAGGCTGAACATCTCGGCGGTCTTGTCGATGATCGCCTGGCTGACCCGCCGCGCCTTGTCCACTGCGTCGATGCCGGCCATCAGGCAACTCGCCGTACAGCGAAAGCCGTCCGGACAAGTGGCGCTGACCTTGTATTTGTCGGTGGGCGGCAGGCCTTTGGCGCCGTGCACCTGCACGACGTTTTTGCCTTGCTGCTGGAGTTTGACCTGAGTGAAGTCGCAGACCACGTCGGGTAGCAAGTAAGCCTGCGGATCGCCGATTTCATAGAGCATCTGCTCGCCGACCGTCAGCGGCGTGACCAGCCCGCCGGAGCCTTCCGGTTTGCTGACGAGGAACTGGCCATCGGCGCTGACTTCGACGATCGGAAAACCGATGTGCTCGTAATCCGGTACCTCGCGCCAGTCGGTGAAATTGCCGCCGGTGCACTGCGCGCCGCATTCGATGATGTGCCCGGCCAGCGCGGCCTGGGCGAGTTTGTCGTAGTCATGCCACGACCAGCCGAATTCATGGACCAGCGCTGCGCTGACCACGGCGCTGTCGACCACCCGACCGGTAATGACGATGTCGGCACCCAGACGCAACGCTTCGACAATCCCCGGCGCGCCGAGGTAGGCGTTGGTCGACACGCACACGCGTGGAAGCGGGGCGCCGCTGAACATTTCGCGGATGTCGGCGGGGTTTTCGAGGTGTCCTTGCAGGTCATCACCGAGCAACACGGCAATCTTCAACTTGACCCCGGCCTGGTCGCACGCCGCTTGCAGGGCCGCCGCACAAGCCTGCGGATTGACCCCGCCGGCGTTGCTGATCACGCGGATCTGCTGTTCGGCCAGTTGCGTCAGCAGCGGCGTCAGCACTTCGATGAAGTCGCCGGCGTACCCGGCCTGCGGGTCTTTGAGACGCGCGCCGGCCATCAGCGACATGGTGATCTCTGCCAGATAATCGAACACCAGATAATCGAGGTCTCCGCCCGTCACCAGTTGGGCGGCAGCGGTGGAGGTATCGCCCCAAAAGGCGCTGGCGCAGCCGATACGCACGGTGGTTGGCATTTTTATCTCCGACTCAGGGACCTGCGACAGCAGTGTCTGGAGGCTACCAAGCAAGCGCTTGGTTTGTAAACAGGGGAAACATTCTTCTGCCCAAGCGCTTGCTTGGTGCCCGCGCGCGGCTTAAATTGCGCGCAACCCTGCGGTTACAGGGGGCAACACACTGATCGACTGTAGGAGAGAACGGGTGGACGAGCAAAAAGCCCTGCGGGTCATGCGCGAACTGGTCGAGTCAGGCCAGTTGACCGACCCGGACAGCGCCCGTGGCAAATTGCTGCAAGTGGCGGCTCACCTGTTTCGCAACAAAGGCTACGAGCGCACCACGGTGCGCGATCTGGCCAGCGCCGTGGGCATTCAGTCGGGCAGCATTTTTCATCACTTCAAAAGCAAGGATGAAATCCTTCGCGCGGTGATGGAGGAAACCATCCGCTACAACACCGCGTTGATGCGCGCAGCCCTGGCCGAGGCAAACGACGTGCGCGAGAAAGTCCTGGCACTGATTCGTTGCGAGTTGCAGTCGATCATGGGCGGCAGCGGCGAAGCGATGGCGGTGCTGGTGTATGAATGGCGCTCATTGTCCGAAGACGGCCAGGCTAAAGTCCTCGCTTTGCGTGACGTTTATGAAGACATCTGGCTGCAGGTTCTGGGCGAGGCCAAGGACGCCGGTTATATTCGCGGCGACGTTTTTATTACCCGACGTTTCCTCACCGGCGCACTGTCCTGGACCACCACCTGGTTCCGTGCCGGCGGCAGTTTGAGCCTCGATCAACTCGCCGATGAAGCGCTGATTCTGGTCCTCGAAGCGCGTTGAACGGTTGTCGGACCGACCGGGAAACTGGCTAAGTCGGCGAAACCGCCTAGCTTGAATGCATTGATCGCTATTTTTTTTCGGGGAGTGGGGTGTTTTGAAGTCTTCGCCAATTCGGACAGCCGCCGGGCTGATGCTCGCTGCGCTGGCTGCGTTATGGGTATTGCCCGTTCAGTCAGCGCAATTGGTCCGGGTCGGCGCCGCGCATTTCCCGCCCTATACGATTCGCCCGGAAAACGGCGCCGACACCGGCCTGTTGCCGCAATTGATCGAGGCGCTGAACAGTTCGCAGAGCGACTATCAGTTCGTCCTGGTGCCAACGTCGATCCCGCGCCGCTTCGGTGATTTCAAGCAGGGCCGCATCGACATGGCGATCTTCGAAAACGCCGAGTGGGGCTGGAAAGACATTCCCCACGATGACGTCGACATGGGCCTGGAAGACGCCGAGATTTTCGTCGCGCAACGCGAAGACGGCCGCCAGCAGAGCTATTTCTCCAGTCTTTCGGGCAAGCGTCTGGCGTTGTTCAGCGGTTATCACTACGAATTTGCCAACTTCAACGCCGACCCGAAATATCTCGCGAAAAACTACAACGCCACGCTGACCTATTCCCACGACAGCAACCTGCTGATGGTCCTGCGCGGACGCGCCGACATTGCTCTGGTGACCCGTTCCTATCTGTTCGATTACCTGCTGCGCAACGAAAAGGTCCGCGACGCCTTGCTGCCCTCGCAGCGTACCGATCAGATCTATCACCACTACGCGATTCTGCGCACAAGTGCTCCGATCACTGGCGAAGCTTTCGGCAAGCTGCTGCAAGGGCTGCGCGACAACGGGGAATTGCTGAGGATCTTCGATCCGTACCGGATTGCGGTGGTGCCGGTGCCTCAGCGCTGAGGTGCGGTTTTCATCCCGCGCTTAAATTTCCCCTCCCGGCTCACGTCACTTCGTAGAACTGTCGACGATTACGTGAGCCCGACCCATGTCCAATCTGAATGACCTGACTGCCCTGGCTTTGCCCTCGGGCAGTCAATTGATCGCTGATGCCACCGAGAGCCGCTTGAGCCTGAGCCTGGACGGTCAGCCGTTGATTCGGCTGCGTCTCGACCGCAAGGGCAAAGGCCCGATCCAGCTCGACGAGCGTTTCGCCCTGCCCCCCGGGCAAGCTTTGTGGGCGGCCTGCTATTGGTTGTTCGCCCGTGACCCGGCGTGTCAGCAGTTGACCTGGCAACTCGACCAACCGCCCACCGAGGCATTGCTCAGCGGTTTACTGATCAATACCGAAGTGGCCGGCGAATATCGCTGCGAGCGCACGCTGTTCTGGCAACTGCCGCAACCGTGGCTCGGCGCTTCACTGACCGGCAGCTATCCGCAGCAAATGGTCATCAGCCAGGGCAAACGCCATCCGCTGCGCCCGGTGAAGCCGCGGGGTGAAGTCTATCGACGCTTCGATGCGCGGCTCGGCGCGTGGATTTCCCTGCGTACGCTGGAAATCGAAGAAGACCTGTCGCGCTTCAATCGCTGGCAGAACAGTCCGCGCGTGGCGAGCTTCTGGCAGGAGGAGGGCAGCCTTGAGCAGCATCGCGAATACCTGAGCAAGCTCGATGCCGATCCGCACACGCTGACGTTGATCGGCTGTTTTGACGATCAGCCATTCGCCTATTTCGAAGCCTATTGGGCCAAGGAAGACCGCATCGCGCCGTTCTACGACGCCGGCGATTACGACCGTGGCATTCACATGCTGGTCGGCGAGGAAAGCCATCGCGGCCCGCACAAAGTGGCGAGCTGGTTATCGGCGCTGGTGCATTACCTGTTTCTCGATGACCCGCGCACCCAGCGCGTGGTCGCCGAGCCGCGTGCCGATAACGCGAAGATGATCGGGCATATGCACAACCAGTGTTTCCACTGCGACAAGGAATTCGATTTCCCGCACAAGCGCGCGGCGCTGATGATTCTGGGGCGGGAGCGGTTTTTTGATCGGTGCAAGCTGGCCTGATGTGTCCGGGCTCGGACTTTCGTTGAGTCTGAGGCTGCTTTCGCGAGCAGGCTCGCTCCCACACTGGATTTGTGCCGTGAAACAAATCCTGTGGGAGCGAGCCTGCTCGCGAATGGCTTGACGCAGAATCCGGATCCTAACGTCGACCCGCGATCACCCCATCCCGCCGACTGCCCGACACCTTGCGGCAGTGCACCAAAGCATCCCGAATCATGAAGTTGACCAGGGTCGGCGATACGCCCAGCTCCTTGGCGATGTCCTTTTGCGGCACGCCGTGCAGACGGTACATCTCGAAGGCGTAGCGGGTGCGGCTGGGCAGTTCGGTCAGCGCATCGGCGATGTGTTCCAGGGTCGAGAAGTTGATGTGCGAGGTTTCCGGCGAAGCGCCCTGAATCACCACGTTCAAGCCTTCCTCTTCCGGGCCTGAGTATTTCTGTTCGAGCGCCTGCTTGCGGTAGTGATCGATGGCGAGGTTGCGCACGATCTGGAACAGGTAGCTCAGCTGAGCCTTGATCGACGACGTGATCGGCGGCGCCGATTGCAGTCGGAAAAACGCATCCTGAACCACGTCTTCGGCACGAGACCTGCAGCCGGTAATGCGGGCTGCAATCTTGACCAGAATCAGTCGATTGTCGACGAATGCCTGAAGTAGCGGTGAATCGCACCTGCTTGTGGATACTTGTTCCGTCATGGAAATCACCTTGCTGCCAATAGGTTAGTGGGAGGGCCTGGGGGGACGGCGCCGTCCTACACATCGAGCGACAAATTATGTTGAATGATAATGATTGTCAAATGAGAAAGAGAAGTAGTGCTGTAAGTCGATGTGTTTTGCGAACTGCGACACGCTGCCGCAGCCTGGCCCCGTTGAACGTCGAGCCTGCCGACTAATTATTTCAAGACGTCATCCGTTCTCATTGGTGAATGGTTCCGGGTGTTGATCCCCGGCCACAGCGCATTCCGATGCCTTGCGCGGTCGGCACAGACCGCGCCCTGCACGCCTCTCGACAGGCGTGACGCAGCCACCCGATTCCACTTGCAAGCCGAATTCAGGCAGGAAACCTCATGACCGACGCGTTCGAACTCCCCAGCACCCTGGTCCATGCCCTCAAGCGTCGTGCGGCCCTGACGCCGGACCGACCGGCCTTGCGTTTTCTCGCCGAAAACCCGGAGCAGGCTGTGGTGCTCAGCTATCGCGAACTGGATCAACGCGCGCGCGCCATCGCCGCTGCATTGCAGGCCGAGGCCGGTTTCGGTGAGCGCGCGGTGCTGCTGTTCCCCAGTGGCGCGGATTACGTCGCGGCGTTTTTCGGCTGCCTGTATGCCGGTGTGATTGCGGTGCCGGCCTATCCGCCGGAATCCGCCCGGCGTCACCATCAGGAGCGCTTGCTGTCGATCATCGCCGACGCCGAGCCCAGGCTGTTGCTGACCAGCGCCGACCTGCGCGATGCCTTGCAGCAAATCGAGGGCGCGCCGCCGCTGTTGTGCGTCGACACCCTCGACAGCGCACTGGCCGAGCGCTGGGTTGAGCCGAGCCTGCCGCCCGAGCACATCGCCTTCCTGCAATACACCTCCGGCTCCACCGCGCTGCCCAAGGGCGTGCAAGTCAGCCACGGCAATCTGGTCGCCAACGAACTGCTGATCCGTCACGGTTTCGGCATCGACGTCAACCCGGACGACGTCATCGTCAGCTGGTTGCCGCTGTATCACGACATGGGATTGATCGGCGGCCTGCTGCAGCCGATCTTCAGCGGCGTGCCGTGCATTCTGATGTCGCCGGCATACTTCCTCGGCCGGCCATTGCGCTGGCTGGAAGCGATCGCCGAATACGGCGGCACCATCAGCGGCGGGCCGGATTTCGCCTACCGCCTGTGCAGCGAGCGGGTCAGCGAATCGGCTCTGGAACGCCTCGATCTGAGCCGTTGGCGCGTGGCCTATTCCGGCTCCGAGCCGATCCGCCTCGATACCCTTGAACGCTTTGCCGAGAAATTCGCCGCCTGCGGTTTCAGTGAGCAGAGTTTCATGGCTTCGTACGGTTTGGCCGAGGCGACCCTGTTTGTCGCCGGCACGCCGCGCGGCAACGGCATCCCGGCGCTGCGCGTGAACGATCAGGCGCTGGCGCAAAACCGTGCCGAGCCGGGCGACGGCAGCGCGATCATGAGCTGTGGCATCAGCCAGCCGGAACACGCGGTGCTGATCGTCGAACCGAATACGCTCAAGCAACTGGCGGACAACGCGGTCGGTGAAGTCTGGGCCGCCGGCCCGAGCATTGCCCACGGCTACTGGCGCAATCCCGAAGCCAGCGCCAAGACCTTCGTTCAGCACGCCGGCCGCACCTGGCTGCGCACCGGTGATCTGGGCTTTGTCCGTGACGGCGAATTGTTCGTCACCGGGCGTCTGAAGGACATGCTTATCGTCCGCGGGCACAACCTCTATCCGCAGGACATCGAGCAGACCGTCGAACGCGAAGTCGAAGTTGTGCGCAAGGGTCGCGTGGCGGCGTTCGCCGTTAATCACGGTGGCGAAGAGGGCATCGGCATCGCTGCGGAAATCAGCCGCAGCGTACAGAAAATCCTTCCGCCAGAAGCGCTGATCAAAGCCATTCGCCAAGCCGTCGCCGAGGCGTATCAAGAGGCGCCGAGTGTGGTGGTGCTGCTGAATCCGGGTGCGTTGCCGAAAACCTCGAGCGGCAAACTGCAGCGTTCGGCATGCCGTAATCGTCTGGCCGATGGCAGTCTCGACAGTTACGCGGTGTTCCCGTCGACGACCGCCGAAATCCCAACCGCGACCAGCAGCGCTTCGGATCTTGAAACGGTGATCGGGCAAATCTGGGCCGAGCAACTCAACGTCAAGCAGGTCAACGCCGATGATCACTTTTTCCTGCTCGGCGGCAACTCGATCGCCGCCACGCAAGTGGTTGCGCGGGTTCGCGAAGCATTAGGTGTCGAGCTGAGCCTGCGCCTGCTGTTCGAAGCGCCCACCTTGTCCGCCTTCGCCGCCGCTGTGGCACAGCAACAACAGGACGGTGGCAGCGCCCAGGGTGCGATCACCGCGCTGTCGCGCAGCGAGGCGATGCCGCAGTCGCTGGCACAAAATCGTCTGTGGATCACCTGGCAGCTCGACCCGCACAGCAGCGCCTACAACATTCCCGGTGGCCTGCGCCTGCGTGGGGAGCTGGACGAAGACGCCGTGCGCAGCAGCTTCCAGCAACTGATCGAGCGCCACGAATCCCTGCGCACGCGTTTCTTCGAACGCGACGGTGTGGCATTGCAGCAAGTGCTCGCCGCCGCCGAATTCAATCTGCAACTGCTCGACATCAGCGACCTGCCAGCGGCCGAGCGTGAAGCCCGGGCCGAGCAGATTCGCGGTGACCAGGCGCGCACTCGGTTCGACCTGGAAAAAGGCCCGTTGCTGTGGGTGACCCTGGTGCGTCTCGACGATGAAGAACATCAACTGCTGGTGACGATGCACCACATCATCGCCGACGGCTGGTCGCTGAATATTCTCCTCGACGAGTTCTCGCGCCTCTACGCCGCCGCTGCGCAGGGTACAACGGCAAACCTGGCAGTGCTGCCCACGCAATACGCCGACTACGGCAACTGGCAGCGGCAATGGCTGGCGCAAGGCGAGGGCGAGCGGCAACTGGCGTACTGGAAAGCGCAGTTGGGCGATGAGCATCCGACACTGGAACTGGCTACCGATCATCCCCGCTCGGCCAGACTAAACCACAGCGCTGCGCGCCACAGCGTGCGCCTGAGTGCCCAGCTCAGCGAGGCCATCCGCCAGACCGCGCAGGCGCACCAAGCCACGCCGTTCATGCTTCTGCTCGCCGCGTTGCAGAGCCTGCTGCACCGCTACAGCGGTCAGCGCGACATTCGCATCGGCGTACCCAATGCCAACCGCCCGCGCCTGGAAACCCAGGGCCTGATCGGCTTCTTCATCAACACCCAGGTACTGCGTGCGCACGTCGATTCGCGCCTGCCGTTTGCCGAGTTGCTGAGCCAGACGCGCCAGGCCGCACTCGGTGCCCAGGACAATCAGGATCTGCCCTTCGAGCAACTGCTTGAAGCCTTCCCGCAGGCCCGCGAACAGGGTCTGTTCCAGGTCATGTTCAACCATCAGCAGCGCGACCTCGGTGCACTCAAGCGCTTGCCCGGTCTGCTCGCCGAAGAGCTGTCGTGGCACAGCCGCGAGGCCAAGTTCGATCTGCAATTGCACAGTGAAGAAGACCGCAACGGACGTCTGAGCTTGTCGTTCGACTACGCCAGCGAACTGTTCGACGCCGCGACCATCGAGCGACTGGCCGAGCATTTCCACAATCTGCTCAGCGAAGTCTGCGAACGGCCTCAGCAGGCCATCGGCGATCTGCGCCTGTTGACCGCCAGCGAGCAACACCAGCAGAAGGACTGGAGCGTCGCACCGTGCAGCGCGGCGCAACAGTGGCTGCCGGAGCTGCTCGACCAGCAACTGCATAAAACCCCGCACCGCACCGCGCTGGCGTGGGAGACCGGTAGCCTGGATTTTGCCGAGCTGCACGCGCAAGCCAACCGGCTCGCCCATTACCTGCGCGACAAAGGCGTCGGCCCGGACGTGTGCGTGGCCATCGCCGCCGAGCGTTCGCCGCAACTGCTGATCGGTCTGCTGGCGATCATCAAGGCTGGCGGCGCCTATGTGCCGCTTGATCCGGAATATCCGGCCGAGCGCCTCGAGTACATGCTCAGCGACAGTGGCGTCGAACTGCTCCTGACCCAGACCGAACTGCTTGAGCGCCTGCCAGCCAGCGACGGTGTCAGTGTGATCGCCATGGACGCGTTGCACCTGGAAAAATGGCCGAGCCATGCACCGGGCCTGCATTTGCACGGCGACAATCTCGCCTACGTGATTTACACCTCGGGTTCCACCGGGCAACCGAAAGGCGTCGGCAATACCCACGCAGCGCTGGCCGAGCGCCTTCAATGGATGCAGAACACCTACGCCCTCGATGAAACCGACGTGCTGATGCAAAAAGCGCCGATCAGTTTCGATGTCTCGGTGTGGGAGTGCTTCTGGCCGCTGATCACTGGCGCGCGTCTGCTGCTCGCCGGCCCCGGCGAACACCGCGATCCCCATCGCATCGCGCAACTGGTTCAAGAACATGGCGTGACCACGCTGCACTTTGTGCCGCCGCTGCTCTCGCTGTTCATCGATGAACCGCTGAGCGCCGAATGCACCAGCCTGCGTCGGGTATTCTCCGGCGGTGAAGCACTGCCGGCCGAACTGCGCAATCGTGTCCTCGCGCAACTGCCGGCGGTGCAACTGCACAACCGTTACGGCCCGACTGAAACTGCGATCAACGTCACGCACTGGCATTGCACCAGCGCCGATGGCGAGCGCTCGCCGATTGGCCGGCCGCTGGGCAACGTGATCTGCCGCATCCTCGATGCCGATCTCAACCCGGTTCCAGCGGGCGTGCCGGGTGAGCTGTGCATCAGCGGCAGCGGTCTGGCCCGTGGCTATCTCGGCCGTCCGGCGTTGACCGCTGAACGCTTTGTCGTCGATCCATCGGGCGAGCAGGGCGCCCGCTTGTACCGCACTGGCGACCGTGCGCGCTGGACCTCCGACGGGGTGATCGAATACCTCGGCCGTCTCGATCAGCAGGTCAAGCTGCGCGGCTTTCGGGTTGAGCCGGAAGAAATCCAGGCGCGGCTGCTCGCTCAGGAGGGCGTCGCCCAAGCCGTGGTGCTGGTGCGCGAAACCGCTGCCGGTGGGCAACTGATCGGCTACTTCACGACAACCGATTTGCCTGAAGATGCCGATGAGCAAATCGCTCGCCTGAAAGTCGCCTTGGCCGCCGAGCTGCCGGAGTACATGGTCCCGGCGCAACTGCTGCGCCTCGACGCGATGCCGCTGAGCCCCAGCGGCAAACTCGACCGCCGCGCCTTGCCTGAACCGCAATGGCAGGTGCGTGAACACGTCGAACCGGTCAGCGAACTGGAACAACAAATCGCCGCCATCTGGCGTGAAGTACTCGGCCTAAATCAGATTGGCCTGAGCGACGATTTCTTTGCCCTCGGCGGTCACTCGCTGCTGGCCACACAGATCATCTCCCGCACACGTCAGGCCTGTGACGTCGAACTGCCGCTGCGCACGCTGTTCGAGCACAGCGAACTGGGCGATTACGCCGAACAGATCCGCCAGATCCAGGCCAGCGGCCGCACCAACCAACAGTTGCCGATCGGCAAAGTCGATCGCAGCCAAGCGGTGCCGTTGTCCTATTCGCAGCAGCGCATGTGGTTCCTCTGGCAGATGGAACCGGACAGCCCTGCGTACAACGTCGGTGGCATGGCGCGCCTGCGTGGCGTGCTGCATGTCGAGCATTTCGAGGCCGCGTTGCAGGCGCTGATCCTGCGTCACGAAACCCTGCGCACAACGTTCCCAAGTGTTGACGGTGTCGCCCGCCAGCACGTGCATGCCGAGACCGGCGTGCGCATGGGCTGGAAGGATTTCTCCAGCCTGCCGGCGGCTGTGCGTGAACAACAAGTCCAGCAACTGGCCGATGCAGAAGCGCACCAGCCGTTCGACCTGGAAACCGGCCCGCTGCTGCGCGCCTGTCTGGTCAAGACTGCCGAGCACGAGCATTACTTCGTTCTGACCCTGCACCACATCGTCACCGAAGGCTGGGCGATGGACATCTTTGCCCGTGAACTCAGCGCGTTGTACGAAGCGTTCGTCGATGAGCGCGAATCACCGCTCGAGCCGCTGCCGGTGCAATACCTCGACTACAGCGTCTGGCAGCGCCAGTGGCTGGAATCCGGCGAGCGTCAGCGCCAACTCGACTATTGGACTGCACAACTGGGCCGCGAACATCCGCTGCTGGAATTGCCCGGCGACCGTCCGCGTCCACCGGTGCAAAGCCACCAGGGCGAGCTGTACCGTTTCGATCTGAGCGACGATCTCGCCGCGCGGGTGCGGGCGTTCAACGCGCAAAACGGTCTGACCCTGTTCATGACCATGACTGCCGCACTCGCCACGTTGCTCTACCGCTACAGCGGCCAGACCGACCTGCGCATCGGCGCGCCGGTGGCCAACCGCATCCGCCCGGAAAGCGAAGGGCTGATCGGTGCGTTCCTCAACACCCAGGTGCTGCGTTGCCAGCTCGACGGGCAGATGTCGGTCGGCGAATTGTTCGAGCAAGTGCGCCACACGGTGATCGAAGGCCAGTCCCATCAGGATCTGCCGTTCGATCATCTGGTCGAAGCCTTGCAGCCACCGCGCAGCGCCGCTTACAACCCGCTGTTCCAGGTGATGTGCAACGTCCAGCGCTGGGAATTCCAGCAGAGCCGCACGCTCGCCGGCATGACCGTCGAGTACCTGGCGAACGATGCGCGGGCGACCAAGTTCGACCTCAATCTGGAAGTCACCGACCTCGACCATCGCCTCGGTTGCTGCCTGACCTACAGCACCGATCTGTTCGACGAACCGACCATCGCACGCATGGCCAGGCATTGGCGCAACCTGCTTGAAGCGTTGATCGCCAATCCGCAGCAACGGCTCAGCGAATTGCCGTTGCTCGATCAGCCTGAGCAACAGCAACTGCTCGACAGCCTCGGCATCGAGCCGGGCGAGCATCGTCTCGACCAGTGCATTCATCATCTGTTTGCCGAACAGGCACTGGCGCGCAAAGACGCGCCAGCGCTGACCTTCGCCGGGCAGACCCTGAGCTACACCGAGCTCAATGCCCGCGCCAATCGCTTGGCCTGGGCGCTGCGCGAACGCGGGGTCGGCCCGCAAGTGCGGGTGGGTCTGGCGCTGGAGCGTTCGCTGGAAATGGTCATCGGCCTGCTGGCGATTCTCAAGGCTGGTGGCGCCTATGTGCCGCTGGATCCGGAATACCCGCTCGACCGTTTGCACTACATGATCGAAGACAGTCGCATCGGCCTGCTGCTCAGCGATCGGGCGATGTTCGAAGCCCTCGGCGAGTTGCCGCCAAGCGTGGCGCGCTGGTGCCTGGAAGATGACAGCCCGGCATTGGCCGACTACCCGGCCAGCGAGTTGCCGTTTATCAGCCTGCCGCAACATCAGGCTTATCTGATTTACACCTCGGGCTCGACCGGCAAACCGAAAGGCGTGGTGGTCTCCCACGGCGAAATCGCCATGCACTGCCAGGCCGTGATCGAACGCTTCGGCATGCGCCCGGACGACTGTGAACTGCATTTCTATTCGATCAACTTCGACGCCGCCACCGAACGTCTGCTGGTGCCGCTGCTCAGCGGTGCGCAGGTGGTGTTGCGGGCGCAGGGCCAATGGGACGCGGAAGAAATCTGCGGTTTGATTCGTACGCATCGAATCAACGTCCTTGGCTTCACGCCAAGCTACGGCAGCCAGTTGGCGCAGTTTCTCGCGACACAGATCCGAGTCCTGCCGGTGCGGATGATCATCACCGGCGGCGAAGCGCTGACCGGCGAGCATCTGCAGCGCATCCGCGCGGCGTTCCAACCGGCGCAGTTCTTCAACGCCTACGGCCCGACCGAAACCGTGGTCATGCCGCTGGCCAGTCTGGCGCCGCAGGTGCTGGAAGAGGGCGCCGGCAGTGTGCCGATCGGCAGCGTGATCGGCGCGCGGGTCGCGTACATTCTCGACGCCGATCTGGCGTTGGTGCCGCAAGGTGCGACCGGTGAATTGTTCGTTGGCGGCGCCGGTCTGGCCCAGGCCTATCACGACCGTCCGGGCATCACCGCCGAGCGTTTCGTCGCTGACCCGTTTGCCGCTGATGGCGGACGCATGTATCGCACCGGCGACCTGGTGCGCCAGCGTGCCGATGGTCTGGTCGAGTATCTGGGCCGGATCGACCATCAGGTGAAGATCCGTGGTTTCCGTATCGAGCTGGGCGAAATCGAAACGCGCCTGCTCGATCACCCTTCGATCCGCGAAGCCGTAGTGCTGGCGCTGGACGCACCGAGTGGCAAGCAACTGGTGGGCTACCTGGTGACCGACGTAGCCGAGCAAAATCAGGCGCAACAAGCGGAACTGCGCGAGGCACTGAAGACTCACCTCAAGGCGCAACTGCCGGATTACATGGTGCCGACCCACCTCATACTGCTGGCGAGCATGCCGCTGACCGCCAACGGCAAACTCGACCGCCGCGCCTTGCCGGCACCGGATCCGCAGCTCAATCGGCAGGACTACGTCGCGCCGAGCAACGCGCTGGAGCAGACCCTCGCGCAGATCTGGTGCGACGTGCTCAACGTCAGGCAGGTCGGTCTCAGCGATAACTTCTTCGAACTCGGCGGTGATTCGATTCTGTCGATTCAAGTGGTCAGCCGCGCGCGTCAGCAGGGTATTCACTTCAGCCCGCGTGATCTGTTCCAGCATCAGACCGTGCAGACCCTCGCTGCAGTTGCCAGTCACACGCAGCAAGTGACTGCCGAGCAAGGTCTGGTCGACGGCGAGTCGCGTCTGACACCGATTCAGCACTGGTTCTTCGATACGGATATCCCCGAGCGTCAGCACTGGAATCAGGCGCTGTTGCTGGAACCGACTGTGCCGCTCGCGCCGCAACGTTTACGCCAGGCTTTGCTGGCGGTGATCGAGCAGCACGATGCACTGCGTCTGCGTTTCAGCGAAACCGATGGCGTATGGCAAGCGACGCATCAAGCGCTGACGGATAAGGATGTGCTGTGGCAATTCAGCGTCGATTCGCTGGAACAGTGCGAAGGCCTGTTCGCCGACGCGCAACGCAGCCTGCACCTGCACAATGGCCCGTTGCTGCGCGCGGTGCTGGTCGATGTCGCTGATGATCAGCAACGCCTGTTTATCGCCATCCACCACTTGGTGGTCGACGGTGTTTCCTGGCGCGTGTTGCTCGACGATCTGCAAACGGCGTATCGCCAACTCGACGCTGCGCAGCCGCTGAAACTGCCGGCGAAAACCAGCGCCTTCAAGGACTGGGCCGCGCGTTTGCAGGCCTACGCTGGCAGCGAATCGCTACGTGAAGAATTGAGCTGGTGGCAAGCGCAACTGGCCGGCCCGAGCGCTGACCTGCCTTGCGAGAATCCGCAGGGCGGCGGGCAGAATCGTCATGCGCAAACCGTCAGCGTGCGCCTCGATGCCGAGCGTACCCGGCAGTTGCTGCAACAGGCGCCGAGCGCGTACCGCACCCAGGTCAACGACCTGCTGCTGACCGCACTGGCCCGCGTGCTGTGCCGCTGGAGCGGCCAGCCGTCGGCCCTGATTCAACTGGAGGGCCACGGTCGCGAAACCCTGTTCGACGAGATCGACCTGACCCGCACGGTCGGCTGGTTCACCAGCGCCTACCCGCTGCGCCTGACTCCATTCACCATCGAAGAGGCCGCCGGGCAGGGCGCTTCGATCAAGGCGATCAAGGAACAACTGCGCGCCGTGCCGCACAAAGGTCTCGGTTATGGCGTGCTGCGCTATCTCGCCGATGACGGTTGCCGGCAAAGCATGGCTACGCTGCCGAGCGCGCCGATCACCTTCAATTACCTCGGCCAGTTCGACCAGAGTTTTGCCAGCGATGCGCTGTTCCGTCCGCTCGATGAGCCGGTCGGTGCCGCCCACGATCCGCAGGCGCCGTTGCCGAACGAGCTGAGCGTCGACAGTCAGGTGTATGGCGGCGAATTGCTCCTGCGCTGGACCTTCAGCGCCGAGCGTTATGACGCGCAGACCATCCACGATCTGGCCGATGCTTACGTCGGTGAGCTGCAAAGCCTGATCGAACATTGCCTGCAGGAAGGGGGCGGCGGTCTGACGCCGTCGGACTTCCCGCTGGCAAAACTGACCCAGACGCAACTCGACGCCTTGCCGGTGCCGGCCGCACACATCGAAGATGTCTATCCGCTGACGCCGATGCAGGAGGGCATGCTCCTGCACACCCTGCTGGAACCGGGCACCGGTCTGTATTACATGCAGGATCGTTATCGCATCAACAGCGAACTCGATCCCGAGCGTTTCGCCCAGGCCTGGCAAGCGGTGGTCGCGCGTCACGAAGCGTTGCGCGCCTCGTTCTGCTGGAACGTCGGCGAAGACATGCTGCAAGTGATTCACACCCCGGGTCGCACGCCGATCGAGTATCTGGACTGGAGCGCCTTCGCCGAACCCGAGCAGGAACCGAAACTGCAAGCGCTGCTGAAAAGCGAGCGCGAGGCCGGTTTCGATCTGCTCAATCAGGCGCCGTTCCACCTGCGCCTGATCAAGGTCGGCGCGGCGCGCTACTGGTTCATGATGAGCAACCACCACATTCTCATCGACGCCTGGTGCCGTTCGCTGCTGATGAACGACTTCTTCGAGATCTACACCGCCCTCGGCGAAGGTCGTGAAGCGCAGTTGAGCGTGCCGCCGCGTTATCGCGATTACATCGGCTGGCTGCAACGGCAGAGCCTGGCCGAAGCGCGGCAGTGGTGGCGGCAGAATCTGCAGGGCTTCGAGCGCACCACGCCGATCCCGAGCGACCGGCCGTTCCTGCGCGAGCATGCCGGTGAAAGCGGCGGCATGATCGTCGGCGACCGCTACACCCGCCTGAATGTCGAGGACGGTGCGCGGCTGCGCGAGCTGGCGCAGGCCCATCAATTGACCGTCAACACCTTTGCCCAGGCGGCGTGGGCTCTGGTTCTGCGACGCTTGAGCGGCGATCGCGACGTGCTCTTCGGCGTGACCGTGGCCGGACGCCCGGTGGACATGCCGGATATGCAGCGCACCGTCGGCTTGTTCATCAACAGCATCGCCCTGCGGGTGAAGATGCCTGCGGACGATCAGCGCAGCAGCGTGCGCCAGTGGCTCAGCGCGTTGCTCGACAGCAACATGCAACTGCGCGAGTACGAATACCTGCCGCTGGTGAACATCCAGGAACAGAGCGAATTGCCCAAAGGCCAGCCGCTGTTCGACAGCCTGTTCGTGTTCGAAAACGCTCCGGTGGAAGTCTCGGTGCTGGATCGTGCACAGAGCTTGAACGCGACCTCGGATTCCGGCCGGACCCACACCAACTTCCCGCTGACGGCGGTGTGCTACCCGGGCGATGACCTTGGTTTGCACCTGTCGTATGACCAGCGTTATTTCGACGAGTCGACGGTCGAGCGCATGCTCGCTGAGTTCAAGCGGTTGCTGCTGGCGCTGGTGGACGGCTTTCATGGCGACATGGCCGACTTGCCGCTGCTGGGCGACGAAGAACGCGATTTCCTCCTGCACGGCTGCAACCAGAGCGGCCACGACTATCCGCTGGAGCAAAGCTACGTGGCGCTGTTCGAAGCGCAGGTCGCGGCGCATCCGCAGCGCATTGCCGCCAGTTGCCTCGATCAGCAATTGAGCTATGCCGAGCTGAATCACAACGCCAACCGCCTGGGTCATGCGCTGATCGCCGCCGGGGTGCGCATGGATCAACCGGTGGCGCTGCTGGCCGAGCGTAATCTCGACCTGCTCGGCATGATCATCGGCAGCTTCAAGGCCGGCGCCGGTTACCTGCCGCTGGACCCGGGCCTGCCGAGCCAGCGCCTGAGCCGCATCATCGAGATGAGCCGCACGCCATTGCTGGTATGCAGCGCCGCCTGCTTTCAACAGGCGCAGAGTTTGCTCGAGGAGTTTGGCTGTTCGAATCGTCCGCGCCTGCTGGTGTGGGAAGAGGTACAAGCTGCGGGGACGGCGACTGAGAATCCCGGCCTTCACAGCGGCCCGGACAATCTCGCCTATGTGATCTACACCTCGGGTTCGACCGGTCTGCCAAAAGGCGTGATGGTCGAGCAGCGCGGCATGCTCAACAACCAGTTGAGCAAACGCCCGTACCTCGACTTGAGCGAGGCCGACGTGATCGCGCAGACCGCTTCGCAAAGCTTCGACATTTCCGTCTGGCAGTTCCTCGCCGCGCCATTGTTCGGCGCGCGGGTCGACATCGTGCCGAACACCATCGCACACGATCCGCAAGGTCTGCTGGCGCATGTGCAGGCGCAGGGCATCACCGTGCTGGAGAGTGTGCCGTCGCTGATTCAGGGCATGCTCGGCGCTGATCACATGTGCCTCGACGGTCTGCGCTGGATGCTGCCGACCGGCGAAGCGATGCCGCCCGAACTGGCGCATCAATGGCTGCTGCGTTATCCGGACATCGGTCTGGTCAATGCTTACGGCCCGGCGGAATGTTCCGACGACGTGGCGTTCTTCCGCGTTGACCTGGCCTCGACGCGCGGCAGTTATTTGCCGATCGGCACGCCGACCGACAACAACTTGCTCTACCTGCTCGATGGTGCGCTGGATCTGGTACCGCTGGGCGCGGTGGGTGAACTGTGCGTGGCCGGCACCGGTGTCGGGCGCGGCTACGTCAGTGATCCGCTGCGCACCGCGCCAGTGTTCGTGCCGAATCCGTTCGGCGCGCCGGGCGAGCGTCTGTACCGTACCGGTGACCTGGCGCGGCGCCGCGCTGACGGCGTGCTGGAATACGTCGGCCGCGTCGATCATCAGGTGAAGATTCGCGGCTACCGCATCGAACTTGGTGAAATCGAAGCGCGCCTGCATGAACAGCCGGAAGTGCGCGATGCTGCGGTTGGCGTGCAGGAAGGCGTCAACGGCAAGCATCTGGTGGGTTATCTGGTTGCGGCCGATGCAGCGCTCAATCCGGGCGAACGCCTGGAACGGATCAAGCAGCGCCTGCGCGCCGAACTGCCGGAATACATGGTGCCGCTGCACTGGCTGTGGCTGCAGCAGATGCCGCTCAATGCCAACGGCAAACTCGACCGCAAAGCCCTGCCGGCGCTGGAGATCGGTCAATTGCAGAGCGAGGATTATCTGGCCCCGCGCAACGAGCTGGAGCAGACCCTGGCTGATATCTGGGCCGAGGTGTTGAAGGTGGAAAAAGTCGGCGTGCGCGACAACTTCTTCGAACTCGGCGGGCATTCCTTGCTGGCGACGCAGATTGCATCGCGGGTGCAGAAAGCCCTGCAACGCAACGTGCCGCTGCGGGCGATGTTCGAGTGCAGCACGGTAGAGGAACTGGCTGAGTACATCGATGGATTGGCGGCCAGTGATATTACCGAGGAGAAGGTGGATCGGTTGAATGATCTGATGGCGGAGTTGGAGGGGCTTTAGTTCTCTAGGGTTTGTACTGGCCCCATCGCGAGCAGGCTCACTCCCACACTGGATCTGTGGCGTTCATAAATCCCCTGTGGGAGCGAGCCTGCTCGCGAATGGCTTCTGTACATTTCCACCCTTGACGATCAACAACCGGCAGCTCAGTCTGCCGGTTCTATTTTTTCTCGCGGAGGTGGTCGATGCCCTTTTTCACGGTTGACGGACAAGCACTGCACTACATTGATCAAGGCACCGGCCCGGCCGTGTTGCTCGCTGGCAGTTATCTCTGGGACCAGGCGATGTGGGCGCCGCAGATCGCCGCGCTGACCCCGCACTATCGCGTCATTGCCCTGGATCTGTGGGGGCATGGCGAGTCCGGCAAGTTACCTGAAGGCACCACATCGCTGGACGACATCGCCCGTCAGGCGCAGGCCTTGCTCGATCATCTGGACATCGACTGCGTCACCCTCGTCGGGCTATCGGTCGGCGGCATGTGGGGCACGCGCCTGGCACTGGCCGCGCCGCAACGTCTCAACGGTCTGGCGCTGATGGACACCTACGTCGGCGTCGAGCCGGAACCGACCCGGCAGTATTACTTCTCGCTGTTCAAGCAGATCGAAGACACCGGGACCATCTCCGAACAACTGCTGGACATCGTCGTACCGATCTTCTTCCGCCCGGGCATCGATCCGCAGTCGCCGCTGTATCAGAACTTCCGCGCAAAACTGCAGAACTACTCGCCCGAGCGTTTGCGCGAAAGCATCGTACCGATGGGACGCATCACGTTTGGTCGCGACGACCTGTTGCCACGCCTGGGCGAGTTGAACCCGGCGACGACGCTGGTGCTGTGCGGCGATCAGGACAAACCACGACCACCCTCGGAAGCCCGGGAAATGGCCGAGCTGATTGGTTGCCCGTGTGTGCTGGTACCGGAGGCGGGGCATATCTCCAGTCTGGAGAATCCCGAATTCGTCACTGAGGCGCTGTTGGCGTTTCTGGCCGAGCGCAACCGCTAGACCGAGTGAGCTTCATTCGCGAGCAGGCTCGCTCCCACAGTCAACCGCATTCCTTCAGCGTGAATGCAATTCCTGTAGGAGTGAGCCTGCTCGCGAAGGGGCCTCTCAGGGCACCATACAATCGCGAGTGTGAAACTCATCTACAAAAGCATTTGATAAGGGAATGACGTGCAACAGTTCTGGTGGCGTGACCTCAAGGATCTCGAGGACAAGTGGGTTGGGTTGAGTATTGAGGTCAACCGACCGAAATCAAGCAAACCGCTGCTTTATCTGCAAAGTGGCAACAACGGGCGGATGAAGTTGATGCTCAATGAAAGCCCTCTCTTCTGGGCGACCATTGCCACCTCATATTACGGTGCTTGGCTGGTTCGCAATCCGAGGCCCGTTCAACTGGAATCGTCACCCGTGCCACCCATCGATTCGGCCGACGTCCAGGAGCACTTTGAATCACCCGTCCAAGAGCGCTTCCCGCGCTGGTGTCGCTATTTCATCAACCAGTTGATGAACAATCAGGCGGACTTTCTCTATCCCGGCCACTGGGTGGCGCGCCCTTTATTGCCAGCAGTCAGCCGATACAAACCCGTTGCCGGTCCGGATGGCTGGTATTTTTCCACCCCGGCCGAGGCGTCCAGCCATCTGCCCAACTGGTACGCGCGCGGCGAGGGTATTCTCGACAACGTGCAACCGCACACCGTGCATTGGCTTGATTGGGATTTGGGGCACTTGATCGGGCTGCACACGGTGGACCCTTTGGCAGGTCGCCTCAAATGGTGGCGCAAAAAAGCCAGGGAGGGCAGCTTGCCGCCGATCCTGCTCTGGTATGTGGGCGGACTGTGTTCTTACGTGGTCATCGATGGACATTACCGATTGCAGGCCGCGCTCGATGAAGGTGTCAAACCTGATTTCATTGTCCTGAGCTCGACCAAAGCCCAGCAAATCAAACCATGCGAAGCAACGCAACAACGCGTGTTCAGTTCGTTGATGTTGCAAAACGCGAGAAACCCCAAGTTCAACGTTCACACATTCAATCAGGCGCTGATCAATACGTTTGACGACCGTCCCTGGCATTGGGCGGGGACGCACGCTTGGGCCGGTATTCCTTCAGACCAAGCGTGGTGCGCTGAGGTGACAAGTTTTCTCACGGAACAGGGAAACACCGAGCACTTGCAGGACATTATCAAGCGGTGTGAGTACTGACAGACCCGCACCGGCCAGTGCGTGTAAAGGCTATTTCGGCCCGAGAATCTTCACCAGCTTGTCCGGTGAAGGCGCGCCTTGCTGTTGTTGCAGTTCGCCTTTGTCGTCCAGGTAGAAAATCGCCGGAGTGGCTTGCAGTTCCAAGTCTTCCATCAATTGCATGTTCGCCGCGAGTTTGCTCTGCACGGCGACCGGAATGTCTTTGAGAGCCTTGAGCGCGCTGCCCTTGCCAGCCTTTTCGTGATCCTCCAGGGCCTTGGCCGGGTCTTTCGCCGCCAGCAGCGCGGCGGATTTGCCCGGGCTGTCTTCACGAATGATGCCGACCATGATGTGGCGCAACTGCACTTTGCCGGCCTTGACCCATGGCCGCGCCTGCTCCCAGAACATGTTGCAGTACGGGCAGTTCGGGTCGCTGAACAGGTACACCGTGCGCGGCGCATCCTTGTTGCCGTCCTGAATCCAGTTGCTCGCCTCGAACTTGGCCCAGACTTCCTTGGACATCGGCGCGTAAACCAGTTTTTGCAATGGCTCGCTGCTCAGGTCCTTGCCGTCGGCGTCGTACAGGTTGCCCACTACCACGTGTTTACCGTCCGGGGTCAGGTACAGCGCCATGCCGCGATTCTGGTATTGCGCGGCATACCCGCGCAGGCCATCGGGGGCGTCGAACTGGCCGACGATTTTCGCGCCCTTGGCTTCGATCTTTTTGATCGCCGCGGGCAGTTCTTCAGCAGCCTGCACCGACGGCAAGTGCAACAGGGCAGTGCCCAGGGTCAGCGTCAGCAGGTGGCGGAGGCGGGGCATGGCAGTTTCCTTGCAGAGTTGGCCGGGGCAACGGCCTGATTCGGGCTTGAAGGTGAAGTGTCGAAGGTTTCCAGAGCGCGGGCGAGGCTGGCGTTCGACAGTTCACCGAGGTGACTGGTCAGCAAGCGACCGTCCGGGCTATAGAACAGCGTAGTCGGTAACGCCATGGACCCCACGGCCTGACCGAGACGGCCGTTGCGGTCGAACAGCACGTTGTTCAGGCTCAGGCCCTGGGTTTCCAGGAACGTCGCCACGCTTTGCATGCTTTCAGCCTGATTGACGAACAGAAACGTCAGATCCGGGCGCTGTTGCTGGGCGTTTTCCAGAACCGGCATTTCCCGCCGGCACGGCGGGCACCAGGTGGCCCACAGGTTGATCACCAGCGGGCCGCCCTGATAGTCACTGAGCTTGATCTTATCCCCGGCGGCGTTGCGCAGGGAAATATCCGGCAGCCGGGTACCCTGTTCGTAGATGTTCAGCGAGAGGGTGGCGAGCAGCCAGAACGCCACGCCACTGACCACACCAAAGCCCAACGGTCGGCGCAGACCGGGACGACGCCAGCCGCGATACAACGCCGCCAGCAGCAGCACGATCACCCCGGGCCAGGCGAGGAATCCACCGTCGCGCAGATCGATGATCTGCCACGGGTCATTGCGATAATGCGACCAGTACAGCGCGACAAAGGCAATGCGCGCCGCAAGCATGCCCAGCAAAAACAGGCTGAACAGCGCCGACTCGGGGTTATCGCCACCGCGCTTGGCTACCCGCCAGCCGACAAATGTCGCCAGTGCCAGCGCACTGATCAGCAGCAGGTGGTTAAGCGCGATGGCAAAAGTGCCGAGGGTGAACGTCAGCATCAGTTGGCGTCTCGGGTAGTGGACCAGCGTTGCAGGAACGTGTCGGCATCGACCTCGCCGGTGATGCGCTGGCTGCGGCGTTCTTCACCGTCAGTACCGACCCAGATGAAAGTCGGCGGCCCGGGCACTTTATAGCGACCGAGCAGCTCGCGGCTGGCGGCGTTGTCGGCGGTCACATCCAGGCGCAGCAGGCGCACGTCGCTCAGTGCCTGCATGACCTTGGCCTCGCCGAATACCTTCTTCTCCATGACTTTGCACGACACGCACCAGTCGGCGTAGTAATCGAGCAGTACCCACTGGTCTTGGGCCTTGGCGGCGTCGAGTTCACGTTGCAGGGCGGCCGGTTCCTTGATGGTGGTGAAGGCGTCATGACCGCTTGGTGCGGCGCTGGCGACCCGGCCGGCGCTGTAAACCTGCAATGGCTGGTACGGATCATCACTGCCGCCAGCCGCACCGATCACCAGCAAGCTGCCCCACAAACCGAGCAACAGGGACAGGGCGCCGAACATCTGCGCGACGCGGCCAAAACCTTCGGACTGTTTCCAGGCGCTGTAGGCGGCAATCAGCAGCAGCGCGCCACACAGACCCAGCCACAACGACGGATCCAGTACCGGGCGCAGCATCAGCAATGCGGTTGCGAGAAAGAGAAAGCCGAATATGCCCTTGAGCAGGTTCATCCACGCCCCTGGTTTGGGCAGGAATCGATTGCCCACGGTGACCAGCAGCAACAGCGGCACACCGATGCCGATGCCCAGCGCAAACAGAATCAGACCGCCGTGCAACGCGTTACCGCTTTGCGCGATATACAGCAGCGCGCCGGCCAGTGGCGCCGTCATGCACGGCCCGACCAGCAGACCGGACAATGCACCGAGCACACCGGCGCCGATCAGGCTGCCGCCGCTGCGGCTGCGTGAAGCGTGTTCAAGTCGATCACGCAGCGCCACCGGCAACTGCAGCTCGAAGAAGCCGAACATCGGCAATGCCAGCACCACGAAAATCGCCGCGAACGCACCGAGCAGCCAGGGATTCTGCAACCACGCCTGCAGGTTCGCACCGAGCAGAGCGGCAATCACACCCATCGCCGCATACACCAGCGCCATGCAGATCACATAGCTGCTGGCCAGGGCGAAGCCGCGCCGTGGTGTGGCGCCACTGCCGACGATCATCCCGGCCAGAATCGGCAGCATTGGCAGTGAGCACGGGGTAAACGCCAACAGCAGGCCGAGGCCGAAGAACACCAGCAGACTCCAGCCCAGCGCCCGTTGTTGCAAGCTGCTGGCCAAGGCTTGATCCGGCGCTTCCCCGCCAGTTGTCGCTGCGGCTTTGCCGCCCAGGTCAATTACCCCGGTTTGCGGTGGATAACACAGGCCGGCATCGGCGCAGCCCTGGTAACTGACCTTGATCTGCCCGCTGGCCGCAGCCGGGATTTTCACTTCCAGGCCTTGGCGATACACCGGCTGCTCGCCGAAGAACTCATCGCTGTGGGATTCGCCTTCAGGCAGCACCGGCTGCTGGTCGGCGGCCAGTCCGTCGAACTTCAAGCGTTTCTGATACAGGTAGTAGCCGTCGGTGATCTGCCAGAACAGCTGGGTTTCCCCCGACTCCAGACGCTCGGAGGTGAGGACGAATGCCTTGTCGACGGGTAAAAAGTCCGGCTTGGACTCGAACGGATTGTTTCCGGCCTGGGCCAGACCGGAAATCAGTAAAGCAAACAGAAGAAAAAAATGACGCATGGAGGAGCCTTGTCCCTGTGCAATTGAGGTGCACAATGGGCAGCGGCGATTAACCGATGATTAACCGCGATGCCCTTGTCGCAGTGACGTTCGGCGCCATAATGTCAGCTTAATCGGCCAACCGCCTAATCCGCTTTTTTCCTGTGGGATTCACCATGCACGTACTGGTTTGCGAAGACGATGAGCTGATCGCCAGCGGCATCGTTGCCGGGCTCACGGCTCAGGGCCTGACCGTCGAGCACGTCAACACGGCGTCGAAAGCGCGGGCGATGCTCAAGGTCGCCGAGTTCGACGTGATGGTGCTCGATCTTGGCCTGCCCGACGAAGATGGCCTCAAGTTGCTCCAGCAATTGCGCCAGAGCGGCCTGGAGATTCCGGTGCTGATTCTCACCGCCCGCGATTCTGTGACGGATCGTGTCGACGGTTTGCAGGCCGGCGCCGACGATTACCTGCTCAAGCCTTTCGACCTGCGCGAACTGTTCGCCCGCCTGCAAACCCTGCTGCGCCGAGTGGCCGGGCGCAGTGTCAATCTGATCGAGCATGGCGCGCTCACCTACGACCCGAGCAGCCGGGAAACCCGCCTGGCCGGGCAACCGGTGGACTTGTCGCGCCGCGAGCAATCGCTGTTGCAGGCGCTGCTGCACAACCGCGGCCGCGTTTTGTCCACCGAGCAATTGAAGGACAGCGTCTATGGCTTCAACGATGAGCTGGAAAGCAATGCGCTGAACGTGCATATCCATCATCTGCGCAGCAAGCTTGGCAAAGGCATCGTCGAAACCGTGCGCGGTCTGGGCTATCGCCTCGGGCCTGCCGATGGCGGGGAGCAGGGCAAGTGATGAGTCTGCGCCTGCGCCTGAGCCTGACGCTCGGCGCCGCATTCGCGCTGATCTGGGCGCTGGCTGCGGCGTGGATGCTCAGCGATCTGCGCAATCAGATGATGTTTTCCCTCGACCAGCGCCTGGTTGCCTCGGCGCGCATGGTCGCCGGCTTGCTCGAGCAATTGCCGACGCTGCCGAGCAAGGGCGAAGGCACTCACTTCAGCGCTGAACAGCTGAATATTCCCGGGGGGATGGCCTGTCAGGTCAGCTCATTGCGCGGCGAGATTCTAGCCCGCAGCCACAACAATCCCGAACAAGCGCTGGAAGCGGAAAAAATGGGCTTCCACGATCAGATGATCGACGGCGCACCGTGGCGCAGTTTCACCCTGGCCCGCGGCGATGTGCGCATCACTACCGCAGACCGGCAGATCGAGCGTGAAGCGTTGAACATGTCGATCCTGCTCGCCGCTTCGGTACCGGTCGGCGTGGCCTTGCTGGGTTGTCTGTGCTTGCTGTGGCTGGGGATCGGTCAAGGCCTGGCGCCACTCAATCGTCTGCGCGAAGCGCTGATGCGGCGCAATGCCGATTCGCTTGAACCGTTGCAGTTGCAGGCGTTTCCCAGCGAATTGAAGCCGCTGCTGGAAACCCAGAACCAATTGTTCCAGCGCATCGGCAAGACCATCGAGCGTGAACGCCGCCTGACCGGTGACGCCGCGCACGAATTGCGCAGTCCGCTGACGGCGATCAAGACCCACCTGCAAGTCGCGCGCATGACCGATGGCAGCGCCCGCGATCAATCGCTGGCCCGCGCCGAGGAGGGTGCCGATCGCCTGCACCGCACCCTTGAACAGTTGCTGTTGCTGGCGCGGGTCGAAGGCAGTCTGTCATTCGATGACGGCTCGCAATGCAGCGCCGAGCAAGTGGCCAGGCTGGCGATTCAGGACGCCACGGGCGGTGAACGGCTGCGGATCAAACTGCACGTGCCGGACGAGCTGTCCGCCGCGCCGCTGCAAATGCCTGCAGTGCTGGCGATTGCTGCGCTGCGCAACCTGCTCGACAACGCTCTGCGCCACACGCCTGAAGATTGTGCGGTCGAGGTCAATCTCGAAAGCATCGGCAACCGCGTGCGTTTTGTCGTGCGCGACCATGGGCCGGGCATTGCGCCGGATGACTTGCAGCATCTGACTCAGCGCTTCTGGCGCAACGGTCAGAGCACCGGTTGCGGGCTGGGTCTGGCGATTGTCCAGGCAATTGTTCAGCGCTGCGACTGCGCCCTGCATTTCGACAGCCGCCCGGATGGCTTGCGGGTCGAACTGACCATGCCGTTGCAAGCCCTCTGACCGCACCTCAGATCCCCTGTGGGAGCGAGCCTGCTCGCGAATGCGGTAAGTCATTCAACATCGACGTTGACTGGCCTGACGCTTTCGCGAGCAGGCTCGCTCCCACAAGGGAACATGTTCTGCCACATGAAATGTAACTTCTCGCCGTTCGCTATCCGGCCGGGCCGGGGCTAAGGTCAACGCAGCTTTGACTCAATGGATTGAGGGAACTGCGCCATGGAAGTACCCATCTGCATTCGTCCGGCCCGATTGGCCGACGCTGGCATCATCAGCCGCATTATCGAGCGTTCCATCCGCATCGGTTGCGCGCTCGACCACCGTAACGATCCGCCACGGGTCGGCAGCTGGATCGCTCAGCAATCCGCTGACTTCATCAGCGCCCGACTCGCTGACCCCCACTTCCATTTATGTCTGGCTTTACTGGCGGACAAACCGGTCGGTGTCGGCATGGCCCAGGCCAGCGGCGAGATTTCCCTGTGTTACGTGCAGCCGGAATCCTTTCGCCGGGGCGTCGGACGGGCGCTGATGCAGGATCTCGAAGGCTGGTTGCGCATTCGTGGCGTGCAGCATGTTCACCTCTACAGTTCCTGCACCGCCGAGCCGTTCTATCGGCATCTGGGTTATCAACAAGCGGCGCCATCCGGCATCTGCGACGGCTTGCAGACCGTGCCGCTGCACAAACCTTTGTCCGCACCGGCCCGACAACTCGATCAAGGGTGTAAATCCGCGCCGCGCTGAAGCGTTTCCAGAACAGGAAAACCTGCAAGTGCGCCCCGCCACCGGAACGCGCACCTGTTGGTGTGCTGTTTTGGTCACTATCCATAGCGAATTGAGGGGTCGAGAGATGTCAGTCGCCACCAGCCTTATCGAAGAATCGCCGGCCCGGGTCGCCTCGGCGCCAGCGGAGACGTTGTACGAATTCCACGAATCACCGTTGCTGGCGCGCCAGAGCCAGCAGGAGTCCAACGCACGCAGCTACCCTCGGCGTATTCCACTGGCGCTCAAGCGTGCCAAGGGCCTGTATGTCGAGGATGTCGAGGGGCGCACATTCATCGACTGCCTGGCCGGGGCCGGCACGCTGGCGCTGGGGCATAACCACCCGGTGGTGATCGAGGCAATCCAGCAGGTGCTCGCCGATGAATTGCCGCTGCACACCCTCGACCTGACCACGCCGGTCAAAGATCAATTCGTCCAGGATCTGTTCGGCTTGCTGCCGACGGAACTGGCGGCGCAGGCGAAAATCCAGTTCTGCGGCCCGACCGGCACCGACGCCGTGGAGGCAGCGCTGAAACTGGTACGCACCGCCACCGGGCGCAGCACCGTGCTGTCATTTTCCGGCGGTTATCACGGCATGAGTCAGGGCGCATTGAGCCTGATGGGCAGCCTGGGACCAAAAAAACCACTGGGTGCCTTGCTCAGCAATGGCGTGCAATTCATGCCGTTCCCCTACGACTACCGTTGCCCGTTCGGCCTCGGCGGCGCGGCGGGCGTCAAAGCCAATCTGAGCTATCTGGAAAACCTGCTGAGCGATCCCGAGGCTGGCGTGCAGTTGCCGGCAGCGGTGATTGTCGAGGCGGTGCAGGGCGAGGGCGGGGTGATACCCGCTGATATCGAGTGGCTGCGCGGTTTGCGCCGGATCACCGAGAAGGCCGGTGTGGCGCTGATTGTCGATGAGATCCAGAGCGGTTTCGCCCGTACCGGCAAGATGTTTGCCTTTGAGCATGCGGGCATCGTTCCGGATGTGGTGGTGTTGTCCAAAGCCATCGGCGGCAGCCTGCCGTTGGCGGTGGTGGTTTACCGCGACTGGCTCGACACTTGGCAACCGGGCGCCCATGCCGGCACGTTCCGTGGCAATCAGATGGCCATGGCCGCCGGTTCAGCAGTGATGCGCTATCTGGTAGAGCACAAGGTCTGCGAACACGCCGCCGCCATGGGTGATCGACTCAGCGAGCATCTGCGCATTCTGCAACGCGACTTCCCGCAACTGGGCGACGTCCGCGGGCGCGGCTTGATGCTCGGCGTCGAACTGGTCGACCCGAGCGGCCTACCCGACGCGCTCGGTCACCCGCCGGCATTCGCACGTCTGGCGCCGCTGGTTCAGCGTGAATGCCTCAAGCGCGGCCTGATTCTGGAGTTGGGCGGCCGCCATGGCGCGGTGGTGCGTTTCCTGCCGCCGCTGGTGATTACCGCAGCGGAAATCGACCGCGTCGCGGAGATTTTCGGTCGCGCTTTGGTCGCTGCCACCGCCGCACTGTAAATTTCTCCGCGCGGCGAACGTTCTTTCTACATACCCCGGCTGCATCCGTTGTGCAGCCGACCTTACAACGATGGAGAACCAGCATGACGTCAGTATTCGACCGCGAGGACATCCTCTTTCAGGTCGTGGTCAACCACGAAGAGCAATACTCGATCTGGCCCGATTACAAAGCCGTGCCAGAAGGCTGGCGCACCGTGGGCAAGAGCGGCCTGAAAAAGGAATGCCTGGCCTACATCGAAGAAGTCTGGACCGACATGCGCCCGTTGAGTCTGCGTCAGAAGATGGATGCGCAAGTCGCGGCGCAATAAGCGACCGGGCAGAAAAAACCCGCTGGACCAATGAGGGTCAGCGGGTTTTTTCATGTCTGGAGAGTGAAGTTGTTAATGCGGGCCTCTTCGCGAGCGGGCTCACTCCCACAGCGAACGCATTGCCAATGTGGGAGCGAGCCTGCTCGCGAAGAACGATAACGCGGTCGTGCCTGAAATTACGCTCCGCTCAGCCCCTTGAGCAACAAATCCACATTGCCTTCCAGCTCCGCCAGCGGATCCGCCGCATCAGTACTCAACACCACCAGTCGGCTGCCGGATTCGGCAATCGCCGCTTTCACCGGTTCGGCTGGCTGGCGATGGTGCAGCACCACCGCTACGTCGTTGTCCTTGAGTGTTGCGGTCAGCTTCTTCAGTGCTTCAGGCGTCCACTCGGCATCAGGACGCGCATCCTGTCCGGCCAGTTCAAGGTTGAGGCTGCCAATCAGATAGCCGAAGTGATCGCTCAGGCTCATCACACTCAGATTGTCCGCCTCGGCCAGACGCGCTTCGGTGTCCGCGCTGAGTTTCAGCAGACGCTGTTTCAACGCCGCCAGGTTGGCTTCGATCGCAGGCTTGGCGCTCGGCGCCAGGCGCACCAGGTCTGCGGCCATCACATCGGCCATGCGCCCCATGTTGTTGCTCGCCAGCCATGGCTGACTGTTCAGGCCATCAACCTGCAGGCCCGGCTGTACGGCGATGCCGGGCAGGGCGCCGTCGACCGGGCGGGCAGCGTCGACTTCGACGATACGAATGTTGCTGCGCCGAGCGATCGGGTACAGCGGATCATCGGCCCACAGCGAACGCAGACCGATCACCGCGTCCGCGTCGGTGGCCAGTTTGCTCAGGGCCGGAGCGCCTCGGCCGGTGAAATACGCAGTTTGGCGGCTACCGGGCAGGTTGGCCGGGGCTGCGCGTTCGAGCTTGACGTCGGTGCCTTTGAGCAGCGCTTCGCCGAGGCCGAAGGTAATCGGCAACGAGGCCAGAACGCGCAAGGGCTTTGCACTTTCAGCAGCCATTAACGGCGTGCAGACCACGCCGCACAGGGCCATGGCCAGAGTCAGGTTTCGCAATGAAAAAGCCATTTATCCAAGGTTCCCTTTCAGGCTGGGGACAACGCCGCGCGCGATGGCGGCGAGGGCGAAAGCGATGCCGGCGACCAGAATGATCGCGGCGCCGGATGGAATCGGCAGGTCGAACACGATCGGCGCAAGAATCCCGCACAGCGTGCTGACGGTAGCGATCAGCACCGAACACCAGAAAAACCCTTTGAGCGACTGGCTGAGCAAGCGCGCCGCCGCAGCCGGAATCACTAGCAAGGCGCCGACCAGAATTGCACCGATGACTTTTACCGCCGCGACGGTGATCAAGGTCACCAGGATCACGAACAGGTAATCCAGCGTCTTGACCGCTACGCCACGCACCGCCGCCAGTTGCGGATTGAAACTGGCGAGCATGATGCGGTTGTACAGCGGCAGGGCGAGGGCCATGACCAGCGACCCGACGATCGCCAGCACCGCCAGATCATTGCCGTTGACGGTCAGTACCGAACCGAACAGCACGTTTTCCAGAATGTGCACGTTGATCTTGCCGGCGAGGATCAGCAGCAGGCTCGCGCCGAGTGCCAGCGACACCGAGAGGAACACGCCGATCAGCGTATCCGGTGCCAGCCCGGTACGGTTGCGCAGGTAATTGAGCAGGATGCCGAACAGCAGGCAGTAGCCGAACAGGCTGCCGTACGGGCCGGTGTAGGGTTCGCCGAGCAGAATGCCGATGGCCACCCCGGTCAGTGCCGCATGGCCGACCGCTTCGGAGAAGAACGCGAAGCGCTTGACCACCACCAGCGTGCCGAGCCCACCGAGCACCGGGCCGATCAGCAGACCGGCGAGCAGGGCGTTGACCACAAATCCGTAGGCCAGCGCTTCCGGCAGATAACCCGAAGATGCCCAACCTTGGACCATCAAACGAAAGGCTTCGTAACTCATCAGACAGCGCTCCGTGGATGGGTGGAAAACAGCGTCAGCAGACGTTCCGGCGTCAGCGCCTGTTGCGGCGTGGCGTCGAACAGCACGCGACGGTTGAGGCCGGTCACGTGATCGGCCAGCCGCCCCACCGCTTCCAGATCATGTTCGATCCACAACACGGTGATGCCCGCCGCGCGCCAGTCATTCAGCAGACGTTCGAACACCTGAATCCCGGCCTCATCGAGGGCTGACATCGGCTCGTCGAGCACCAGCAATTGCGGCGGCGGAATCAGGCCCTGCGCGAGCAGCACCCGCTGCCGCTCACCGCCGGACAGCGCGCCCATGCGCCGCTTGCGCTTGTCCTGCATGCCGACACGCTCCAGCGCCTCGCCGATGGCAGCGGCGTAGTGTTTGCTCAAGCCGAGAAAGGCCGGACGGCGCTGACACATGGCGGCCATGAAATCGTCGACGGTCATCGGCAAACCGCGATCGAACTCCAGCGCCTGCGGGACGTAACCGATGGTGCCGGCCTCGCCGAACCAGTGCAGGCTGAGCTGGCCCTGATGCGGCATCTGCCCCAGCAGGGTTTTGATCAGCGAGCTCTTGCCACCGCCGTTGGGGCCGACCAGCGCATGCACGCTGCCGGGCTGCACCTGGAAGCTGACCTTGTCGAGAATCGTTGTGCGCCCCAGCGTCAGGCTGACTTCCGCAAACTCCAGCGCGGGCCCGGTTATCCCTTGTGGGAGCGAGCCTGCTCGCGAAAGCGGTGTGTCATTCAACAAGGATGTTGCCTGATCCGCCGCCTTCGCGAGCAGGCTCGCTCCCACCGGGTTATTGGTGTTGTCAGGGATCAGGGTTTCTTTCGAGGTCATGCTCCTGACTCCTGAATCGCCCGAACCACGGTGTTGAGGTTGCCGGTCATTTCCTTTTCGTACTTGTCGGCGGTGTATTCGCCGTAGGAAATGTGCGACAGCGGGTACAGCTTCACCCCGGATTCGCGCTGGATGGTATCGACGTAGCTGGAGGGGAAATCCATTTCCGAGAAGATCACTTTCACGTCGAGTTCGCGCAATTGGTCGATGGTCTTTTTCAGCTGGCTCGGGCTCGGTTCGATGCCGTGAGCGGGCTCGACCACGGCCGTCACTTCCAGACCGAATTCACGCAGCAGATAGTCGTAAGCCGCGTGCACCGTGGCCACACGCAGTTCGGCGTTCGGTGCCTGGGTCAGTTTGGCCAGGGCGTCGGCGCGCATCTGCCGCAGGCGTTTGCCGTAGGCGCGGGCGTTCTGGGTGTAGGTCTTGGCGTTGTCCGGGTCGATCTTGCCCAGCTCGCGGGCGATATTGTTGACCTGGGCGATGGAGGCGCTGATCGACAGAAACGTGTGCGGGTTGACCACTTTGCCGGCGCCGCGCGCAGCGACACCGGTAGCGGCCAGCAACGGCACATTCTCGTTGGCTTCGATGGTTTTGACGTTGGGCGTTTCGCTGGCGGCGATCATGCGATCGGCGAAGTCGTCATGGCCGACGCCGTTGAGCACGATCACATCCAGACCGCTGATGCGCTTGATGTCTTCGGCTCGTGGCTCATAGGCGTGCGGGTTGAAACCGGCGGGAATCAACGGCACCACTTCAGCCTTGTCGCCGACGATGTTCGCGACATAGCTGTAATACGGATGCAGGGTGATGCCGATGCGCAGGCGTTTGCCCTGTTCGGCGTTGGCCAGCGGGCTCAGCAGGCAGGCGCACAGGCCGAGGAGAAACAGGCGTAACAATGGACGGCGAGGAGATGAAATGGACATGGGCAAGCAGTCTTCTCTCGGATAAAGGCGAGGAATCAATGGCGATGTTCGCGGGTAACCCCGGCATCGAATTGCGCGACGATCTGTTTCCAGCCAGCGGCGGACAGCGCGGCATCGGACAGTTCCTGCGCAGGCGCGAGGTCGGCGCTGCGGTTCAGCCAGATGTCCGGCGCAGCGTCGGCATCGGCACCGACACGCATGAGAAATGACCCGGCGACATCAGGCGTCGCGCTGCGACCGAAATAGGCGCGGTCGGCGAGCATCTGCCATGCATGACCGCCACGGCTGACCGAACTGGCATCCTGTGCGAACGGCGCGAAACCCTCTTCGGCCAGCACCTGTGGGGTCGGCAGGGCTTTTTGCTCTTCGCGCAGCAAGCGGATTTCGTCGAGGGTCACCCGCAGGTCGGCATAGATGCCTTGCTCGGCGGCGCTAAGGTCGCGGCGGGCGTCGTACTGGTTGCTCGCGACCGGCTCCGGTTCATGGGAAACCCCGCGCCACGCCACCACCGAGCCGGCGACCGCGAGGATCAGCAGGCACAACAGCAGCACATTGAGGGTTTCATGGCCGGCGCCGGCCGGGCGTACCACTTGAGTTGTCGGGGTACTCATGGGGCTTCGATATCCGCCTGGTCGATTTCCACAACGTGGCCGGGGCCAGCGTCGAACAGCACATAGAACTCGCTGCCGGGCTTCTTGAACGTCAGGGTCGAGTCTTCGCCCAGTTTGCCCGGCACCAGAATGGTTTCGTCGTAGCCGATCACGTCGAGGGTCACGCCCGGCGCGCCGCTGCCATCGGAGAAACCGCCGGTGCATTTGATCTGTTCGGCATCGATGGCTTTGCATTCGCACATCGGGTTGTGCGCCAGGGCGCCGGCACTGAAACCGGCGCTCAGGACCAGCAGCGCGGCACTTGCCAGCAAGCGGGGATGGAGTGGCGAGCGAGTCATGGTTTGGCTCCTTGTTTGTTCAGCCAGGCAACGGTGGCGGGGGAGGCTTGGCTCAGGGGAATCGCGGCCTGGTGCATGCTGCCGTCCCAGCCTTCCATGGTGATCCACAGCTCGGCGTCAGGTTTGGTTTTCGCCGGGATCGGCATCTGCGTGCCCATGCGGTAAGGGGTGCCGAAGAAGATCGTGCCGGCGGCACGCAGGCTGCGCGGTTTGCCGATGCGCAGGTAAGTGGCCTTGACCTGTTCGACGCAGGTATCGCAGACGGCAGCAGTGAAATCCTTCATATAGCCAGCCGGGCCGCTCAGGTGCGGCGCCTCTTCGCGCAGCTCGGCCAGGCGCAGGCTCCACGGGCCGACCTGAACGGTGCCTATTTCCCGTTGGCCCAAGCCACTGTCGCCGCGAAAAAGCGAGGCATCGGCAAAGTATTTCGGCATGAACCCCAAAGGGATCAGCAACAACAGAACATTGATGTGGAAGCGCCACTTGTGCCAGAAACGCGACAGGCGAGACGGCGGTGTGACCGAGATGGCTTTGTTCACAGGCTGGCCTCCGAAGGTTCACGGCGCATCGCTGGTTGGGCGGTGACGCGGTTTTTCTTGTCCTCGCGCTTCAGTGCATTGGCGGTGGCCAGCGCGGTGCGTTTGGTCCAGATCAGCAGGCCGCTGAGGATCATCATGCTCAGCAACAGACCGAAGAAGAACCAGATCAATTTGATCCAGATGCCACCGAAGTCACCGGTGTGCAGCGGGCGCATGGATTCGGTGACGAATTCCAGCGAGGACCGGTCGGACAGCAAGCGTGATGAGGCCATTTCGCCGTTGTATGGGTTGAGTGTCGCGGTCTGGTACATCAGCGGATACCAGCCGCGACCGCTGACGCTCATGTGCGAGTAGGCATTGCCCGGCAGGTTGACGTAGCTGGCTTCCAGCCCCGGAATTTTCTGCTGGGCGATTTCGATGGCGCGGTCCAGGCTGATCCGCGGTGGCGGAGTGCCGGCGGCGGAGATCGGCACGCTTTCCCGGGACATCGCCGGAATGATCGGTTCGCTGGAAATGGAAATCTGGTTATCGAACAGGAATGCCTTTATCAGGAACCAGATGCCGGTGATGGAAATCACCGCAATGAACCATATCGACCAGATGCCGCACAGGCGATGGAAGTCGCCCCAAAAGATCCGCGCGCCATGGCGTACGCGTAGGGTCGGGCGCAGAAAACCTTTCCAGAAGCGCTTGTAGACCACCAGCCCGGTAATCAGCGAAACCAGCATCGGCACGCCGAGCAATGACACCAGATACCAGCCCCAGCTGTAGCCATTGGTGAACGGCACCAGCCACCAGCCGTGCAGGGCGCGGGTGAAGGCCTTGAAATCGAAGGCCGGCGCGGTGCCCTGGATGACGCCGGTGTACGGATTGACATAGACCGTCAACGAACGCCCGTCGGGGTAGCTGACTTCGACGTCGAGGGCAAAGTGCGACTCGTCCGGACGATTGATGCTCTGCACCAGGGTTTGCGGCTCGGCTTGTTTGATCGCGGCGAGAATCTGGTCGTAGCTCAGGCGCGGCGCGTCGTCCGACGGCTGGCTGGCGCGCATTTGCGGGTTGGCCAGCCAGACGATTTCCTGGCTGACTACCGCCAGCGTGCCGGTGACACAGACGATCAGCACAAAGAACCAGATCGGCAATGCCAGCCAGCTATGCACCAGGAACCACAGTTTGGAACGGGATTTCTTCGACATGATTGCGCGTCTTGATAGCGGTGGAAGGGGTCGGGCTACGGGCTTCGCAGCACGGAACTCCCCGGGAGGCCGTTCGTGGCTTTTGCCTACGCGATCGGCCTGCATTCCTATAAGACGTATGAGCGAAGAAAATCCCGAAAGCGGATATGAAAGCAAATGTTTCGCAATTACATCAGCAGTGCGTTTTGTTGGTCGGTTCCGGCTACAAGGCTTTAGTTTTGGTTGAACATTTCCATCGCTCGTTGGCGAATCTGCTCTTCGCTCAGGTCTTCCTTGTGGGTGGCGAGAAACCATAAATGGCCGAACGGATCTCTCAACGTGCCGCTACGATCACCGTAAAACTGGTCTTTGACCTCGGAGACACTTTGCGCACCGGCATCCAGCGCTTGTCGAAAGGATTGATCGACATCGGTGACATACAGGTGCAGACCGATCGAGACCGCCTGCTGCGGATTGCTCAACGGCCCTTGATCGCAAGGCGTGCCGAGCATGATCGCGCTGTCGCCGATACGTAGTTCGGCATGGCCGATGTTGCCGTCGGGCATGGTCAGACGCATGACTTCGCTGGCATTGAAGGCTTTCTTGTAGAAATCGATGGCCTCGGCGGCCTGTTGGATGCCGAGATACGGGGTAATGCTGTGATACCCCTCAGGAATGGGTTTGACGCTCATGACGTTCTCCCTGTTTTTGTTTTCAACAGATGGGGTTGCTCCGGATTTGTCCGGAGCAATCACTATAGAACCGTCCTCGCAGCGCAGGTTTTCTGCCGACGAGCAGCGCGCATCACGCATCGCGAAAGTGCGGGCCTGGGCCTCGGTCACCTAGCACGTCACCCTTATTGCGCAATGGACACGCCTCCATGGACAGACAGCCGCAGCCGATGCACCCGGTGAGCTGATCGCGCATTAGCGTGAGTCGTCTGATCCGTTCGTCGAGCTCGCGCTGCCACTGTTCAGACAGCATTTTCCAGTCCGCCGCCGACGGCGCGCGATCCTGCGGCAGGATCTTCAGCGCTTCGCCGATCTCCGCCAGCGGTATCCCCAGCCGTTGCGCGACTTTGATCAATGCCACCCGGCGCAACACGGAGCGCGGATAGCGGCGCTGATTGCCGGCATTGCGTTCGCTCTTGATCAAACCTTTGGCTTCGTAAAAATGCAGTGCCGTGACTGCGACGCCACTGCGCGCCGCCACTTCCCCGACGGTGAGGGGTTTATGCACCTGGTCTTTGCTGATCATGGAGAAAATGCTCTTGACCTTGACTTAACTAGAGGTTTTACCCTGCAGCTCTTCGGGTCGCAAGGCTCGCTTCAAGATGAGTGGGGGCTTTCCATGAGCAATCGCAGCTTTACCCAATTGATCGAATTCGAGATCGAACCGCGTCAGCAAGTCGCGCTGGTTTCGGCGTTGGCGACGCAGACCGAGCGTCTGGCTCAGCGTTACGACGGTTTTCTCAGTGCCAGCGTGCAGGCCAGCGACGACGGCCGCCGCGTGTTGAGCTTTCTGCAATGGCAAAGCCGCGAGGCGGGGGAGGCGGCATTTCACAGTTTCGAAAACGGTGAGCAGGATTTCTGGCAACTGATCCGCACTCATCGCGCGAAAACCGTGACCTTCAATTCCTTCCAGGTACACAGCAGCATTGCCCGCAGCCACGACGATGCGCTGCATTGCCGTCTGCCGGGTTAGCCAGGATTAGCGCAAACCTGATAGCCACTATTGAGAGCGTTGATTTCTGCGCGAGCGTGCCTGGGCGTAGCCTTTCTCCATCGACCCCACATTGCTCGCCAGGACGCCCCCATGAACCGTTTACTGACTGTTTCGCTGATGCTCGCTGTTTCCGTACTCGCTGGCTGTGCCGGCCACGTTTCGCCAGAGCTGCGCCCTTACACCGCTGAAGAGTCCCGCGAACTGGCACTGGAAGCGCTGAACCGCAGCGGCCTGTCGTTCGACGAATACCACGCAAAAAAAGCCCAATTGCTCGGCCAGCCGCAGAAGACTTTCGGTTTTGACCAGCAGGGTGAGATGAGCGCCGAGCGTGCCGTACAGCTGCACGGACGTCCTAGCTGAAAGCAAACTGTACTGCTTGAAGTTTTCCCTAACTGTCCGTGGGTTTGCCGGACGCCGTGGGATAGGGTCAACATCTGAATGACCCTGGATGGACTGCCTCGATGAACCTCTCGCTTGATCTGCTGTTGGGCTTTGCCCTGTTTGCCCTTGTCACCTCGATCACACCGGGGCCGAACAACACCATGTTGTTGGCATCCGGAGTGAATTTCGGCTTCAACCGCACCATTCCGCACATGCTCGGCATCAGCTGCGGCTTCTTCCTGTTGGTGGTAGCGGTGGGCTTCGGTCTGGGCGCGGTGTTTCAGGCCTACCCGATTCTTTATACGGTGCTGCGTTATGTCGGCGCCGCCTATTTGCTCTACCTGGCGTGGAAGATCGCCCACTCCGGGCCGGTCGGCGACGGTGCCGACGGCCAGGCGAAACCGATCAGCTATCTGGGCGCCGCCGCGTTTCAGTGGGTCAATCCCAAGGCGTGGATCATGGCCATCGGTGCCATCAGCACGTACACGCCGATGCAGGGCTATTTCTACAATGTGGTGGTCATCGCGGCGGTATTCGCCATCATCAACCTTCCAAGTGTTGGCCTGTGGGCCGCGTGCGGCACGCTGTTGCGCAATGTACTCAAGGATCCGCGGTGGTTGCGTGTGTTCAATTGGGGCATGGCGGCGCTACTGGTAATTTCGCTGTATCCGTTACTTCTCGAAAGCTTTCACTGACGCATTGCTTCAATCGCCGGCCCGATGCCTGTTAAGCTCGGTTTCAGGAGCGTTCCTACGCACTTTTAAATGAAGCCCTACTTCTTTAACGGCATCCGATCAGGTATTGATGACGCTCTCGAACCCATGCACAGCTCACGAGGCTGTGCATCGTCGTTTGCAGACACGAGCCTCCTGATCCCGGAACACGCTCTGCGAGTCCTTTATGAACACACGTCCGTTGTATTTCGATTACGCCGCCACCACCCCGGTGGACGAGCGGGTCATCAGGGTGATGACCGAATGTCTGGGTTTTCACGGTAACTTCGGTAACCCGGCGTCCAGCTCCCATGCTTTCGGCCAGCAGGCCCGGCAGACGGTCGAGCAGGCACGTCGGCAAGTCGCCGATCTGGTCGGCGCGCAGCCTGAGCAGATCGTCTGGACCTCCGGTGCCACCGAATCCAACAATCTCGCCCTCAAAGGCGTCGCCCAGGCCCGTGGCGTTTCCGGCGGGCACATCATTACCAGCCAGATCGAACACAAGGCCATTCTCGACACCGCCCGACAATTGCAGGATTCGGGCATTGCCGTGACTTATCTGGTGCCGGACGCTGAAGGCTTGATCACACCGCAAGCGGTCAGTGAAGCGATGCGCGACGACACGTTTCTGGTGTCGCTGATGCTGGTCAACAACGAGCTGGGCACGGTCAACGATGTCGAGGCGATTGGTGAGGTGGTGCGCAGTCGGCAGGCGCTATTCCATGTCGACGCCGCGCAGGGCGCTGGCAAAGTCGCGATCGATCTGAGCCGCCTGGCGGTTGACCTGATGTCGTTTTCCGCACACAAACTCTACGGCCCCAAGGGCATCGGCGCCTTGTATGTCGGTCCGCACGCGCAGCAACGCTTGCAGGCGCAGATCCATGGCGGCGGTCACGAAGGCGGCTTGCGCTCCGGAACCCTGGCGACTCATCAGATTGCTGGTATGGGCGCAGCATTCGCTCTGGCCGCCGACGCATTCGATGAAGAGAAAAAAGCCATCGTCGCTTTGCGCGAACGTTTGCTCGAACAGCTTTTGAGTTTGCCTGGCGTGCGCCTCAATGGCAGTGCCTCGCAACGTATTCCGCACACCCTGAGCCTGACCTTCAGCGAGGGCGAGTTCAACAGTGCTGCGTTGAGCCATTCGATCGCGTTTTCCGCGACGTCGGCGTGTAATTCCGCAAGCAACGCGCCGTCCCACGTGCTGCTCGCGCTCGGCCACGATGCGCGGCTGGCGGGGCGCACCATTCGCTTGAGCCTCGGGCGGTTTACCACCGCCGAGGATGTCGACAAGGCCGTCGAACTGATCAGAACCGCCTGCGCCAGTGCCCCGGCATTCTGGGCGACAGGGCTTTAAAACAGCCGACGCTTTCCATGGCCGTGAAGGCTACGAACAATAACGATGACGCGATTAGCAGGAGACATGATGAGTTCCCACACCTTGACCGAAGGATCGGTGCCTCAGCGCCTGGCGCATACCCGTGAACTGATGCGCCGCGAAGGCATCCATGCGCTGCTCGTACCGTCCGCCGACCCGCATCTGTCGGAATATTTGCCGGGTTACTGGCAGGGCCGGCAATGGCTGTCGGGTTTCCACGGTTCGGTCGGTACGCTGATTGTCACTGCTGATTTCGCTGGCGTGTGGGCCGACAGTCGTTACTGGGAACAGGCGACCAAGGAACTCGACGGCAGCGGCATCGAACTGGTCAAGCTGCAACCGGGGCAGCCGAGCCCGCTGGACTGGCTGGCCGAGCAAACCCCAGAGGGCGGCGTGGTGGCGGTCGATGGTGCGGTGATGGCAGTGGCGTCGGCGCGCACACTGAGCAGCAAGCTCGAAGTACGCGGCGCTCGTCTGCGCACCGATATCGACCTGTTGCAGGAAGTCTGGCGCGATCGCCCGAGCCTCCCCGACGCGCCGGTCTATCAGCATCTGCCGCCGCAAGCGACTGTCAGCCGCGGTGAGAAACTCGCGAAGCTGCGCGAGTCCTTGCAAGAGCGTGGGGCCGATTGGCATTTCATCGCCACCCTGGATGACATCGCTTGGCTGTTCAACCTGCGCGGTGGTGATGTCTCGTTCAATCCAGTGTTTGTTTCGTTCGCCTTGATCAATCAGCAGCAGGCGACGTTGTTCGTCGCCCTGAGCAAGGTCGATGCCGATCTGCGCGGCGTGCTCGAACAGGATGGCGTGACGCTGCGTGACTACAGCGAAGTGGCCGATGCATTGCGTGCTGTGCCGAGTGGCGCGAGCCTGCTGGTCGATCCGGCGCGAGTGACCACAGGTTTGCTGGATCACCTGGACAGTGGCGTGAAACTGGTCGAAGGCCTGAACCCGACCACGCTGGCCAAATCGCAGAAAAGCGAAGCCGACGCTCAGCACATCCGCAAAGCGATGGAACAGGATGGCGCGGCGTTGTGCGAATTCTTCGCCTGGCTGGAATCGGCGTGGGGTCGCGAGCGCATCACCGAGCTGACCATTGACGAGAAACTCACCGCCGCTCGTGAACGTCGCCCCGATTATGTTTCGCTGAGTTTCAACACCATTGCCGCGTTCAATGCCAACGGCGCGATGCCGCATTATCACGCTACCGAAGAAGAGCATGCGGTGATCGAGGGTGATGGTCTGTTGCTCATCGATTCCGGTGGCCAATACCTCGGCGGTACGACCGACATCACCCGCATGGTCCCGGTGGGAACGCCGACCCAAGAGCAGAAGCAGGATTGCACGCGTGTGTTGAAAGGCGTGATTGCCCTGTCACGGGCACGATTCCCGAAAGGCATTCTGTCGCCGCTGCTCGACGCCATCGCCCGTGCGCCGATCTGGGCTGAAAACGTCGATTACGGTCACGGCACCGGTCACGGCGTGGGCTATTTCCTCAACGTCCACGAAGGTCCGCAGGTGATCGCCTATCAGGCCGCGCCGGCGCCGCAAACAGCTATGCAACCGGGAATGATCACATCGATCGAACCCGGTACTTATCGTCCAGGCCGCTGGGGTGTGCGCATCGAGAACCTGGCGATGAACCGCGAGGCCGGCACCAGCGAATTCGGCGATTTCCTCAAGTTCGAAACCCTGACGTTGTGCCCGATCGATACCCGTTGCCTGATTGCGGACCTGCTGACCCAGGAAGAGAAGCACTGGCTCAATGCTTATCACAGTGAAGTGCGCGAGCGTTTGAGCCCATTGCTGGAGGGGGCGGCGCTGGGCTGGCTGAACGAGCGCACTGTGGCAATTTGATCGGTGTACCCAAGGCACTGCCCGCGGTGCCTTGGGCTTGGCTTCAATCCTCGCGCAATGCCTCTTCTACGAAGTCGAGTCGATCCTGACCGAAGAACATCTGATCGCCAATGAACATGCTTGGAGCACCGAAAACGCCGCGCTTGATGGCTTTTTCGGTGTTTTCCTTGAGTGCGGCCTTGACTGATTCCTCGTTGGTCAACGCCATTATTTCCTGGGTATCGAAGCCGTTTTCAGTCAGCACCCCTGCGATGGTTTGCGGATCATTAAGGTTACGGCCGTCCACCCAAAGCGCCTTGAACAGGCAATCGACGAAGTCGGCGAAACGCTGCGGCTGATGCAACTGCATGCCAGTGACGGCGCGCATCAATATCAGCGTATTGATCGGAAAGTGCGGATTGAACCTGAGCTGTACGCCGTAGCGTTTGGCGAAACGGTCGAGGTCCTGAAACATGTAACGACCCTTGGCCGGAATCACCGCCGGCGAGGCATTGCCGGTGGCTTTGAATACGCCACCCAACAGCATCGGGATGTAGATCAGTTCGCTGCGGGTTTCGGCGCAAATGTTCGGCAGCTGGGTGTGCGCCAGATAGGTGGTGGGGCTGCCGAGGTCGAAATAGAATTCCACGGTTTTCGTCATGATCAAGTCGCGCTCTTATTGTTGTGATGAGGGGGAGGGCTTACCAGCGTTCGTTCCATGGGCGCAGGTCCAGCTCGAAGGTCCATGCATCCCGTGGCTGACTGTGCAGATACCAGTAGTTTTCGGCGATGTGATCTGGATCGAGAATGCCGTCCTGATCCTTGGTCGCGTATTTTTCGGGAAAGCTGTTGCGGATGAAGTCGGTGTCGATCGCACCATCCACTACGACATGGGCGACATGGATGTTCATCGGTCCCAGTTCCCTGGCCATGCTTTGGGCCAGTGCGCGGATACCGTGTTTGGCGCCAGCGAAAGCGGCGAATCCGGAAGCGCCGCGCAGTCCGGCGGTGGCACCGGTAAACAGAATCGTGCCGCGCTGCCGAGTCACCATGCGCTTGGCCACTTCACGGGCATTGAGAAAGCCGGAGAAACAGGCCATCTCCCAGATCTTGAAATACTTGCGCGCGGTTTCTTCGAGAATGCTGCACGGCACGTTGGCTCCGATGTTGAAGACAAAGGCCTCGATCGGACCGACGCGTGTCTCGATGTCTTCGATCAGCGCGATGACGTCTTCTTCCTTGCGCGCATCGCAAGCGAACCCATGAGCCTCACCGCCTTCAGCGACTATGGCGTCGACCAGTGGCTGCAGTTTGTCGGCGCTGCGCCGGGTCACGCAGGCAGTGAAACCTTCATTGGCAAAACGCTTGGCAATCGCGCCGCCAGTGGCATCGCCCGCACCGACAACCAATACGACCTTCTTGTTATTCATGGGTGAATCCCTTTAGGTTAACGATCGTTTAGTTAACGAACGTTATGCTAGGATTCGGGCAGCGTCAAGGCTAACCATTTCAGGAGAGGACATGCGTTATTCGGCAGGCCACAAATCGGAAACCCGCGAAAGATTGCTGCAAAGCAGCGCGCTCTCGGCAAAGAAATCGGGGTTTTCCACGGTGGGCGTCGATGGTCTGATGAAGGCTATCGGATTGAGTGGCGCAGCGTTCTACAGTCACTTTTCCTCAAAGGATGGGTTGTTTGCTGCCATTGTCGAGCGAGAGCTGAGTGAGAGTCTTGAGCGTCTTGGCGGGCAGGGCGGCGCAGATCGGCAGCGGCTGGAGCGTTGTCTGAAGCAGTACCTGAGCATGGCCCACGTCGAGCAACCCGAGTCCGGCTGCGCGCTGCCGACATTGGGCGCAGAGATCGCCCGTGCCGATGTGCAGGTGCGTGAGCAGGCGGAAGAATGGATCTGCCGTCTCCAGCAAAGTTGGGCTGAGATACTGGAAAGCGAGAGCCTGGCCTGGTCGGTGCTTGCGCAATGCGTGGGTGCGCTGGTGGTCGCGCGGATGCTCGCAACACCGGACGTGCAGCGAACAGTGTTGCGCTCGAGCCATCAGGAAATCACGCGTCAGCTCGCTTCCCCGCGAGCCGAGTAGTTATTTGCAGATGACGATCATGCTGCGGCTGGTATAGCCGGCGGGGTTCAGGCCGAACGGATAATCGCCTGGTTCTTCCACGGCATCCCCGGATTTGGCGATCACCTTGTACCCCTTGGGAGCGCAGGAGTTGGCGGCGCTGGTGTAGCACTTGTCCCATGAGGATGAAAGTCCGGAACAATTGATATGCAGGCCCTTCTTTCCCCGCTTGACCTGGGTTTCCGAGGTCGCTGCGCAACTTGCGATCGCCAGCAGGGCGATCAATAGCAAAATTCGTTTCATTACCATCCTTAATAGCGGCCGCGAGTCTTGTGCTCGGGTCTGCCTGTATTCGCTCGCGTTTGCAGCGTTGTGCCGTTCCTTTGCGAAAAAATCCATGCCTGGCGATGGGTTACGAAGCTAAACATGGCCTAAATAAGCGCCAATTACCAGAGCCACTTTTCATTACCCTTCAGTCCGCCGCGACAGCAGGCTTTGCTCCGCTGCCCATGGTCATCGTTGCGCCCACGGAGGCCAGAATAATGCACAGGATGGCCAGCCATTGTGACAATGAAAGGTATTCCTGCAGAAAAAGCAGGCCCGATAGCGCGCCGAACGCGGGTTCGATACTCATGAGTGTGCCGAAGGTGCGCGCGGGCATTCGCGTCAGGGCGACCATTTCCAGTGTATAGGGCAGGGCGGTGGAGAGAATGGCGACTCCGATAGCGACTGGAATCAGTGAGGGTGTGAGCAGCGCAGCGCCGGCATGAACGATACCGATCGGCGCTACGAACAGCGCGGCGATCATCACGCCCAACGCAGCCGTAGTTACTCCGTTATCAGCGCCGGCCTTCTGCCCGAACAGAATGTACAGCGCCCAGCAGACCCCGGCTCCCAGTGCATAACCCGCTCCGACCAGGTCAATGCCAGCAGTGGTTGCCCCAGTAGGTATCAATAGAAGCAAGCCGGCCGCAGCCAGCGCGATCCAGAGAAAATCGATAGCGCGGCGAGAGGCATATATCGCTACAGCCAGAGGGCCGGTGAACTCGAGAGCTACGGCGATGCCCAGCGGCACCGTGCGCAGAGACATATAGAAGAGGAAGTTCATCCCGCCCAATGCCATGCCGTAGACGATCACGGTACGAAGAGACTTGGCGGTCAGCTTTGCGCGCCATGGCCGGAGCAATAGCAGCATGATCACGCTGGCAAAGATCAAGCGCAGCGTGGTCGTGCCTTGAGCGCCGATAATCGGGAACATGCTTTTGGCCAGGGAGGCGCCTGACTGGATGGATGCCATGGCTATCATGAGCAGGCCTACCGGAAACAACATGGAGGCTAGGGAGCGAGGTTGGTCATTCATTACAGTGTGGCATCCAGGCAAAAGCAGAGTGTTGTTATAGAAGTGGGCAATATACTGCGCATTGGATGGGGGCGCGTCTATATATAGAAGTGGTTTTTGCTGATTTGTAAGAAAAGCGAAATTAACGGTTGACGGCAGATTCCAGAGGTCTATAATTCGCCCCACTTCCGGCGCTGTCGAAACGGAAAACTCTTTGAGATTCAAAGAGTTACGCAGTTTTGACAGCGGCTCGCTTCAGATCATCGAAGCCTGGAAGGAGTTGAAAGAGCAGTGATGTTTGGCTCTTTTAACGGTTCGATCTTCTCGGTCGAAAGCGGAGAAAGAGAGGTGTTGACAGCAGCGATTAACGCTGTAGAATTCGCCTCCCGCTAACGAGAGATCGGAAGCGCAAGTGGTTGAAGTTGTTGAAGAATTCTTCGAAAACTTCTGAAAATAATCACTTGACAGCAAA
>Ga0209676_1000645_pt1 | contig 50047 bp, 52 predicted proteins | sample AraplaCvi_mLB_r2_FD_184282 | JGI IMG/M metagenome (GOLD analysis project Ga0209676, IMG submission 184282) | Arabidopsis root microbial communities from North Carolina, USA - plate scrape MF_Cvi_mLB_r2 (SPAdes) (version 2) | ecosystem: Host-associated > Plants > Roots > Endosphere | place: USA... | reverse complement strand
CGGTGTTTCTGCAAAATTAATCACTCTCCGTATAAATATAAATGCCTTTTTCTTTGGACAGCTAACGTAAAAAAACGATAATTTCTAAAAATCAAAATAATATGGAAACTGTCCTTCTATTATTATATAAGATTTTGATATTAAATAGTAATAAATTTGTAATCTATTAACTTTTATTTTAATGTTTTTTTAATTTTAATTATTGTTTTAAAATAAAAATGGAAAAAGAAGGAATTTTATATTGAGAATTTAAATAATTAATAATAGACTGTTTTTTTTATCAAGTCTTAAAAATCAGATTTTATAAATTTTGGAGTGCATAATGGAAGATATTTTAATGTTTTTAAAAATCATGATGTTTTTATTCCTTCTCATTTTTTTCATTTTCCTGTTTATTAATGTTGTTAGTTATTTTAAATCATTTAAAAAAATTCTATCAAATATTGTGGGAAAGCTTGATATGATCGCAAAAAAACAGAAAGATTCATGAGTGTTTTATTTAAAAAATAGCTCAATTAACGTTTAGTATGGATCGTGCAGACTATAAAGAAATTCAAAAGTAAAAGTAAGCAGAAAATACAGAGGAGAAATGTCCAAAATGAGTCATTCAAAATCTAGTATAGGTGGAATTGTCTTTGTTGGTTGTATGTTCTTAGGTGGGGGAATAGGATCTTTATTAGGAGAACCTCATTCTGGTTGGTTAATTGGTATGGGTGCAGGTTTTCTAGGTATGGCTTTGACAAGAGTATGGATGAAATAAAGTAGCAAAAAAACAAACCACTGTTCATTATTGACTGTGGTTTGTTTTTTGTTAACACAAATTTTTATGATAAAAAACGATCTCGAATCTCTTTAGTAGGAATCATACATGTTTCACTTTTTCCAAAAAATCTATAACGATTAGATGCAAAAAGTTGATAAAAATAGTTGCGAATAGGTGCTGGAATTATGATAAGGATATAAAAAAATTTTGGCCAACCGTTTAACTTCTTTGAGATATGAAGTGCTGCGGTAGATTCTGTTTTGATGATACCATTTTGCAATAGAATGACTGAATCTATATCTTTCAGTGCGGGATTCGTTTCGATTAGTTCTTTTCCAATTGATGACTGGAGTGAAGCAAATTGAAATATGCCTTGTTTATCATGTTTAATGATAAATTGGACCGCGCTATTGCAGAAATTACATACTCCATCAAATAATATAATCGGTTTTTCTTCCACCTTAATGCTCCTATTATTTATTCTTGGTTTACCATGTGATAAGCAACATTTCTTAAATGTTGCAATAGTGGCTCTTTGATTTCTTCATCTAAATCTACATCGTCCATCGCTTTTGACATACAATCTAGCCAATCGTGTGCAAGTTCAATAGTGATTGGAAATGGTAAGTGTCTTGCTCTCATTCTAGGGTGACCACGTTCCATACTATAATATTGTGGTCCTCCTAAAAATTGTGTTAAAAATAGTTTTTGCTTACGTGCTGTTTCTTCCCAATCTCCCGGGAAAATTGGCGCAAGACGCTCGTGCTTTGATACATAAGAGTAAAAGGTATCAACAAGCTCCTCTAGTTTTTCTTTGCCTATATATTCGTACATCGTTTGATTTTGATTACTCAATGATTGATCCTCCAATAAAAACGTAATGTTTATATATTATATTTTAACGTTTTTTATTGTGTAAGAGAAGTAAAATAGATTATCTGGTGGATCTGTAAAATGAAAAGAAGAGTGTTGAATTCCACTTCAGGATGCTCGCTTTCCATGGGGCGGGCGCTGAGCCTCCTCGTCACGTTCGCTCCTGTGGGGTCTCAGCTGTCCCGCATCTCCCATAGGAGTCGAGCATCCTTCCGTTCCATTTAATTTCTTGAGTAAGAACATAATAAATTGCTTCTTAAATAAAAACATAATCTTATCTAAGGTCTTCCATTTAACCTCTTAAAAAAACACGCTTGTATCCATTGGTTTACATTCATCACCCAAAATATAATTGTTTCTAAGGTCTTCCGTTCAACTTCTTGAAATAAACACAATCCTATCAATAATACAGAAAAATGTTGAATTCCTTTTTAGAATGCTTGCTTTCACATGCACAAATACATACTATTCTAGGAATTACTATTAAAACTTTTTTGTTGTTTTATTGAATTCACTATATTTAATCTCTTTTCCTTAATGTGGTAGGATAATGTGTAGATATATTGTATTGGAGGTGTAGCAATGAATTCATGGGCCCCTAAGAGTGGAAAGGTTATTTTACATGTTGATATGAACTCTTTTTTTGCTTCAGTGGAAATTGCAAATGATCAATCATTAAAAGGTAAACCGGTTGTAGTAGCAGGTAATGAGAAGGAACGAAGAGGGATTATTGTAACGGCAAGTTATGAAGCTCGCGCTTTTGGGATTAGAGCTACAATGCCTTTATGGGAAGCTAGGAAAAAATGCCCTGAGATGATTGTTAAAACTCCAAATCATGAATTATATCGAAAAGTTTCAAGACAAATATTTGAAAAACTTGGTTCAATTAGTCCAAAAGTAGAAGTAGCTTCTATTGATGAAGGGTATATCGATATTACAGATTGTGAGGAGCTTGGACATCCGATTCAAATTGCTGAATCAATTCAGAAGATGCTACTACAAGAGTTAGATTTACCATGTAGTATCGGAATTGCTCCAAATAAATTTCTTGCGAAAACAGCATCTGATATGAAAAAACCACTTGGCATTACAGTTCTTCGTAAAAGAGATGTTCCTTTCATTTTATGGCCAAAAAATGTAGGAGAAATGAATGGCGTAGGACTAAAAACAGAAGAAAAATTACATACGATTGGAATTTTTACAATTGAAGATTTAGCGAAATCTAATGAAGAGAAAATACATGAGTTACTTGGAATCAATGGAATTTCTTTAAGAAATAAAGCAAATGGAGTGGATGAACGTGAGGTCGATCCAAGTCGTATGCTTTCTTATAAAACAATTGGACATTCAACAACATTTTCAACTGATATTATAGAAGAACCAACGATAGCTGAAAAATTCGAAAACCTTTCAAATAGAGTCGGTGATAAATTAAAGAAAAAGGGATTAATTGCTGATACTTTAACAATCACTCTTCGATTCAGAGACCGTAAAACAATTAATAGAAGTAAAAAATTAATTTCACCTATTCAAGAGGGATCTGAAATCTTTAAGGAAGCTATGGATCTTTGGAAAAAACATTGGAATGGCGAACCATTACGATTAATAGGGGTAACGATGTCGCAGTTAAACCCAGTAGATGAAGTCTCAAAACAATTAGACCTTTTCTCCTTTGAAAAAGATGCAAAACAAGAACCATTATTTGAAACACTACACAAATTACAGAGTAAATTTGGAGAACAAGTAATTGGACTTGGAAGACAAAAAAAGAAGAAAATTGATCGGAATAATATACTGGATATACTAAAGTCAACTGAATAGTTAAAGTTAGGATCTTTTTAAAAGATCCTTTTTTTTATGAGTAGGGTTTTGACAAATATTGTCGAATGTATTACAAAGAATTCATTTTTTTGTTGTATACATAATAATTCACACATATCTAGTAGTATGGAGGAAAACGCATGTTATCAAAAATGAAAATTATGAATCAAATATACCCATCAAATCGTAATGTTGTTTACGCAAGGAATGGAATGGTAGCGACTTCCCAACCATTAGCAGCACAGGCTGGTTTAGACATATTAAAAATGGGAGGAAATGCTGTAGATGCTGCAATTGCTACAGCTGCTTGCTTAACGGTAGTAGAGCCAACTTCAAATGGAATTGGTGGAGACAATTTCGCATTAGTTTGGATGAAGGACCGATTGTATGGTTTAGATTCAAGCGGACCTGCACCAAAGGATATTTCAATTGAAAAGTTAAAAGAATTAGGATACGATAAAATGCCTAAATTTGGTTGGATCCCAGTTACTGTACCTGGTGCTCCTGCAGGTTGGGCTGAACTTTCAAAACGCTTTGGTAATTTACCACTAAAAGAAGTTTTAAAGCCTGCAATAAACTACGCAAGAAATGGCTTCCCAGTTTCACCAACATTAGGAAAGTTTTGGAAAAGAGCTTTTGAAATATATAAAAAACAATGTACTTCTTTAGAATTTGAAACATGGTTTGAAACATTTGCACCTAATGGACGTGCTCCTGAAGTAGGAGAGATGTGGTCATCATTAGATCATGCAAATACATTAGAAAGTATTGGAAATACAAACGGTGCTTCGTTTTATAGTGGAGAACTTGCTGATAAAATTGTTGCTTCAAGTAAAGAGTATGGCGGATTTTTATCGAAGGAAGATTTAATGGCATTTAAACCTAAATGGGTAGAACCAATTAGTGTTCAATACAGAGGTTATGACGTGTGGGAAATTCCTCCTAGTGGTCAAGGAATCGTTGCACTAATGGCATTAAATATATTAAAAAATGAACAGTTTACCGAGAAAGAATCTATATCTACATATCATAAACAATTAGAATCGATGAAATTAGCTTTCTCATGTGGAAAAGAATATATCACCGATCCAAATTTTATGAAGGTGACAATAGATGAGTTATTAAGTGAACAATATGGAAAAGCACGATATTCAGAAATAAATGAATCCGCAAGTCTGCCAATACCAGGGAAGCCTTCAAGTGGAGGTACGGTGTATTTAGCAACTGCTGATGGTGAGGGGAATATGGTTTCATTTATCCAAAGCAATTATATGGGATTTGGTTCTGGTATTGTTGTGCCTGGAACTGGTATCGCACTTCAAAATAGGGGCCATGACTTTAGTTTAAATGAACTAGATGTAAATGCACTTCAAGGTGGAAAAAAGACATATCATACGATTATTCCAGGATTCTTAACAAAGAATAATAATGCGATAGGACCATTTGGTGTAATGGGTGGGTACATGCAACCGCAAGGCCATGTACAAGTAATCATGAATAGTATTGATTTTCATTTAAATCCTCAAGAGGCTCTAGATGCACCAAGATGGCAATGGATAGAGGGGAAACAGATAGAGGTTGAACCAAATTTCCCAACTGAAATTGTTAAACAGTTAATAGAAAAAGGACATGACATTAGAATTGCAAAAGATACAGGAAGTTTTGGACGTGGTCAAATCATTTGGAGAAACAACGAAACTGGCGTGTTAATGGGTGGTACTGAATCTAGAACGGATGGAAGTATTGCTAGTTGGTAAAAGGAAGTGGACTAGATTAGATGAAACAAAAAGATATATTCGTTGCTTTTTTTCGCAGTAGTATTCTTGGTTATGGCGGTGGACCTTCAACAATACCACTTATATATAAAGAAGTTGTTGAAACGTTTAAATGGATGAAGGATGAAGAGTTTTCAGATGTATTGGCGATTGGAAATATGCTTCCGGGACCAATTAATACGAAATTAGCGGGCTATATTGGTTATCGAATCGGAGGTATGATCGGAATGATTAACGCAGTTCTTGCTACCATTTTACCTACGATTATATTAATGATTTTGTTACTTACAACCTTAACGTCCTTTAAAGATATTAAATGGGTAAATGGGATGAAGGAATCGATCGTACCTGTTGTTGGGGTTATGCTTGGCGTATTAACATGGCAATTTTACAAGAGTTCAAAGAGTGGATTAAAAACACCAACAATTATGATTCATTTAATTGTTGGATTGATTCTTATCCAATTTTTACATATACATCCCGGTATCATAATTGCTTGTTTGTTATTATTTGCTGTTTTCCAACCAGTTAAAACAACCTCCTCAAATAGTAAAACGGATAAGGGGGAGGCAACGTGATCATATATTGGAAGCTTTTTCTTTCTTTTCTTATTACTAATTTACTTGGATATGGTGGTGGGCCAGCTACGATTCCATTAATCAAAAATGATGTTGTTAATCGACATCATTGGCTTACTTCACTAGATTTTCAAGAAGCATTTGCAATGGGGAATTCATTACCAGGACCAATTGCAACCAAAATGGCTGGGTATATTGGCTATAAAGTTGGTGGACTAATTGGATCTTTTGTGGCTGTATTCGCAACTGTCATTCCTTCACTTTTTTTAATGATTTTAATGATGAGCATTCTTTATAGAAATCGTCATTCAATTCGAGTGAAACGAATGACTTCATATGTTAAACCTATAATCGTCGTTTTACTTGGACTACTCACTTATGAGTCATTTTCAGAATCTATACTGTCGATTGGAATTTTACAAGTAATCTTTATAGCGTTATGTACCTTTTTGTTAATGGAAAAATTAAAAATACACCCAGCCATAATTGTATTTGTCGCATTAGCATATGGTGCGATAAATTTATAGACCAAGATCTTTGATTTTGGTTTTTTTATTTTGATATAAATGAATGTTTAAAAGAAAAGGTTCTCGATGAGAATGAATGTTTAGAATAAGTTAATTGTTTTTAGAAATTGAAAGTTTAATCCGTTTTTTAGTTTACATAACAATTTTATTGAATTAAAAAGGAAGTTGAATCAAAAGCAAAAGAGCAGTTAGTAAAAGCACATTAACGAAGCTTAATTTGCATAAAAAAACCAATTAATTCTAAGAATTAATTGGTTTCATCATCACCTTTATAATCTTTATCCCACCATAGTGGATCTGTGTTATCCATATCACCATTGTAATTAATTAATATTTCTTCGCCAGCTTTTATATCTTTATAAGCATAAAATTCAAAAGTATGATTATCAAAATTAATTTCATAATCTGCATTTGCATCATAGGAATGGTTAAATAACATTCCGTAACCTAATAAAATACAAGAATGATTCATTCCATATTCGAATGCATAATCTGCAAGTAAAGTTTTCTCAATATGTTCATGCTGGTCATTAGGATAAGCGATTACTGGGGCTTCATGTAATAATTCTCCTTTAGAAATATCACGAGTAGCAAAGACGCCACGATTAAATTCTCCATCGCTTAGTGTGGAAGTTTTGATTTCTATCATTATTAACACCTATTCATCTCTCTTTGAAGTATATATCATTAGTTTGCCATTAATTGTTTGAGAATGCAATTTTATTATCTAATTTTGATTGTAGTGAATGGAAATTTATCTTTTAATATTAAGGCTCTGTTAAAAAAGAATGTTGATTTCCATTCCAAGTACTTCGCTTTCCATGGGGCGTGACGACTTGAGCCTTGGGTCCACACGATGTGGATCATGCATGTGTTACGACAGGACGTCGTGGCTTTAACATGCCTACTTTGCTTGAACATACATAAAATTCTATGAATAAATTTTTGCATTTTATCAAAGTCTATATTGTGTTTAAAGAATTTATGATGGAGGTATGGGATGAAGAAATTAATAATTTTGATTGTAACTGCATTATTAATGATTTCAATAAAAATTCCTTCTCAAAACGAAGTGAAAGCAGAAAATGTTAGTGAGGGTGAAGAAGCAAGCACGATTGCAAGCAACCAATTGGAAAGACAGGTTCCTATGTTATCGGAATTATTTCAAGTGTCAACAAATCAATTATTAGTTACATTTGACCGACCTGCTGATTTGAATGCTGGTACGAAAGCTTCGAATTATTGGATCCAAAGTGGTGATATAAAACCAACTGGGATTGCTACAATTGGTAAAAATGATACTGTTTATCCTAAAAATTCATTAACAGAGGATAAAGTAAAAATTACGAAAGTACAAGGAAATAATAATTCATTCCTATTAACTTTCAAAGAAAATATTCCTTCTAAAAAAACATTTAAGTTAATAATTTGTTATGTCACTGCCCCAGGTGGCGGTCAATATAATGGAGACAATGGTATGCAAGTATTTGTAGGTAAATAAAAATCCCCTTAAATGGGGATTTTTTATTTTGAAACTGGATATACATTGTAATATTCCTCTAGCGTTATGTTTCGTTTTTTCATTTGCTTGGCTAGTGGAACGCCAACATAACGTATATGCCAAGGTTCGTATTTATAACCTGTTATTGATTCTTTTCCTTTGGGATAACGAATGATAAATCCATAATTCGTACTTTTCGATTGTAGCCACTTTGCTTCTTTTGTATTTGCAAAACAACTTTGGGCAGCACATTTTCCGGTACTACTACTAACATCAATCGCTAAACCAGTTTGATGTTCACTTGAACCTGGTAATGCACTATATTTTCTTGCATTATCATAACCATCCTCTTTTACATATCGATTAAAAACTGCTTTTTGTGTTACATAGGAACGATAGGCAGAAACACCACTTAAATAAATTTTATCTTTTTTTGCTCCTGTAAATAGTTTGTTCAAAGCCAGAGCAGCCTCTTTTCTCATTTTACGTTTTTCTATTTTCTCTTTAAAAATAAATGAAACAGTTGGATAAACCAAATCTTTAGGTACATAATTTTTAGGTAAAAAGTATTTTTTATTTACTAGTACATTAACGGCCGATGGTTGAGCAACAGTTTTAACAGCATTCCTATTTTTCGATACATTCATTTTCTCTATATTATGTAAGTCCTTTTGGGAAGACTGAGGGTTTTCATGAGTTTTTTGGTTTTGGCTTTTTTTCTGAAGTTGAGAGTGTGAATTAGGTTTTTCATTTGTACATGCACTTACAAATAAAAGTGAAAATACAACGATAGATGTGAAGAAATATCTCATGAATGTAAGTTCCTCCTGATGTTACTTTTTCTTTTATTCTTTTCATTATTTTGACTTCAATCTTTAATAGCATGCAAAAATATGATCAAAAACTGAAAAAATGTTTAGAAAATCAATTGACTTTAACGTTGCGTAAAGGTGTAAAGTAAAGTTGTCAGGAGGTAGAAGCACTTGGAATATACTGTTCAAAAGCTTGGAAAATTAGCAGGGATTAGCACTAGAACTCTAAGATATTATGATGAAATTGGAATTCTTAAGCCGGCAAGAATCAATTCATCAGGATATCGAATATATGGTCAAACAGAAGTTGATCGACTCCAGCAAATATTGTTTTATAGAGAGCTAGGAATTAGTTTAGAAAATATAAAAGAAATAGTTAGTTCACCTTCGTTTGATGGTGCCAAAGCGCTTAGTGAACATCGTGAACGACTTCTTGACAAGAGAAAACAATTAGATGCTTTAATCGAAAATGTAGAAAAATCGATTGCGTCCAACGAAGGGAGAATAACGATGTCAGATCAAGAGAAATTTGAAGGCTTTAAACAAAATTTAATAGATGAAAATGAAAAAAAATACGGTAAAGAAGTTCGTGAAAAATACGGAGACGAAGCTGTTAATAAATCGAATGAAAGATTATTAAATATGACAAAAGAGCAACATGAAGAAGTAACGAGACTTGCAAAAGAGATAGAAGTAACATTAGCAGAAGCGTTTAAAACAGGAGATCCAGCAGGGGATTTAGCTCAAAAAGCAGCGGATTTGCATAAAAAATGGTTATCTTTTTACTGGAATCAATACAGTAAAGAAGCACATGCAGGTCTTGCGCAAATGTATGTAGATGATGAACGTTTTACAGCATTCTACGATAAAGAACAGCCTGGAACAGCAGAATTTTTAAGAGATGCAGTTCATATTTACACAGGAACAAAAAAATAAAAGAAAATAAAAAAGGGTGTGATGTACATTTGTATGTCACATCCTTTTTTATTTTGTGTAGCGAAAAGTTTAGAGTGAAGTTAAATTTTTGGTATAATTTGGATAAGATCAAACCGTATATAGATATTTTTAAGAATAAATATGTTGGAGGTGTTAAATTAGAGAACACAAAGTGTTAAGAAGAAAGTAAGAAAAATGTTAATACCGGAAACAGTTTGTATTAGTGTTTTTGTTATTTATTTTATTTGATTTATTTTTTACTATATTTTACAAATATAATGGAAATAATATTGAAATATTTTAAATAGAAGCATTTTTAGGTAAAATAAAAGTATGTAAATAAATTTTTTATTAAGGAAGTACTCCAATGGATGAACATTTTATTCCGAGAAAAGAAAGACATAGAAAACAATTTTTTAAAAGACATTCTTATCAAGATCAAGAGAACATTCATTCTATCAATTATGTAAAAGCATTTATTTTGTACTTTTTGTTATTTTCGATGTTTGAATTAGTACATATATATTTAGATCAACATTTGTTACATCAGTCTTTAAAATCATTAACCAATAAAGAAATTTACAGGTGTATATTAGCAGGACTAATTTATATAGGCAGTTATTTATGTGTTGTAGATACATACTTCAGATTTGATTTTCCATCAATTGCACTAAGAATTATTATTCCTGTATTAGCCTTTGTTTTGTCATTTATAAGCATGTTAACGATGCTTATTCCTCATTTATAAATTAATGTTAATGACATAAATTCTTTCATAAAGCACTATTTCTGTAAAAGGAAGTAGTGTTTTTTTGTTGAACTAAAGAATATATAAAAGTTGCTTTTTAAAATATGAGGAGGGTCAGGTAATGTTGACATTAAACCTAATAAACGAAAAAGATTTCGATGAATATTTTAAGCAAGCAATCATTGGTTATGCGAAGGAGAAAGTTGCTTCAAGTAATTGGACTGAAGAAGAAGCGTTGGAGCGCGCTGAAAAAGAATTTACTTATTTATTGCCAAATGGTGAAAAAACGGAAAATCATTATATCTATTCGATTTTTAAAGATAATCAGAAGGTCGGAGTAATCTGGTTAGGGCAAGCGTCTCCTCAAAGAATAACTGAAGGATATATTTATGATTTTGTTATTTTTGATGAGTTTCAAGGTAGAGGATATGGGAAAGAAGCAATGCAAGAAATAGATCAAAAAGCAAAAGAAATAGGGATGAATAGAATGGAATTACATGTATTTGGACATAACAAAATTGCTCGTTTGCTCTATGAGAAAATTGGTTATGAAATTACAAATATTATTATGGCAAAATCAATTTAAGGAAATGTTTCATAAAGTTCATAAAATGAGGAGAAAAATGGAAAATCAAATAAATATACAATATCGTTTTCTATCATTACAAGAATTGGATTTACAATTTTTAAAGACTTTTAACCGTTATCAAGTTACGAATAAAGTTTGGTATAAGGATGGCCAACAATACAATATAAAAGAAGATTATTTTGTGGAGGAATGGAATGAAGAAAAAAAGATACAAGTGATCCAAGCTCTACAAAATTGTTTAAAAGTAGGTGGGGCAGTTATCGTTGCTTATCACCAAGATGATGTAGTAGGTTTCGCTAACATTGAAAATCAATTTTTCGGAAGTAATAGCCATTATCTAGAATTACCGTATATCCATGTTTCAAATGAATTTAGACAATACGGGATTGGTAAGAAACTGTTTCATTTATGCAAAGAAAAAGCAAAACAGATGGGTGCAAAAAAGCTATATATAGCAGCACACCCATCTATCGAAACTCAATATTTTTATCAATCAGTTGGTTGTACTTACGCTGATGAGATACATCAAAAAATTTATGAGAAAGAACCTTTAGATATTCAGCTAGAAATTTCTTTATAAATAATCAATTTATTTCAAGTAGACGCTTATGGATCCAAACAGCTGCTTGAGTACCCTCACCCATGGCAATGGTGACTTGTTGGGAATGTGCTACAAGATCACCAGCTGACCATACATTTGAGACATTCGTTTCCTTTGTTCGAGGATTTACAATGACATGTTTATTGTTTAACAATTCTACACCGAGTTGTTTTGCAAGTTCATTATGTATTTTATTCCCACCGAAGCCAATAAAAGCGCGGTCTGCTAATAGAATATCACCATTTTTTAGTGTAATTCCTTTAAAATTTGAATCTTGATCTTTCACGATTTCTATAATTTTTTCTTTTTGATAAATAATCCCTTTATGTCGAAGTTGATTTAAAACATCTGTTTCTAATTCTTCGCCATCATGGTTAATATAAGTAATTTTATTCGTCCAATAGTGTATTTCTAACGCCATGTTAGCACCAGCAATACCTGCTCCTAATACTAATACAGACTTATCTGAGATTTCATATCCGTCACAATCTGGACATACATAAATTGATGTGCCAAGACAATCAAAAATATGTTTAATATCAGGAATTCGATCTAGTAGACCCGTTGCTAATAAAATAGTCTTTGCATCAAAGGTGAGTCCTTTTTCTGTCACAATTTCAAAAGTTGTATCATTTTTTTGCACTGTAATCACTTTATCTTCTAAAAATGAAATACCATATTCAGTCGCTTGCTTCTTTCCTAGTTCTCTTAATTGTAATCCACTAATCCCACTAGGCCATCCTAAAATATTACGGTAACTTTTACAGTATGTGGAGCGTCCGTAGTTCGAGTCAATCACAAGTGTTTTGCGTTTATATCGTCCGAGTTGTATAGAAGCTTGTAGCCCTGCAAAACCGCCTCCAATGATGATGCATTCATATATTTCCTTCATTTTTATATTTCTCCTAAATACGTCTTATACTGTTCAATTTTTCCATTACGAACAATTCTAATCAGAAAAAGGATAAATTCTTGCTCTTTTGTTCGATTTATATTTTCTGAATATTTAAAGTGTGTTACGATTCTTCTATTACATTCAAGTTAGTTAATCGTTAGAGGGGAGTTTATATGAGTTCTGACAAAATAGCATTATCATATTCAAGATCAAGAGGGATATTTCTTGTACTTACCGCAGCGATTTTATGGGGAGTATCTGGAACGGTTGCCCAATTCTTATTTCAAAGAAGCGGATTTAGTCCCGAATGGTTAGTCGTTATTCGATTACTGATTTCAGGAATTATTTTATTAATGCTTGCTAGATTGAAAGAAAAAAAGAACATAGTAGATATTTGGAAAAATAAAAAAGATATTTTGAGTTTACTATTGTTTAGTATATTAGGAATGCTAGCTGTACAATATACATACTTTGCAGCAATTAATAGCTCAAATGCAGCTACTGCTACGATATTGCAATATTTAGCCCCGGTTATGATTACATGCTATATAGCCATTCGCTTTAAAAAAATCCCTACATATAAAGAGTTACTTGCTGTCGCTTTAGCACTTATAGGTACATTTCTATTAGTAACTCATGGGAATATAAATGAGCTATCCATTACTGGTTGGGCATTATTTTGGGGACTAGGCTCTGCATTTGCATTAGCGTTTTATACTTTACAACCTCAAAACCTACTTAAAAAATGGGGCTCGACGATGGTTGTTGGTTGGGGAATGTTAATAGGAGGCATTAGTTTTAGCCTTATAAATCCTCCTTGGGAATTTCAGGGTCATTGGTCAATTAGTTCATATTTTGCAGTTATTTTCATTGTTATATTTGGAACATTAATTGCATTTTATTGTTATTTAGAAAGCTTAAAATATATTACCGCTTCTGAAACTAGTTTACTAGCAAGTGTTGAACCTTTATCAGCAGCTGTTCTATCTGTTATTTGGCTCAAGGTAGAATTTGGCGTAGTTGATTGGATCGGATCCTTGTGCATTATATTTACGATTGTGATTTTATCAATTGCAAAAAATAAAGAAGAATCTTTGTCCTAGTTTGTGAAAAATAGCCAACAAAATCTTGTTGGCTATTCACTTGTACGGTTTTGTCCAAGAAAAAGGAAGAAGCGATTTTTAATAGAATAGAAAGAATATACGAGAGACCTGTCAAATGAAAGCACAAAAAGACAGGATGACATTTAAATAAATTGATAGGATGTAGTTAAGGGAGTGAGTCACATGGCTTGGGTTGAATCATTACAAAAGGCAATTGATTTTATAGAGGAACATTTATATGAGGATTTATCGGTCGAAGACATATCAAGACAAGCGAATTCGTCTGTTTTTCATTTCCAACGGACATTTTCAATTTTGACCGATACGAATGTTGCAGAGTATATAAGACGAAGAAGAATGACATTAGCGGCAAAAGAACTAACAACTACTGATCATAAAATCATAGATATTGCCTTAAGGTATGGTTATGACTCTCCTGAAGCTTTTACAAAAGCATTTCGCAAACAGCATGGTGTTACACCAAGTGAAGCAAGAAAGTTTATCGGCAATTTAAAATCATATAACCGCCTAGTTATACAGGTGAATTTGAAAGGAGCAGAACCAGTGCAATTTAATATTGTGGAAAAAGGGCGTTTTCAAATTATTGGTGTAAAAAAAGAATTTTCATGTTTAAATGACCAGCAACAACAAGAAATTCCAAAATTATGGGATGAAGTGAACGCTAACGGTACAAGTGATCAATTATATGAGTTGAACAATGGTAAGATTAAAGGTGTATTAGGTGTTTGTACAATGAATCAAGATCAAAAAGAAAAAAATCTGCTTGATTATTGGGTAGCTACTGAATATGAGGGGATCGTACCTGAGGGTTTCCAACATCATGAGATACCTGCTTCAAAATGGGCTGTCTTTGCGGTAAACGGAGCTATGCCTCATGCGATGCAGAAAGCTTGGAAACAAATTTTTTCAGAGTGGTTTCCAGGAAGTGGCTATGAACACGCAGGAATTCCAGAATTTGAAATGTATCCAGGAGGTAATCCGTTTAGTGATGATTACTATTCAGAAATCTGGATTCCAGTTAAATAAATAAATTGAAAATAGTGCAACCAATTTGGCTGCACTATTTTTATTTACAATTTTTTAGTAAGTATTCTACTTTCTTTGCTAAAAAAGGTTGAATGAGTGGATATGTTAGATTTTCTGGAATTTCATCAAAGTAATTAATTTCACCTATTTCTAAATTAGGTAAGTTTCCAATATGATTTACTTCGGCAAAGAATAACTGTCCAAACGTTTGAGTTTGTTGAACACTCACAGAGTAAATACAAATGGATTCAATTCGAAAGTTTATTGCGCCAGTTTCTTCACTTAATTCTCTTTTGGCTGCTTCAATTATTGTTTCATGTTTTTCGCGTTTTCCGCCAGGGATTTCCCAAGTCGATCTATTTTTATGTTTTACAAAAATCCATTTCTCATTATATCTTGCCATTATAACTGCGAATGACAGATCATTATCATCTATTTCATCTAATTCGTGAAAATTTACTTGTGTCATTGTTATCCTCTTAAAGCCTCTAAGACAACTTGTGCTTCATAGCCTTTAGCAAAGTCAATAATGATTGCTTCTTCGCCTTTAAGGGCTTTTACAACATTATTAATTAATGAATCTTTTAAGGAATCATCTGTCTCAATCTTTTGGATAGGATCTCCGATTTTAGCACCTTCAACATCTGCCCAGTTCACTAAAGATAATGTACCTTCAGTTCCATAAGCAGTGAACTTGATTTCTTCAATTCCTGCAATTTGACTTAATCCATTTATTAAAATTGGCGTTTTGTCACTTAATTCTAAATTTGCGATAATACCAATTTCTGAGGCTTTTGGATCCTCTGGGTACTGTATATTTTTATGTATGACTTTCATATCTCCAAAAATCTTTTGAATTTGTTGAATATAATGTACGCCTACTTCAAGTACATAACCGCCTTGTTCTTTTGTTGCTATCCATTCATTTTGTTGCCAAGGTCTTGGCCAGTTTGGAAAATGCATTTTTAATTCAATTCTCCTTAACTTTCCTACATATCCATCTTTAATAAGCGCAGCGAATGTTTTACTACCAGCGTTGTAGTTTAAAGGGAAATTCATCGCATGAAGTATTCCTTTTTCTTTCGCTTGATGATAAAGACTTAGTGCTTCTTCAATAGAGTTTGCTAAAGGCTTCTCACATAAAACATTAATTCCCTTGTCAATTACATCAGAAACGACAGTATGGTGATATTTTGGAGGAACAGTAACGTAAACCAAATCTAATTCAGAATCTGAAAGCATCTCTTTGTGATTAGTAAAAGTATGAACAGTCTCTAGCTGATTAGCAATTTCATGTAGTCTTTCATTGAGCGTATCACAGATCGCAACGATTTTTATTTCTGGATGATTTAAAAATAGAGGGATTAATCGTTGACCGATTGCGCCAAGACCAATAATACCAACTTTAATCATATGTAAAAACACCTTTCAAAAATGGATTTATTTTCATTATAGTAAGAAAAATACATTTATTAAAGACGGGAGTTCTATTCGAAAAAATAAATGCTGATTTTCTTGAAGTTTATTTTGTTTATGCGACAAAAGTATCGAAAAATTCAGAAAAAATAAAAGGGATAGTTCTTAAGGAGGGCGAATAAAAATAGTGAAAAAGTACTGGGGGTGAATTAAAGGGAATAAAACCTTTCTATTATGATGGTAGTGGACAAGGCTATTTCTTTTTTCAATCGGAATTATTAAAAAATCAATCATTGATGAGTGGTGAGACGAGAAAAGTTATAAGCGGAAATCCATACTTAATTGATTGGAATCAAGTGAGACAAAGTGTAGTAAGTGTAGACAATGATAAATAATCAGATATGTAGACTGATTGAAAAGCTTCTCTTTCGAGTCACACAGACTGATGAGGAGACGAATTACCTAATTCGGTAATGAGCACCGCAGTCAGGTTAGTAACGAAGAAAACGAGCGTTTGGCGGGCAGTCAAAAGAGGTGTAAATATACACCTCTTTAGCAGTTCCCATCAATATCACAGCTTAATGAAGACTGTTCAACTTGTTTTTGGTTATTTAAAGCTTGGATAAATGCTTCCTTACTTTGCACACCTTGTAATACCGTGTCTCCGATAATAAAAGAAGGTACTGCATTGATAAATGATGGATTTTGAATTGAATGATCATTAGATGTACTTGAAACAGCGTCAATAAATAAAGCGCGATCAAGTCCTAAATTTTCAGCTATATCAGCTAATACGTTTACATCCCCGATTTCCTTTCCTTTTGTCCAAAATCCAGCTAAAACAGCTTGTGCATATTCAGAACCTTTGCCATGTTCATTTGCAAATAAGAAACCACGATGAGCTTTTTTAGTAGAAGGATGTGGATCCATTGTAGGTAAAATCATTTCAACACCTAATTTTTCAGCAAGTGGTTGAACACCAAACTTCCATCCTTGTTGGATATATGAACTATTAGGACTTAGCGGCTCTGAGCCTTCAGGGCGTAATTGGAACGGCTTCCATTCCACCTCAACATTTTCAACTTCTTTCAATGCTTCTTCTAAAGGGTGTTTCCCTAAATAACAAAACGGACATACATAATCAGAATAAACGGTAACTTTCACTATATTAAACCTCCTAAATCTATTAATGAAAGTATAAACATATTTATTTAAAAATCACAATTTATATGTATTTTGAATGCAAACTTTCAAAAACCACAAAAAAGAAATAGAGTACAACTGACTCTATTTCTTAATAATTGAATGGTCAATGGGATTACCATTTATTGATTCTATTTTGATTGAAGACTCTTCAAAATCATCTAGAAAAGTATTACGTCTTAAAAGTAGTACAAAAAAGAGTAAAAATCCGCATAATGATGTAAAAATCATGCCTGTTAGTAGGCCACCTAAATACATAAAGGTGTTCATTTTTGAGGTGATCGCAATCCAAATTAAGATTGATATGATGCCATCAGCTAAAACGAATGCTAGTGAAGTGACTAAATATGGTAAGAATTCACCGGTTTTTCTTGTTTTTATAGACACGTAACGATAGCCAATTGGTACGGAAATAAAAATCATGAAACAGTAAAATAGTAAGAAAAAATCATGTAATGTCATCGTATAACACCTAACCTTTATTTGCTGGTAATATACTATATGCACATTGACAAGATTTTTGGACAAAGAGTTTTGATAATCTTTGTATTTTGTTATTTCATGATTTTAATCTTTTTCTTAGTTGCTTCTTTTTCTGGTTTAACCGGAGAGAAATTGTCGAATTCTTCTTTTGTAGTAGGCACAACAATTTTTCCGGATTTTATATTATCAGCATACAATGATACTTGTTCCTTAATATCTTTATTTAAGTTTTTCTTTTCATCAGATAGACGGACACTATGATCTTTTATGCTAAATCTTAAAATTCTTCCACCTTGGAAGTTACCTTTTATGGTTTTCGTGATTACTTCGTCAATTGCTTTATCTACATCTTTTATTGCTGATGTAAGTGTAACATTCTCTGGTAAACCTTCTTTATATTGGTCGCGATCCACACCAATAACCCATACTTTTTTTCCATTTTTCTTTAACTTTTTCGCTTCTGAAAATACGCCTAAACCAGTAACGCCAGCTGCTTGATATATAACATCTGCACCTGCAGAGTAAATAGCTGAAGCTAATTTCGTTCCTTGTTCAGGATGGTCAAATGCATTTGCATATTTTGATATAACCTTTATTTTTGGGTCGATCGATTTTACACCTGCTCTAAAACCGTACTCAAATTTTTCAATTAGTTTCCCTTTAGAGCCGCCAATAAAACCAACTTTCATAGACTTTGTGGACATCGCTGCTACGATTCCTGCCAAAAAGGATGATTGCTCTTCATGAAACGTAATACTGACTACATTTGGCTTATCAACAATTGCGTCTATTAATGCATAATTATTTTTTTCATCTTTACTGATTACTTTTTTAAGTGGTTCTTTAAATGGGTAACCGACAGCAAATATTAGATCATAGTCTTCTTTTGCAAATTTCTTTAAATACTTTTGATAATCGTCCTCTGACTTTGCATTTAAATACTTGTAATGCTCATTTTCCTTCCACCCATTTTTTTTACCCGTTTTCTCAATTGCTTCCCAAACCGCCTGATTCAATGAATGGTCTTTTATACCAGTTTTATTTGTGACGATCCCAATCTTTAAATCCTTATTTTTATTCAACTCATTTACATTATTGTTCTGATTACTACAGCCGACGAAGATTAGGCTTGCGATCATAGAACATGAAACTAGTTGGAAAAACTTTTTTCCCATCGGAATCCTCCATGAAATTATATTTAAAACTCTATTGTGTAAATTTCCCAATTTATGTATAAATCATTCTATAAAGTGTTGGCATTTTCAGGTAACAAATGGTACTGTAACTAGTAGAAATGATTTAGATGGAGGCATGATCGTGAAGCTTGTATTTTTAGGAACTGGAGCAGGAATGCCATCAAAAGGACGAAATGTAACGAGTATCGCATTACAACTTCTAGAAGAAAGAGGAACTACTTGGTTGTTTGATTGTGGGGAAGCCACTCAGCATCAAATATTACATACAAATATTCGCCCAAGAAGAATTGAGAAAATATTTATTACTCATCTTCATGGTGATCATATTTTTGGGTTACCAGGATTATTAAGTAGCAGAACATTTTTAGGTGGAGAAGATTTATTAACGATCTATGGACCAAAAGGAATTAAAGAATATGTAGAAACTAGCTTTAGAATAAGTGGAACATATATAAAATATCCAATTCAGTATCAGGAAATCATAGAGGGAATCATTTTTGAGGATGATACATTTTTAGTAAATGCAATTGAGCTAGAGCATGGTGTTCAGTCATTCGGTTATCAAATAATCGAAAAGGATTTACCAGGAGAATTAAATGTTTCTGAATTGAAAAAACAGGGAGTAAAGCCGGGGCCGATTTATAAACTTCTAAAAGAAGGCAGAACTGTTTCCTTAGAGGATGGAAGAGTCCTTAATGGAAATGATTTCATTGGAGCATCAAAAAAAGGAAGAAAAATTGCTATTGCAGGTGATACAAGAATGACTGAAAAAAGTCAGTTACTTGCGAGAGGAATGGATGTAGTTGTACATGAATCTACATTTGCTGATGAAGAAACGAAGCACGCATTCGACTATTTTCATAGTACAAGCACACAAGTAGCAACTGTTGCTAAAGAGGAAAATATTCATACTTTGTTCTTAACACATATTAGTGCTAGATACCAAGGGGAATTATCAAATACATTATTAAACGAAGCACGTTCGATTTTTGAGAACACTTTTATAGCAAATGATTTTGATGAATTTGATATTTCCCGAGTTAAATAAGATTGTATAAGACGCATAAAAGACCACTTTAGTGACATGATATAGTTATTATGTGTAAAGGGAAGGTCGGCGCTTTGAAACTGTTAAAAGTTATCCTTTTATTTTGTGTAATTATACTAAGTATTTCAAGTAATGTAAGTGCTGCAAGTAAAAATCGATATTATTATGAGAAGCAAGGTACAGCAATTTGGGAAGTGCCTGTTAAAGAAAAAGTGGTTGCAATTACTTTCGATGATGGCCCAAATAATTTATACACACCTCAAGTGCTAGATTTATTGAAAAAGTATAATGCAAAGGCAACATTTTTTTTAATTGGTGAGAGAGTTACTAGATATCCAGAGGTAGCACTTAGAGAGATTGAAGAAGGTCATGAAGTGGCAAATCATACATTTAGTCACGCTAGACTTCAATACTTATCTGACGAACAAATTAGAAATCAGCTTCAAAAAACACATGAAGCAATCATTAATGCTACACATGTGGAACCTGTTTTATTTAGACCACCATTTGGATATTACAGTGAACGTTCAATTAACGCAGTACATGAGCTTGGCTATTTAACAGTCATGTGGTCATGGCATCAAGATACATTTGATTGGTCAAATCCAGGCGTTTATAAAATCGTCTCGAATGTGTTAAAAGATACGAGAAAAGGGGATATCGTCTTATTTCATGATCATGGTGGTGATCGAACTCAAACGATTGACGCCCTAAAACAAATCTTACCTGCTTTACAAAAACAAGGATATCAATTTGTTACGGTATCACAATTGTTGGAATTAAAGGCAGGAGTCAAACTTCCAAAATTCTAATGTAAAACCAGTACTCTTTTAGATGATTCTAAATAGGTGCTGGTTTTTTGTTTGATCTATTTTAATATCCATTGTTGCTATTTAAGTATGCGTTAGTTGATGACAACTCTAGAAGATACCTCCCATAAAAGGTGAAGAAAGATGAAATGAGCTGAGAAAATGCCTATTTACGAGCAAAAAACAACTCTTCTACTTCTTAAGTCTGATATAAAACCATTCCTCAGGTCATTATTCATACGCAAAAACTTGTATAAGATAGGAGTATAAGTTGAAAGGAGGCGAACGAGGGAATGAAAAAATTTTTAATGTTTATCCTCGTACTAATATTAATTAGTGTTGCTTTAGCGAATTTAGGTGGATTAATTGCTTTAGTACTTGGGTTACTGATTACGTATTACAGTTTTAAAAAGTTTATGAAAACAGATTCAATCTTTATGAAAATAGTTTGGGCGATTATTGGTTTAATAGGATTATCGATCGCAATTAGTGGTCTTCCTTCATTAATAGGAGTAGCAGCAGCTGTTTTGCTTTATTACCTATATAAGGATTATAAAAACCAAAAAAGCTTAAAAGATGATGAATACAAAATTTATGATGAAAATTTCAAACCATTAAACTAAGAGGAGTGTTGAAAATGAAAAACTTATTTACTCGTATTAAAGACCAAATATCTGCAGACTTACACGGAATTTTAGATGAAAAGGAACATAAAAATCCAATTTCTCAATTAAATTATTTCATCAAACAATCAGAAAATGAATTAAGTAAAGTAAGAGGTTTACTAGAAAGACATTATTCATTACGTACGAAGTTCCAAGTAGAACGTGAAGGCGCGCTTCAAATGGTAACAAAGCGTGAAGAACAATTACAAGTAGCAACTGAAGCTGGTGTTGAAGACTTAACGAAGCGTGCGAATGAGGACCTTGCTTTTTATAAAGAGCAGGCAGATAAATTTGCTTCACTAATCTCAAAAACAGAAGAAGAAATTAACTTTATGCATGAGCAAGTTGATCAAATTGAAAAAAAGTTAAAAGAGCTTCATACAAAAAAGTTTGATTTAATGTCACGTCAAAATATGGCACATGCAACAAAGAAAATCAATGAAACTCATCATTTACTAAACAGTAAAATGCCTTCAATTGATTTCAATTATTTTGAAAAGCAAATTCGTGATTTAGAACTTCGAGTTCGTTCAGAATTTGACCTTCAAACATTTGATTATAAAATTGAACAATTAAAAAAAGATTTAAAAAGCTCCTTTAAACAGGAAGCTTAATAGCATATTTAAAAGAGAAGAGATGTAAATCTCTTCTTTTTTTGCTTCTCTTTTACATACAATGCTGTATTTTATCAGTATGTAAGAATCATTGAATAGTTAATTACAAACAGGGGAAAATAACTCTATCTTAGAATGTGAGGAATGATCTTTATGGAACAGACACTTTATGAAAAATTTGGTAAAGAGGAATCTATTTCGAAAGTAGTAGATTATTTTTACTCTGAATTAGTACTCAAAGACGAAACTGTAAATCATTTTTTTGAGCATACAGATATGGAAAAACAAAGAAAACATCAAGCAAAATTTTTAAGTTTTGCACTAGGTGGACCTAATCAATATTCAGGGAAATCTATGGCCAAGGCACATGAGGGTATGAACCTCCAACCAGAGCATTTTAATGCAATCGCAAATCATTTGCATGATGCATTAGCGCACTTTGGAGTAAGCGAAAGCGATATCGATCAGGCTTTAACGAAAGTTGCCTCATTGAAAGATGACATCTTATATAAATAGTCATTCGAGAGAAAAAGAAATCACTTTTTATAAGTGATTTTTTTATTAGTTCTATAAAGTCATAGAAACGTCAATTCTCTAGAGGAATGGAAAATAGTTAAAGTGATAAAATAAAAGAAATGGTTTTTTCATGGAATAATATCCTTATTAAGTCAATATAATTTACATGTTGTGTGCTCTAATGTCTTTCTAATAAAAATTTTCATGCTAGTATTTGAAGATAGAGGTACTTTGACACAAAGAGCGAATGTATTAATGGAACAAGGATTTCATTTGACTTGAGGTAGAATATTACTTTACTGTCTATGAAAATTCTTTGTAAAAATTAAACACCAAACAATATGAGAAAGTAAATGAACGAAAGTAGGGATAAAGTGAGAATTAAAGGAAATATCGTAAAAAAACATGAAGTTGTACATTGCATGGTTTCAACAGAGGCACAATTTGCGTGGGAACTACTAAAGAAAACAAACTATCGTTGTATTCCAGTATTAAGTGAAGACGACAAGCAATATGTAGGTAACTTATACAGAGTAGATTTAGCTGAGTATTTAGTAGAAAATGACTCACTACAAGGAAAAACCGTAAATGATTTTGTGCGTAAAGAATGTGATCCAATTTCTGAGGATTCACCTTTCTTTAAAGTATTCTTTACGATTAAAAGATTTCCATATTTAGCAGTAGTAAATGATTTGAACGAGTTTGTTGGAATCTTAACACACAAAACAGTATTTGAACTGTTAGAGGAAGCTTGGGGTCTAAAAGATGGCGGTTACTCATTAACTGTTAGTACGATGGAGCATGTTGGTGCGTTATCTAGATTAGCAAATATCGTTAACAAATATGCAAATGTAAAAAGCTGTATTACTTTAGATAGTGATTCAGTTTATAGAAGAATTTTAATTACAATCCCTCCAACAATTAGTGAAGAACACTATAAAAAGTTAAAAGAAGCAATCTTGAAAAAAGAATTTCATATTATTCATGAGGAAGTTTCCGTTAAAAGTTAAGAAATACGATAGTATGAAGCAAGGTATTTATTACTATTTCTAGATTAAAATGTTCTTTAATGAGTGTAATATTCTAGTAAAGATTTAGTTGACCACTAATGCTAATCTATAGCTGCATTAGTGGTTTTTATTATGCCTTTAGAAGCCAAATCTTATCTAACGAAAACGGGATATTTAAGTGATATATTTTTTAGATTGTGAAGAATTACACTTAAACTAAATGGCAGTATAGTTTAAGTGAAGAAATTCACAAACAGGTGCATGTTTTAATATTGCAAATCCTAAATTCATCCAGCATCTTTTTACGATTTAACAAATTTTAAAGGCAGGGGGGAATATATAAGAGCATTTTATGTCCTATTTTAAAAGAATTTACTATAATGCTCATGACGTTGTTTTCCACTTAGTTTGGCATAAATACGTGTTGTTTCACTTTTTTCATGACCTAATAAACTTTGGATTACTTCGAGAGGAGCACCATTGTCCATTAAATGAGTAGCATAACTGTGTCTAAGTTGATGTGGTGATATTTCTTTACTAAACTCTGAACGTAAAGAAACATTTTTAATGATATATCGTGTTTGTGCGATACTTAATCTATGTGGGGCTCTATCTGTTACAAATAATGCGGCATCTTTGTCTTTTCGCTCATTTAAATATCTATTTAACCAAATTTCAGATCGAACATTAAAGTAAACTTCTCTTTCCTTATCACCTTTTCCTCGTACAACAACAGAGTTATTAGACCAATTGATATCTCTTCTATTAATTAATACAATTTCACCAATCCTACATCCTGATGAATACATAAATTCAATTAATGCATGTTCTTTTGCAGTTTGACATGCTTCACGAAGGTGTTCTATTTCTTTTTCAGTTAAAAATTTAGGAATTCGAATTCCTGACTTCGGTTCTTTTAGTTTTGAGGAAGGATTTCTTTGGATTATACCTTCTTCATGCGCCCAACGGAAAAAAGATTTAATAAAACGTATTCGATGTGCCAGACTTGCAGGCTTTAAGGTTGCACCGACCTTTCCAAGATACTGTTTCAATCCATCAGTTGTAATTTGGTCAATAGCGATATCACCAAAGTGGTTAATTAATAGATTCGATTGTAACTGATATGCTTGTAATGTGATTAATGAGTATCCTTCGATTAATTTATCATTATAGTAACTTTGCCATGTAGTAGATAATAGCATTAGGAAATTCCCTCCAATAATTCTATCTTTTAAGTATTATTGACGATAATCTTAATTAAAAGCCTGTGTTAGCTGCCTATGGCTGTTTTTTTTTTTTGGCAGATTAGTTGTAAAAGTACATATTCATTTTTTAACGGAATTGTTAATTTTATTAAAAAAATAAAATTGATATATTTAATCAAAATTAAAATCACATCAACAATTAATATAATGAAAAAAGAAGCAAAAAGGGAACATAGTAAATTTAGTTGAAAGGTTATCTCCTTTATTTTCACTATGGCGTTATGAATGCGCTAATAATGAATGTTAATACTCTTGGATAACGACATTATACAGTTAGCATTTACAAATTATCAAATTTAGAATGAGGTACAACATGAATGAAATTCTACTTTATGAATTTAAAGAGTTGATGAAGAAAAAAAAATGGAATCTTAAAAATTTAGCAATAAATGCAGATATACACTGCAGTGATATTAGTAGAATATTTAATAATAAAAAACCACTATCTTTAAATTATTTGGATGCCATAACGGAGTCTTTCTCTCTGCCTAAAGGTTCTTTTTACAAGGTCTATATAAAACTATGCCTTAATGAAAGAAATCTTTTAGATAAAAGAAGAAGTGATGCTTTTATCTATGAGTGTGCAAAGAATGGATTTAAAGATGAGCTATCCTATATTTTAACAGTAATGATCGAAGAAAAATCACAAAAAATTCGTACTACATACTTTCAAAATCTATTTTCTATTGCAGAAAAACTATTTTCAGAAGGGAAAGAAAAAGAATCATTACCTTTATATGAATTCATTATTAAGCATTTGTCCAATTCAATAACTGAAGAAGTGGCAATCAGTTATTTTCGGAAATTTTATATGACTCGTCTAACAAGCAATGGGAATTCAGCTTTAGTTCGAGTACTAGAGTATATTTCATATATGCCACCAGAATATCAAGAACTAACCATCCTATGGATTACAGCTACTTATTATATGTGGCAACAATGGGATAAGACTTTACATTATGCGAAACGATTAGAAAAAATGGCAAAAATAAAGAATCATTTAGGTCTTGCACTTATGTATCAATCATTTGCTTTAACTAGATTAGGTGGCAAATTAGAGAATGTTTTAAACTTAATTGATAAATATGAAAAAATAAATGAATATTATGCAGAACTTGCCGTTGGAAATCGTTATGTCGCACACATTGATTTTGGTAATATCGATGTTGTTGATTCCTATTATGATTGGATTCGTAACCGTGATGATTTTTATGTTGGAATTCCAAGAATCATGGAAAGCTATGTAAAATTAGGTAGATTAAAAGAAGCTGAAATCATATTTGAAAAGTATCATGATAAAATGGCGGAAATTAATGAATCTTCTAATTTACATAAACAGTATCTTTATTTAGATTATTGCTATGCTCTTGGATTATTAAAATGTGAAACAAAAAAAAATGTTGAAGGTTTGAACGAATTACTAAATGTAGCTTTAAAAGTGAAGAATGAAGAAATTAATGAGAGATTTCAAAAAAGTCTATTAGCAATTTGGAAATATCGAGAATTTATAAATAAAGAATTAGAAGAAAAATATATTAAAATGCTAAATTGAAAGAAATATTACTATCAGTACCTAAAAAGATAAATAAATCACAAACTTTAGAAAGTAATAAGTATACAGTAGGAGTAACATAATAGTAAAAAAATTAATATCTTTTAATATCTTTAGACATTAGTTGGCTCCAGTTTTATCGGAGCCTTTTATTTTTGGAGGAACAAGGAAGCTTGGAATTTTGTTCAGCAAAGAACAAACAGAATTTAACTTCTCTAAATAAGGTTAACTTTCAATAATACCAAAAGACTTAACTAGTTAATTCAATTGTATATTTAATAATTATATTTTTTGGAGGTTAAGATCGTGCATTTGTTTGTTTATCCCTTACTAATATTGTTGTTATTAGTGGCTTCAATCATGATAATACGAATGTTATATAAATAGTGTTGAGAAGAAAAAGGAAATTTTAAAAAATGTTACGACCTTAGCATTAACTTTTGATAGAGAAGATTAAGTTACGTAAAAAAATATCGATTGATAGATTTTGGCAAAATCAAAATCTCGTCAACTTTCAATACAATGAATCTATCAAGAAAAAGAAAGAAGGTTAGTAGATGAAAAAGAAAATGTTTAGAAATGTTACGACCTTAGCATTAACAACAGGACTTATAAGCACTACTTTAACACCGGTTTCGTTTTCACATCAGGTTCATGCACAAGCAAATTCAAAGATTGAACAGGTACTAGCAAATCTTACGCCTCAGCAGCGTGAGGCAATTAAGCAATTAAAGCTAAGTGATAAAGAGGGACTTCAATTATCTCCTGAAGTCGATCAAACAAGTGACACGCTTATGTCTGTCATCGTTGAGTTTAAGGACAAGCCTCAACAGACTGCTGTTTTAGAAGCAGCATCAATTGGTGAAACCCTATCAGAAGAGGATGCACAAGCAAAAGTAGACGCTTCACACGAAACGTTCCAAAAGGATTTAAAAACTATTTTCAGCAGTGAATTAAAAGAAAAGAAAAATCCGTATTCAATTAAACGTTCATATAAAAAAACATTTAACGGGGTTTCAGTAACCCTTCCGGCGAACAAAATAAAATCTCTCCTTAAATCAAGCTCAGTAAAAGCTGTTTATAGTGATTTACAAGTTCAGGTAGAGCCACCGTCAATCAGCGATTCATCAACATCAGGGAAGCAAGCTGCAACTCATACAATGGTTACATTCCCGGGTATTGAAAAACTTCACCAAGAAGGCTTTACAGGTAAAGGTGTAAAGGTTGGGATTCTTGATACTGGAATTGATTACAATCATCCGGATTTAAAAGATGCTTTTAAGGGTGGATACGATTTCGTTGATAACGATAATGATCCAATGGAAACAACATACGCAGATTGGAAGAATTCTGGGAAGGACGAATTAACCTTAAGCGGTTCAGCGTACTATACTGAGCATGGAACACATGTAGCTGGTATTATTGCCGGACAAGGGAAAAACGACGGAGACCTTGCAGTAACAGGTGTTGCACCAGATGCTGATATTTATTCTTACCGTGTTTTAGGGCCATATGGATCTGGCTCAACATCAGCGATTCTAGCAGGACTTGATAAAGCGGTATCAGACAGAATGGACATTCTTAATATGTCACTTGGTGCAAATTACAATGATCCATTATATCCTACGACGATTGCCGTTAACAATGCTGTACTTGCAGGCGTAACAGCGATTGTCGCTGCAGGAAATTCTGGGGATACTATGTATTCGCTTGGCGCTCCAGGTAACTCGCCTTTAGCTATTACTGTTGGAGCAAGTGATACATCGATCACTATTCCGACTTATACAGGAACAGGCCATTCGTCAACAGGCGATTTACCAGCAGATTTAAAACTAACTGCTCAAGGTTTAACGGATAACGTAGCGGAATTTGAAGGCAAAACACTGCAAATGGTCGATATAGATTATGGTAATGAGTCAAGTTATTGGAAGGGTGCTATCGGAAATTCTGAACAAGTGGATGTAAAAGGAAAAGTTGTATTAGCACAGCGAGGTAGTCGCAATTTAGCTGATATCATAAGTTCAGCTAAAGCACATGGTGCAATAGCTGCTGTATTATACGATACACCTATTCCTAATGGTGATGTATATCTTGGAGAAGGTTTTAACTATATTCCAACATTTTTATTGAGCAACGCGCAAGGAAAAGCCTTATCGGCTCAAATGACTAAAGCTGTAGGAAGCCAAATAGTAAAGTCACCTCTAGATTTTACATTTAGTAATATGAAACAATTAGTGACAACAGGTGATAAATTAGCTTCATTTAGCTCGCGTGGTCCATCACGAGTTTTATACGAGATTAAGCCTGAAGTAACAGCACCTGGAGTATCTGTTTTCTCTACCGTTCCTTCTTATATGCACGGAGCAGATCAAATTGGAAACTATGACCATGCTTACGATCGTTTGTCTGGAACATCAATGGCAACGCCGAACGTTGTAGGGGTAGCAGCTCTAATTAAGCAGGCTCATCCTGACATGAATACTGCTGATATTAAAGCAACACTTATGAATACCGCAGCTCCATTATCAGATAAATATAGCGTATATGAAGTTGGTGCTGGGCGTGTAAACCCTTACAAAGCTGTTCATGCTAAAACTGAAATTCAAGTACAAGATAATACTTTAACCTTAAAGGATAATGCAACTAATACTGGAGGAACAACATTAGCTAGTAAGGGAATTAAACAAATTAAAAACATTACTGGTGCATTAAGTTTTGGAGAACAAGCTGCTGATGGTAAGGATCTGACAGATCAGCGTTCAATCACTTTGTTTAATAAGAGCTCTGAAGATAAAACATTTGATGTAAAGGTGCAGTTCCAAACATTGGACGGCCGGTTTACAAGTGACTCTAGAGCCAGTCAAGACGCTGCTGCAAATGGTGTTACATTAGGTGTAAAATCATCTGTAAAAGTAAAAAAATACAGCAGAGCAAATATGAATGCTACGATCAATGTTCCTAAATCTGCAAAACTAGGAACATATGAAGGTTATGTAGTTTATACAAACCCAGAGGATCCTAATGAAACGTATAAAATTCCATTTGCAATTCATACAGTAAAAGAAGGTATTGACTACGTGACAGGCGCTCCATCAGCTTATACAATCGCATATGAAGCTGGAAGTAATGCGACAAGATGGTCAATTGGAGTGAACTTCAAGCTAAACTCGCATATGCGTTATTTTGATTTCTTCCTTGTCGATCCAAAAACAGATAAAGAAATCGGATTCTTAGGCACAGCTGATGGTATGGGAGCAGATGAGAATATGGAATATTATTTCCGTGGCGTACTAAATGAGGGGAAATATTATCCATTAACTGGTAACCCAGACAATCCAATTACGTATGATTTTAAACGAACAGAGCCAGGGTTATATAAAATTAGAATGGTTGGTACAAACGATAAAGAGGAGAAATTCACTTCAGATGCACCAGTATATTATGGAATAAGAGAGCCAAAGGTAACAATGAACAATATGATGGCTGGAGGTATTTACGAGACGGCTAACCCAACCGACACGAAGGTAACTGTAACAGGAAATGTATTTGATAAAGATATCGCCGAGATGAAGGAAGCAGGTATTAGTGCTTCCCAGGGCGATAATAATTTTACGTATTATAACCCTAATAACTCTCAAGAAAAAAGCATCCCTGTAGACACACAAGGTAATTTCAATGCAGAAATACCATTAAGTACATCTGGCCCTATTGTCAATGCAATTACAGAGTATGACTTCTCAGATTATAGCAAATCAACTGTTCGAAATTACGGTAGTTTCATTGATGCATATTTTGTTAGAAAAGGAACAGCATATACAACTGCAATCGCTAATAAACGAAATATAAACATGGGCGATACAACAACATTGACTTTCTCAACGAAAAATGTGAAAACAAACGTGAAGAAAGCTGAATTCACTTTCGTTTATCCAAGTACATTCCTTGATGTAGTGAATGTACAACCAAATGTAGCTTTTAAAGATAAGCTAGATGTTCAATATACGACTACTCCTGTTGATAGTTCAAATACTAAAATGACGATAACTGTAACAGCAACTGGAGACCTTGCGAATACAGGAATTATTGGAGATGTATCATTAGTAGACACAACATTCAAAGCAAAAGACGTCTACTATAAAGGTCCAATGAGCTTCAAGAGTGCAACTGGTTCAGGAAGATTCTTTAGCGCTGTTTATACAAATGTAGATAATAGTAAAGTAACGACACAAGGAATTCAACCATATTTCTATATTACACCTACTTATTCTCTTTTGAGAGGTTCGGTAGAGCCTGAAGGATTAGCTTCATTATTTGACAATCTAGGTCACCCTATCATGAAAAAGCTTGATTATAATAAAGCTGGTTCAAAAATTAGTGTAAAAGATTCCGTAGGTAAAGAATATGGAGTAACTGATTCTTTAGGATTTAGTGATAATGCTCCAGCAAGTTTTAGAACGAGATTACCGATAACAGATGATAATTTTACACTAAAAGTTGATGTACCAGGTCACTTTACATTATCGAAAGATTTTACAATAGGATTAAAAGAGGATGGAAAAGTGACAGCTGGATCTAAACCAGTTGATTATGACTATATTCCTGGTGGAGATGTAAATAAAGATAATGTCATCGATATAAATGATGCGATATACATTCAATTATATTGGGACACAAATAAACGCGACGCTGACATCAACTATGATGGCGTTGTTGATGTAAAAGATATGCAGTATGTAATCAATAACTACATGATGCAAAATCCATGGAATGAAAATTCTCCTAAGCCAGTGAAGAAATACAAAGGCAAAACATTGGATAATGTGTTACAAGCACTTGGGCTAGAGTAATTAAAAAAACGAAAAGAAAATCGGTAAACTTCTAAATGAGGTTACCGATTTTTTTATTTATTTCTAATTTAGGAAAATAATTTTGAAGTGATAAACTACATAAAGCGTTATATCAGTTGTGATGAGATGGCTACATTAGAGAAATTAAAAAGCTGAATACGATATTTCTTCAAATCGGTACATTATTGGACGGTAATAATAATGATTATTTAGCAATCAATCTTAGCAAGCAACGATTAGGTAGATGTAATGATAGCAATTGGGAGATACATGGAGTACCTGATAGTTGTACTATAATTGCCGATTCATTTACGGACTTATTAGAACGTTTAGTAATGAATAAAGGGAAAAGTTGGTATGGGCTTCAAGAAAATGGAAGCAAATATTAATTGCAATACCTATTGAAATGGTATTATTTATGTTATTTATTGTTTTATTCGTACCATAAATCGCAATCTTACATCATAACGAAACTAACGAGTGCATTTGTTGAAGATCACGAGGTGAAAAGTTGCTGTGGGGAGTATTACTTGGCATAGGAGGTTTATTATCCTTAATTTTAGGGATAAGACAAAATAAAAAGATCCATGAAGAAGAAGGAGTTCTCTTTAATTAAACATAGATTGACCTAGTTGAATCATAAATATTAATCTAAGAATTCGAACTGAAAATGTAAGTTCAATTATAATTCTTCTTCAATGGGAAGCCTATTGGTGAAAGGAATATAGAAAGGGGAAGTTGAATCTTTATACCAAAATTTAATGGAAAAAAGTGAGGAAGTAATACTATGAAAAAAAGGCCATTGGTTTCCTTAGATCCTTCCAAAGTGTTAGTTATAGGGTTTGCCCTCATCATTTTATTTGGCGCATTTTTATTAACCCTTCCGATCGCCACTCAAAATGGGGAAGGTCTTAAATGGATCGATGCTTTATTCACTTCTACTTCAGCCACATGTGTAACGGGACTCGTTGTAGTGGATACTGGAACAACATTCACTAGGTTTGGACAAATCGTAATTTTGTCTCTAATTCAAGTTGGTGGTTTAGGTTTTATGACGTTTGCAACTTTTTTTGCTGTTTTATTAGGTAAGAGGATTTCTTTAAAAGAACGTCTGTTATTACAAGAATCCTTAAACAACATGTCCTTTGCAGGTATTGTTCACTTAGTAAAAAGAATATTTATATTTACAGTTGTAATTGAACTAGTCGGTGGGGTTTTATTAGCAATACGTTTTGCATTTGATATGCCAATAAAAAGAGCAATTTATTATGGAGTTTTCCATTCAATTTCAAATTTTAACAATGCAGGATTTGATCTAATGGGAGAGTTTAGAAGCTTGACTGGTTATGTAGATGACCCGCTTGTCAATCTAGTAGTTTGCGCACTGATTACCTTAGGAGGGATTGGGTTTATTGTAATGAATGAAATTTATGAATTCAATCGAACGCGCCGTCTATCATTACATACTAAGGTCGTTCTTCGTACAAGTGCTTTATTATTGATGATAGGAACTGTTCTAATATTCATACTAGAATTTAATAATCCAAAGACATTGCAACCATTATCTATGACTGGTAAAATTCTCGGGTCATTGTTCCAATCTGTTACCCCAAGAACAGCAGGAGCTAATACGTTAAATATACCTGATTTAACACAAACAACACTTTTCATTATTATTATACTTATGTTTATTGGAGCATCACCTGGTTCTACGGGTGGAGGAATTAAAACAACTACGTTCGCTACTTTATTAGGTGCAGTACGATCGCAAATAAAAGGTAAAGAAGACGTTGTCTTTTTCAAAAGAAGAATTCTGTATGATACGATTTATAAGGCACTTACAGTTATGGTAAGTGGTCTTCTGATTGTAATGACGGTTACTTTGTTATTAACAATTACAGACTCAGGAAAAGATTTTTTAATGATTTTGTTTGAAGCAACTTCTGCTTTCGGAACAGTTGGTCTTTCTATGGGACTGACACCTGAATTATCTACAATGGGAAGAATGCTCATTATTTTAACGATGTTTACAGGGAGAGTAGGACCTTTGACCATTGCATTTGCTGTTACACTTCGAAGACATTCAGATCCATTCAAAAATCCAAAGGGAAAAATTATGATTGGATAATGACCCCTTATTTAATCTTAGAGGAGTGAAACAATAATGATTAAACAACAATATGCAATCGTCGGTCTAGGGAGATTTGGTGCGTCACTTGCGAATACTTTATTAGACGCAGGAAATGAAGTTTTGGCAATTGATATTAGTGAAGATCGGGTAAATGAATTTGCTGATACTGCAACGCATGCTGTAATTGCAGATTCAACTAATGAAGAAGCATTAAAGGCAATCGGAATAGGAAACTTCGATACTGTGATAGTAGCGATTGGTAATGATATGCAAGCAAGTATTCTAACAACCTTAGTTTTGAAAGAGCTAAATATTAAAAAGGTTGTAGCTAAGGCAATAAATAAACGTCATGGTGATGTATTAAAAAAAGTAGGAGCAGATTGGGTCGTATTTCCTGAGTCAGATATGGGGAATCGTGTTGCACATCAACTTATGTCTCCAAAAGTATTAAATTTTATTGAACTTGCCAAAGATTACAGTATTGAAGAAATAAAAGCTCCTTCTCAAATGGCAGGACAAAATCTAAAAGAATCAAATATAAGAGTAGAGTTTAATTTAACTGTAATTGCTATTAATAGGAAAGATAAAATTTTAATTTCTCCTTCTCCAGAAGAGGTCATTCAAGAAGGAGACATTTTAGTAGTTATTGGAGAAAATAAAGATTTACAGCGTTTTTCAAATCTTTAATGATCAAATATTAGATTTAAGAACAGTTAAAAGCATGGATTTTTATTTCATGCTTTTTTAGTGGAAAACTATATCTCAGATGAATTTATTGAATGGCAATTGTCCCAATTCAACAAAGGAGAGTTTATAGATGGAGCACGGATTGTTAGAAGTTACAAATTCGATAATAGGAGAATTCTTATTGTTGTTATTATTTGGTGTTATAGCTTGGGTGGTTGCAAATAAATACAATAAACCTTACACAATATTTCTTGTAATTATTGGTATTGTTATTGGTTTATTGAATATTAATTTTTTAAAGCAAGCTGCTGATTTATTTACTAAAAATGAGATGTTTTCAACGATCGTCCTCAGTCTGTTTTTGCCTGCACTTCTTGGCGAAGCTTCGATGAAGTTTAAATATAAGGAAATTAAGAAATACAGAAAAGAAATCTTAAGATTAGCTATTTTAGGTACATTCCTAACGTTTGTACTTGTAGCAGTTGCTTTGATTTACATTTGTAAGTTACCAGTGGTAATTTCCTTTACGATTGCTTCTCTTATGTGTGCAACTGACCCTATATCAGTAATGAGTATGTTTAAAAAATACAATGTAAAGAAAAGTATTGCGGTTAGTTTAGAAGGTGAGAGCTTGTTTAACGATGGAATTGCAGTTGTTTTCTTTAAAATTTCAACCGTATTCCTATTAGGTTATATCAGCATGGGTATATCAGGTATTGGAGCTGCTATTTTGTTATTTATTAAAGTTGTACTTATTGGAATAGTTATTGGATTAATATTAGGGTATGCGGCTTCATACATGATTAGTTTGGTAGATGATTATCCACTTGAAACAATGGTGTCGTTCTTACTTTTTTATGGAAGTTATTTAATTACGGAACACTTTCATGGAAGTGGTGTAATTGCAGTTGTAGTCGGCGGGATTGTATTTGGGAATTATGGAAAGAAAATAGGGATGAGTAAAGTAACTGAGGATTACATAGCAAGTTTTTGGGACATCGTTTCATTTGTAGGAAATACGATATTATTTCTGCTAATTGGTCTTGTAGTTTATCGATTAGATGTATTTGCAAATTGGAAAGTTTCTTTATTAACGATAATTATTGTATTAATTGCTAGAACAATTGCTGTAAAGATTAGTCTGTCAAAAATTAATACTTTTACAATTCACGAAAAATTCCTTATTAACTGGGGTGGATTAAAAGGTGCGTTGTCAATTGCACTAGCACTAACTTTGCCCGCTGATTTTCCATATAGAGAAAATATCTTGTTGATTGTATATATAAATGTAGTGTTTTCTCTGTTGATTCAAGGATTGAGTATCCCTAAATTAATAATGTATTTAAAAAATAAAGAAAAAGATAGACAATAATGATAAAAAAAACTCATTCTGCAATAGAGCAGGATGAGTTTTTTTGTTTAATTGGAAAAAAGAAAGCGTTATCTAGTTACTAAGATATATGTAGTTGTTTAATTATGCAATTTAGTAACACTATATAGCAGCTTGGTCGGTGTTAGGTTTACTATGCTTATGGCCTTTCATATACTTAACTTAAATATAAGTCATAAAAAGGTGGTGTAAAAGATGAAAATCATAATTGAAGAATCACCGGATTGCAGTGAAACAGAAATTGCTATTAGATGCAAAGAATTGACAGAGGGTGTTATTAAAATTGTATCTTCTCTTCGTGCACTGGAACAGAAAATACTTGGCACATTAGAGGGTAAAATTCACATTTTATCACCAGAAGATATTTTTTATTTTGAGTCCGTGGATAAGAAGAATTTTATTTACACAGATACAGAAGTGTATGAAACATCGTTGCGATTGTATGAAGTGGAGGAAGTACTAGGCGACAGTGAATTCTTTCGCGCAACGAAATCAACTGTTCTGAATATCTCTAAAATCAAGACTATTTCTCCCAAGTTAGGTGGACGGCTGGATATTGAACTAGTAAATGGAGAGAAGATGATGGTATCCAGGCAGTATGTCACGATATTAAAAGAAAAATTAGATTTTTGAGGAGTGGAATATTTATGAGGGAAAAATTAATGGAGTTTACGCTAGTCTTTAAAACGATGGCAAGTCTATTTTTTTCAGGTGGCGTTATTATTTATGTGGTGTTCGGATATATGCTAGGTGAACGAGAGATTTCTTTTTCATTGATTGTACAAATCTTCTTTTTGAGCATTGTTGTGACTGGTTTTCAGTATATCTTTTGGAACGAGGGAGCAAAAGGTAAACTATCTAAGATAACGAAGATAATACTCCAATATGTTATTTTCGGTGTCATTTTATTTGCTATGTCACAATGGTTTACTTGGTTTTCGCTAGAATGGGGAACGATTACACGAATGTTTGCGCTTTATAATGCTATTTTCTTGGGAGCAGTGTTCGGATTTTTTATGTATTTCCGTATTTTGGGAATGAAATTCAATAGAAAAGTGCTTCATTATCGTACTAAAAAAAATGATAAGCCACAATGATATTTAAATTTATATAAAAATGTAGAATTTTATACAATCAAGAGTACTTCAGTATCCAATGAATAGTAAAGACCATTTGTTTTTGTTTTATATTTAATCATCAGAATTTATATCATCGATCTTTTATTACTGTTTACTAGAATTGATAAAATAACTGAAGAAAAGGTATCAAATAAACAAATTAAATATACATTTATATATTTAAAAACCATCAATACATAGCATTAGAGCTATGATTGATGGTTTTTTATTTTTCTTATATTTATTTGTAAATTACGAAACCTTTATAGCTTAAGAAGATTTTTTAGAAACTCTCACTACATTATAAATACTAGCTGCTAAACCGCCCCAAATGATAACCATGCCGACAATCATCATAGTTATTGCGCTTCCTGACATGTTATACACTCTCCTTTTTTTCTACATTTGTGAAGATTTCCATCTTTTTACTGATAATAAAATTCCACCGATAATGACTGCAATGGCAACAAACACTCCTGCATACATAATTAGTTCTGCTGGATAACTTTCATAATTTTCCTTAAGGTTTTGACGAATATTGTCAAACATCATATATCCTAGAACTAATGGTGTAATGAATGATAGACAAAATTTCCACCAAGTACCTGTACGTAAATCAGAAATATCGTTAGCATGTTTCTGCAAGCCACCTAATTCTTTAAAGAACCAAGATACTAATACAACTTCCACCAAGCCAGCTAATGTAATCCCAAAATTGTTAATGAAATAGTCAACAACATCAAGTAAGTACAATCCACCATTTGTTGCAAATAGTAATGAGATCACAGATGCTACTAGTCCACCAGCTAAAACAGCTTTCGTACGTGATATTTGGAATTTTTCTTGAACCGCTGCTACATAAGTTTCTACAATGGAAATTAGTGAAGTCATACCAGCAAAAACTAACGAAAGGAAAAATAGGCCACCAAAAAAACCATTCATACCAGGAAATTCATTAATGATACTTGGGAAAACTACAAATGCTAATCCAATACCACTACTAACAACTTCATCTACTGCTACACCTTGCTGCTTAGCCATAAATCCTAAAGCAGCAAAAACCCCAATACCAGCAAGTAATTCAAAGCCAGAATTTGCAAATGCAGTAATAAACGCATTATTATTAATATCTGATTTTTTTGGTAGATAACTTGAATAAGTAATCATAATTGCAAAAGCTATAGACAGAGAGAAGAAAATTTGACCATATGCTGCAACCCATACTTTTCCATCTAAAATTAAATCCCAGTTTGGTTTAAAAAAGGCGTTTAATCCTTCAACCGCTCCATCTAATGTTAAAGCTCTGATTACAATGATTGTAAACATAATTACCAAAGCAGGTAAGAATATCCTATTAAGTTTTTCAATCCCTTTTGATACTCCACGATAAAGAACTAAAAGTGTAATTCCCCATACAATGATTAGTGGAATAAGTATACCTGGTACTAAGCTTCCAATTTCACCAGGCTTATCAGCTAGCTTTAAAACACTTCCAAATAAGAACCCACCTGGATCTTTACCCCATTGAGTACCGAATGAATAAACAGTATATTTAACAGCCCAAGCAATGATGATTGAATAATAAGTAGAAATAACAAATGCAATTAATACTTGCCACCAACCAAGCCACTCAGCTTTTTTATTCATTCTGAATAAAGATAGTGGTGAAGAACCTCTGTATTTATGTCCGATTGTGAATTCCATAATCAGAATTGGTATTCCTGCTGTCAATAATGCAAATAAATAGGGAATAAAAAAAGCCCCTCCCCCATTTTCATAAGCAACTGCAGGGAATCTCCAAATATTACCAAGACCTACTGCAGAGCCAACGGCAGCTAATATAAATCCGTATCTTGATCCCCACTGTTGTCGATTGTTATCCATAAGATGACCTCCTTAAATTATTAATAATTCAGATAATTTGATAATATACACTATCCGCCTTTTTGTTTAATATGTCAACAGTTTTCTGCAATTTCTGACAAATTAAAATGATTGTAAAATAACTTTAGAGGAGAAAATTTATAGCAGTTTATTGGTAATTTAATTTCTCAAATTTTAAAGCTCTAACGATAAATGAGGAGTTTAGAAGGGTAAACATATTAACTAATTAAAAATAATTAATAAAGTAAAAATAAAGGCAACCACAAAAATTTTAATTTTTTTGTGATTGCCTTTTTATTTTTACAAAAGTAATTATTCAGTATAGTTCTAGAGAATTAATAAACACCTTTATTTAAATTATGTTTGATTATTCTAATCCATTTATATTTGGTCGCCATTCTTTTTCTACTAATTTGCCGTTCTTCCAAGTTTGTATCCAACTATCGTGATATTTGATGCCAAATGAAATATCAACTTGGTTATTTAAATCTACGTCATGACAGGCAAAATAGTAATTAGTTGCTTTATCCATATCCGTACCAACATAAATTATATCTACATTTTTATACCCATTTCCAAAGACTATATAAATTGTTTCCATATTGCACCTCTCTCTATTTAAATAACTTTCATAATCTTACTTTTGATATTAGTATAGGACTATAAGGTAAACCTTTATTTATAGTACATGGAAAAGTATATAACTGAAATATAATACTCCTACTATAATATAAGATGGTATAATAAAAGAAATACATATTTTTTTTAGGTGGAGTCTGTCAATACAAGGGAGTAGAATGCCTTGTTGACAGGCTTTTTTTGTTTGTTCAGATGAAATTGATTTATGGAAATGAGAAACGAAATGTTAAATTCTTTTAGAAATTTCGATTCAAAAACATTTGTTAATTTGTTGTAAAAAGGATAAATTAAGATAATTATTCACTTAAGTTTCGGGGGGAAAGAAATGGAATATTTAGAACAGGGTTATAATTGGAGGTATTATACATCTATTATAATTTTCTTACTTGCATATGCTTTTATTATCAGTGAAAAAATGAATAGAGCGTTAATTGCATTATTAGGAGCAGGAATAATAGTTGGTATCGGAGCAGTTGATATGCATTCGGCATTAACTACTCATATTGAATGGGAAACTATTACGCTGTTAATCGGAATGATGATCATTGTTTACATTACAAGTAAATCTGGTCTGTTTGAATATATCGCAATAAAAACTGCTAAGTTATCGAAAGGACAACCAATACTTATACTAATTTCATTGTCATTATTAACAGCAATTTGTTCAGCATTTCTTGATAACGTAACAACGATCTTATTAATAGTACCAATTACATTGTCTATTACCAAAATTATTAAAGTTGATCCAAGACCATTTTTAATCCTTGAAGTGATTTATTCAAATATTGGTGGAACAGCCACATTGATTGGTGATCCCCCAAATATTATGATTGGTTCAGCTAATAAACATTTAACGTTCAATTCTTTTTTTATTAATTTAGCACCTATCATTGGAATCATAGTTGTAGCAACGACAATCATTATTTATTTTATTTACCGAAAAAGGTTAAAAACAACATCTGATCAAATTAAAATATTGATGTCAATCAATGAAAAAGACTATATAAAAGATAAGCGTTTATTAATAAAATCACTCATTGTACTTGGTATTACTTTATTAGGATTTATTCTTCACTCAATATTACATTTAGATGCAGCACTTGTAGCCATATTAGGCGCTACAATATTAATGATAATTGGTGTGAAAGAACATGATCTAGAGGATGTATTTGCAAATATAGAATGGGTGACTATCTTTTTCTTTGCGGGTCTATTTGTGCTTGTTGGTGGATTAGTAGACATTGGTTTAATAGGATCATTAGCTAAAAAAGTTCTAGAATTAACAAATGGTAATTTACATGTAGCTGCGCCGTTAATATTGTGGGTGTCAGGAATTGCATCGGCAACAATCGATAATATACCTTTTGTTGCAACTATGATACCTTTGATCCAGGATTTAGCCGTAGGAATGGGTCTTTCACCAGACGCTCCCCAAATTGAAGTGTTATGGTGGTCACTTGCATTAGGTGCTTGTCTTGGCGGAAATGGAACATTAATTGGCGCATCTGCAAATGTTGTAGCGGCTGGAATTGCTTCAAGAGAGGGGCACAAGTTTGGCTATTGGGATTTCTTGAAAATAGGTTTACCAATCACATTGTTTTCACTTGCCTTATCAAATATATATCTATATGTAAAATTTCTAATGTAAATTATAAGATAAAATCTGAAGATAAAGAAGGGGCTAAGTGAAAGCAGAATTTCCTTTGAAGAACTTGCTATTACGTGGAGTATTTAAAATTCTTGATTCAACCTATTTAAAAACTTCCTTATGCAACTAACTGGCGCGTTAGTTATATAGTTGATCGACGATTTGTGGTCTAACCCCTGTCAAATTAGACAATTAAAAGATACACTAATTAAGTAGCCTTAGCCCTAATTCAGTAGGGCTGAGGTTATTTAATTTCTTTAAAACGTATTTTATCAATAAACAAATATTCAAAATACATCTTAAACAGTATAAATACATATAACATTCAGTTAAAACAGGGTTATGAAGAAGGATATAATTCATTTCTTTCTCTAATTGAGATTTTTATTATTAACTGCTTATTCGATTTTTTCCAGAATGTTTAGATTGGTAGAGTTTTTTATCAGATAGATTAATTAGATCTGAAACGGAGATTATGTCCTTTTGTTTAGTAGTTGAATAACCAATAGAAACAGTGATATTTAATTTTAAGCTCTCATTAATGACAAATGGAGTTTGTTCCACTGTTTGACGAATTTTTTCAGCAATTGATAAAGAAATGAAGAAATCAGAATCAGGCATGATGACACTAAATTCTTCTCCCCCAATTCGCGAGATAATGTCACTTGTACGACATGAACTCAATAATATGTTTGATAGTTGCTTAATAACTTCATCTCCAGTAGCATGACCATATGTATCATTTACTTTCTTGAAATTATCAATATCAATCATCATCAATGCTAACTCTTCTTGTTTCTCTATTACTCTCGAAAAAGCATTATTTATTTCATTGTAAAATGAACGAGTATTATTTAAACCAGTAAGATAATCTTTAAAAGCTAAGTGTTGTAACTTATCGTAGTTCTCACTGTTTCTCCAAAGATAAAATGTAAGTAAATGAGTGGCAAATGTTGCTAATATGATAGATATTCCGTATTGAAAAAAGATGGTTAACCCTTTTTTTATATCAGAGATTACAAAATGAATTGAACCTCCCATAATGAATAGAAATGAAACTACCATTAAAAACCATTTTCTTTCCTTTTTAATGTTGCTAGTTGAAATAATTGAGAAAGCCACAGCAGATAAAGCAAGTACTATTATGTTTATAATGGTTGAATCTGTAATAGGAAATAAGAAAAATCTCCCTACTATAATGATAGCTGTAGATATCAGAAGTGAAGACAAACCACCTACTTGGGCTGATATCATCATAGGAATGATTCGAAGATCAATAATTGCTCCACCTTCTAGATGAATACCGAAATGCATTAAAAGTACACCAAATACCCCCTGTAATACGCCCACCAGAATCTTCCCTTTAAAAGGTGAAGTGCTTAAAATATTGGTTTTGCTAAAGAAATGATGTAGTAAGAATACCACTGTATATAATATTGAAAAGTTTACAAAAAATTGTTCTAGTAACATTTATTACTAAATTCCTTTCTTACATCCCTTTTAATTATTAAATTTTGTCAAGCTTATTACTTATCCATTAACTAGTATAGTTTAAATTTTAAAAATAAAAAAGAATATGTTGGCTTGCTTCACTGTTTATAAATAAATTGAATTTAACTATTTTTTGCCTCATTTTTACTTTTTTATGAACTAGCTTGTCCATTATTCATAATATAAATTGTAGTAAAACTATTTTGGAGGTGTATTGATTTGCCATTTCCACCGGCACCCCCGGGACAATCACCAGGTCCAACGGGGATTACAGGTCCAACAGGTCCAACAGGCCCAACAGGAGCGACAGGAGCGACAGGAGTAACTGGAGCAACAGGATCAACAGGATCAACAGGAGTAACAGGATCAACAGGAGTAACAGGAGTAACAGGATCAACGGGAGTAACAGGAGCAACAGGAGTAACAGGAGTAACAGGAGTAACAGGATCAACGGGAGTAACAGGATCAACAGGAGTAACAGGAGCAACAGGAGCAACGGGATCAACAGGAGTAACAGGAGCAACGGGATCAACAGGAGTAACAGGAGCAACGGGATCAACAGGAGTAACAGGATCAACAGGAGTAACAGGGGTAACAGGAGCGACAGGAGTAACAGGATCAACAGGAGTAACAGGGGCGACAGGATCAACAGGATCAACAGGAGTAACAGGATCAACAGGATCAACAGGAGTAACAGGGGCAACAGGAGTAACAGGATCAACAGGAGTAACAGGATCAACAGGATCAACAGGATCAACGGGACCAGCGTTCCCAACGTCAGTTAACCGAATTTATGTGTCTAACACAAACAGTAATGATGTTACAGTAATTGATGGAAGTACAAACTCTGTCATTGCTACTGTACCAGTTGGCACTTCTCCAAGAGGTGTAGCGGTAAATCCAGTTACTAATCGAATTTATGTTGCAAATTTCGCTAGTGATAATGTCTCAGTAATTGATGGAGATACAAATACAGTTATAGCTACAATCCCAGTAGGAACTGGTCCTGATGAAGTAGCGGTAAATCCTATTACGAACCGATTATACGTTGCGAACCAAGGGTCAGATAATGTGACAGTAATTGATGGGAGTACAAACTTATTAATTACGACAGTGACAGTAGGTGATGGACCATCTGGTATTAAAGTTAATACGAATACGAATGAAATTTACGTTGCAAACAAGTTTAGTAATAATGTAAATGTTATTGATGGAAACTTTAATACAGTCATAACTACCATTACAGTCGGTACTGCACCAGAAGATGTAGGAGTAAATCCAAACACGAATCGAATTTACGTTGCAAATTCAGGTACCAATGATGTTACAGTAATCGATGGAAATACGAATACTGTTTTAACAACAGTTGCAGTTGGTACTGTACCTATTGCTTTAGGTGTAAATAAAAATTCAAACCGTATATATGTAGCAAACCAAACTGCTTTTACTGTTTCTGTAATCGATGGAAATAGTAATACAGTTATTGCAACTTTAAATACAGGTCTTGGCCCACGTGGTGTTGGAATTAATCCAAATACAAACAAAATTTACGTTTCGGACGAGAATGCTGACAATTTAGGAGTATATAGTGGACCTTCTAATTCTGCCGAAACATTTATTGGAACCGGAGATGGTCCATTTGGTGTGGATGTTAATCCATAACATAATTTTTCGATAGAATAAGGATCAACAGTTTTAATTACCAGAATGAAGAAAGTATAATAGAAGAAATAAATCAGTTGTTATATTGCTCTTTATTACGATTAATTTTTTATTAATGTAATAGAGCTTTTTTTGTTTCCCTTTTAAAAAAAGATATATTTAGGAACTTGTCAGTGCGCGTTAGTTGAACGACGTCAGGAGCTGAGAGATCAACTCACATTAGTACCTTTATAAGACAATTAGTATAATATCCAAACAATCTGTTCCTTATTTAAGATTTTTGCTTTATACTTAAGAACGACAATTTGTCATCTTTTGATAAGGAGTTTTCCATTATGGATTTTATCTATATTAATAGCAATGTCTTAGATAATTTGTTTTACATATTAGTGAGTATTTTTATATTTTTTGTTTTATACGATAATGTAAAAATCTTGAAAAATTATAAAAAAACATTGATTACTATATGCACGAGTTTACCGATAGTCTTATGTATGAAATTTCCAATTTATTTTGATGAATATTGTGTTCATGATCTTAGGCAAATCCCACTATTCATTGGGACGCTTTACGGTGGATGGGTTGTTGGAGCAGGTTTGTTATTCATTTTATTAGCTACTCGAATTGCACTATATGGATTCAATGTACTAACATTAATTGTTTATATTGTAATCTATAGCACAACAGCAATTTTTTCAACAAAATTCAATCTACAAAATAAGAAGAACAAGTTAATTTCTTCTGTTATAATTACATTATTACTTGAAATCCTAACTACATATATTGCATTAAAGATGTCTAATTATTTTGTCCTAACGGATGCTTATATTTTTTATTTTATTATTTTACCTCCAATCGTCATGTTTTTTGCCGTATATCTTTTAGAAGTATTATTGGAGACCAATCATATAAGATCACACATCGTTAAGCTTGAAAAAATGGAGGTAGTTAGTCAGCTTGCAGCAAGTATTTCACACGAAGTTAGAAACCCACTAACAGTTGTGAAGGGGTTTGTTGAGCTTCTAAAAGCTCCGAAATTATCTCAAGAAGAGAAAGAACGATACATTCATCATGCATTGAATGAACTTAACAATGCAGAGTCTATTATTAATGATTACTTAGCGTTTGCGAAACCTGCAACTGATAAAGAGGAAAAAATTTTTATTGAAAGTGAAATTAGAAATGTAATTGAAATTATTAAACCCTTAGCTAATATGACCTCAGTGAAAATAACAGAAAATCTAAAACAAGGGATTGTTCTTGGAAATGCGAGTCATTTCCGTCAATGTTTTTTAAACTTAATAAAAAATGGAATAGAGTCTATGCCAAACGGTGGAGAACTTCAAATTCTTTCATTTACTGATAAAAAAGTAGCAACAGTAATTATAAAGGATAACGGAATTGGGATGAGTAAAGAGCAAATTAATCGGTTTGGAGAGCCATATTATAGCTGCAAAGAAAAAGGAACAGGTTTAGGTTCAATGGCTGCTTTAAAGACCATTCAAACATTAAAAGGTAAATTGACTATTGATAGTATGCTAAATGAGGGAACTACAATTAAGGTGATATTTCCAATTAATTATTAAATAGAGGATGTTCTGATGTCAGAAAGACGTTGAGGCATCCTCTATTTATTTTTTTAAAGAGATATCTTAAATGAAAAAATCAATGCAACGGATATCAGCATGTGTCGGTCAAGTTATTAAGAGACTTCAGTATTATTTATGAATAAAAGTAATTGAAAAAGCAATGGAATTTATTAAATACTTAGAATTCATTCCATACAATATCTTCTTCAACTAGCGAGCGCGTTAGTTACATAAGATTGAAGATATACTGTCTAATTTTAGACAGTTTTTTTAGGTCCAATTAAAACTAATAATGTACTACTATATAAATACCAATCATATTTTTTAATTGAATAAAGGTATAGTGGTAACAATTGTTTAATATTTAACTTAGCTAGTTCAATGTAGGTAAAGTTCAAGGGGGATGTAAGTGGGAGATAAAATCAAAAGTATAGTAGGGTATTTCTTATATTTGATTGTATTAGGTATAGTAATCTCAGTTGGTTTAAAGCATCAGAATAATCTTTTTAAGCAAGGTGGTGTTACCTTTAATTTATTTGATTATTATAAATTCCAAACTATGTTTCCTTTATTTATTGGAGCGATGTTGGCGATTCCTCATAATATTAAGAACTTCTTCAAACTCGGCGACTGGAAATTCAATTGGGTTAGATTTATTGTACTAGGAATTCCCACATTATATTTTGTTTTTACCCCGTACTTACTCTTAAAACAATTAATCTCTATGAAATTCCCTTTTATGAAATACATTATGGGAGGGTATTTTGGAAGTTCAACACCTACACTAATTGCAATAATTGGAATAGCTGCAGGTTATTTTATACTTACAAGTCTTGAAAAAAAATCTACCAGTGGATCCATAAATAATAACAAATTTAACTAAAAATATAACTTAGGTAACGAGTATCTCTGATTTTGTTATTTACATATTTATAAAAAATCTTATTCAACTAAATGGCGCGTTAGTTCATCAAGCATTAAAAAGGACCTTCCCGGAAGATCCTTTTTTTTATTACCGATAAACTCCATTATGTAAAATAAGGTTAATACAATATTCAACATCCCTCTTTTGAACAAACCTGGAGAGGTAAAGAGGGATGTTTCCTGTAATATGCACAACCAGATATTACAGGATGATATAGATTATGTAAAAGAATAAAAAGTGTAACCATTCATCCCAGAAAAGTTAATTTTAGAACTTCTTATTTAACTACTGGCGCGTTAGTTGCAGAACATGAGCTGCTTAATTTGAAATGCACCCCAATTGTTAGAAACAACTAACATTGGAGGTGCGTTTTTTCATGGCTAAGTTTACATTGAATCTTCTGTTCATCTTTAAATTTGTGCTAACAAAAAAGAACCACTGGGAAGCTTTGGCGATTATACACTTCAAAACAATGTTTGAATATGATGGTTATAAATGAAAATTAATACTAGATGTTGAAAAGAGGTATATTATGAATCATTTTTTTGAGATGCCTAAACAACAAAGTGATACAGGTCCGTCTGATAGTATTGTAAAGCTGAATGAAGATCCGACGGTATATGCATATCGTTCCATTTACGAATTTGAGCGCATGTTACGAAATAATATCACATTAAGTGCAAGAGCTATGTTTCAAAGTGGAGTGAGGTTTGCAGTATTTGAAAGATCTCGATGCAATCCTATGTACTGGCATTTAACGAGAAACGGAGGATTCCAATTGAGGCAAGGGGTAAAACCTTCTGATGCAATTAAAGATGTTTACTTTAACAGTTCATATTATGCGTTTGAATGTGCTACGGCAATGGTCATTATCAATTACCATGCGATCCTAAGTCTTATTGGTGAATACTTATTTAATCAAATATTTCAAAACATCTATTTATACGGCTGGCATGCTGATCCTGACCTCGGAATAAATGCACAATATTCTGACCGTTTTTATCCTGGAGATATCGTATATTTTAAAAATCCAGATTTTAATCCACTAACCCCAGAGTGGAGAGGAGAAAATGCCGTTGTTCTAGGAGATGGTACTTATTTTGGACATGGATTAGGAATATTGACAGCTGGACAAATGATTTATGCACTAAATAAAACGAGAAGGCCAGGGTCATTTCGGTCAGCTTACCTGACTAATACAGTTACAAGACCAAATTTTAATCATTTGGCGGAATTATCAAATTGGCAACGAGACAATTCAACTAAAAAATATAATATAGTCTTCCATCATAACGAAAATTCGATTTCATTTGATCGATATAAGTACTTGTTAAATAAATGTATAGTAAATTACATGACTTTTAGATAAATTAGTTCTTTATTAAGTGTAAAAATTAACACAAAAATATCCTTTTTTTGAGAAGTTTTTTTGTTTTTCTTGTTCAACTAACTGGCGCTTTAGTTTAACAAGGAAATAGGAGTTGATCAATTGATCAACTCCTATTTCAAATTTTTTGCAGGATACTTTAACATGAAATGTTACAATAAATGTTAAGAGGTTAATTATTTTTGGAGGAAAGTGAATTGATAGAAAAAGGAATTTTTTTATCTGTTATAACTATTTATATATTGTTCGTTGTCTTAAAGGACTTCAATATATTAAAAAAAGAATTAAAAATAAATCCAATAAAAAGTGTAGTTAGAATAAGTATACTACTCCTTGTATTATGTTTATTTTTCAGATACTTTATATTAAATATGTAACAGTCAAATAACACATAGATAAAAGATGTTCCTGGAATGAGGGGAAATATGAACATTCAAAAGATAATATTAGAATTAAATTTTCAAGAAATAATTAATTCAAGTAACATAAAGTATGAAAAATTGAATGGGGGAACTGTAAGCAATTTATACCTTCTTGACGATGGTGAAAACGGAAAATTTGTCGTAAAGTCAAATGAACCGCAAGTTCTTGAAGCAGAGGTTCATTTCCTTGATTTTTATAAGGATATAAATCTATTACCCAATCTAGTGTATATAGAGCCGTCCTATCATTACATCGTATATTCATTTGTTTCAGGCTCAACAAATTATGGTCGAAAGAATAAAAAAGAAATCCTTACATCACTTGTGCAACACTTTATAAATCATTATAAGATCGTGCCACGTCTGCAGGGATGGGGATGGGCAGATGATTTAACCGATTCATGGCAAGATTTTTTATTGAATAGGGTTTTTGAATCAAAAAAGACTTTAAATTCATATTTAAAATCTGAGGATTCAGACTTAGTAATTCGATTAGTTAAAAGTCATAATCGAAATAACTCCATTAGTAAACCATTTTTATTACACGGGGATTGTGGAGTACATAATTTTATTTTTAAAGAAGGGCATTTCTGTGGCGTAATTGATCCATCTCCTGTGTATGGAGAACCAATCTATGATTTAATTTATGCGTTTTGTTCTTCACCTGACGATTTAACAATAGAAACGATTGATTCAGCAGTAAATCATTTGAAATTTACAGAGAGCGAAAGTCGGCAACTAATATATGAAAAAGTTCTTATTGGGTTATATCTTAGGTTAGCAACTTGTATTAAGCGTCATCCAGAAGATAAAGAGGATTATTTGAGAGCTTGGTCCTACTGGAAAGAAATAGTTAAAGAAACATGAAATTATGCAACTAACTGCGCGTTAGTTCAAAAAGACACGAGTCGCTAATGCGGCTTTTTTTATTGGATTAACAGACAGTTTTGCGGAATAAGTGCCATCATTTATTTAATTGATATATGTTAAAATATGAGAATAATAAATAATTGTCATGAAAATTCAAATAACTATTATGAAAGAGTTGTGAAACATGAAAAAGATATATATATTGATATTTTTATCATTTATCGTATTATACATTTTTGCTTTGTGGTATGTGGATTCTAATGTTGAGTTTGCTATTATGAGAACATTTGGCGGTAACCAGCACAGTATAATAAAAACTATTTTTTACGATAAGTATGAAATTCTGAATCAGTCTTATAAAGTAATAAAATTTGATCGTATTATTGTTTTTATATATTCAATAATCTTCTTAATTATTTGTTTAATAAAAAAACGTGCGAAGTAAATAAAACGTATACGTTACTTATTCAACTAACTGACGCTTTAGTTGAATAAGTACAAGGGAGCTGATTAATAAATCAACTCCTTTTTACTATTGGTTAGAAAGGAAAGTTAAGGTTCTACATAGAATATCAATATTTATAAAATGAATTTAAGTATTCAGTTCGAAAATAATAGGAGGTAATTTTAGATGTATTGGAAACTTAGGATTCCTCTGTTTTTGTTTGTTTTAGGCACAATTTCTGGACTTATTCAGCAGTTTCCAGAATTCTTCCTTGTAAATACAACGTACTTCATAAGAAGTGCAGTTTTTATTGGTCTAATTGGAATAATCTTCATTATCTTTGAAAAGACAAGAATTAATGAAAAACAGGTTCATTTTACTATCGGTATTGTTTTAATATTGTTAGGTGTTCAGATTGATTTTTTAATGGTTTAAATGGATAGAAATTGAGTGAAATCATCTTCAACTAAACCAGCTAATAGTTTGTCAATATTTTTCAATAAAATTACATTGTAACTCATGTTATACTATTTTTGACATGCCAAATAACCTTCCATTAATTAGAG
>Ga0209676_1000644_pt1 | contig 50062 bp, 45 predicted proteins | sample AraplaCvi_mLB_r2_FD_184282 | JGI IMG/M metagenome (GOLD analysis project Ga0209676, IMG submission 184282) | Arabidopsis root microbial communities from North Carolina, USA - plate scrape MF_Cvi_mLB_r2 (SPAdes) (version 2) | ecosystem: Host-associated > Plants > Roots > Endosphere | place: USA... | reverse complement strand
TGCGCGACTTCGAGCGGTCGGCGCCGAGCCGGGCGCAGTACCAGCGCTTCGTCGAGGTGAAGGCGCGCCAGTGGACGCCGCCGTTCGAATTCTACCCCAACACCGCCCCGCAGTCGGGCGTGCCCTTCTCGGACGAAAGCCGTCCGCGCGGCGACGCCTATGAGTATGCGCTGGGCCGGATGGCGGGCGAGCTGCCCTTCATCCATGTGGGCCGCGCCCTGCGCTACCTCGGCGTGACGGACACGGCGGCGCAGCGGCCGGAAGACCTGTCCAAGCGCCAGATCGAGACGCTGGAGGCCATGCTGGGCCATCCGATGGAGGGCCGGCTGTCCTATCTGGAGCGCGTGCGCGCCATTCAGATGGCGGCGGTGAACGGCTCGTCCGAGGCGCAGCTGGTGCTGGCGGTGATGTACGCCGAGGGCATCGGCCTGCCGGCCGACTACGCCCGCGCCTTCAAATGGTTCGAGGAGGCGGCGCGTCAGGGCAGCCCCGAGGCCAAGTTCGCCATGTCCAGCTACTTCGCCCTGGGCGTCTCGGGCGTGGCCGATCAGGACAAGGCCCAGGCCGTCGCCTACCGCATCGATTCCGCCCTGTCGGGCTTCGGCCCTTCGGCGGGCCGCCTGCAAGCCGTGCTGGCCCAGGTCTCCCGTTCGCAGCGCCGCTAAGGAGGGCGTGATCACATGACGACCCGCAAATCCTTGAGCCTGATCGGCGGCATGGCGGTGATCGCCGCCAGCGTGGCGGCCTTCGCCCTGGGGACCTCGCCCACCCACGCCCAGGTGGCGGCCAAGGTCGAGAGCCAGACGCGGCCGAATTTCGGCGTCCTGCTGGACCCGCCGACCCGCAGCTATGGCCACCGCCGCGATCGCGGCCGCTATGACTATCGCCGTCACCGGCCCGACTGGAACCCCGGCTACCCGCCGCTGCGTCCGGGCGGGGAGGAGATCGTGCTGGTCGACTGCGGCGGCAATCCGGGGACGGGCGCCGTGGAGGACGCGGTGCGCCGGGTCCGTCCGGGCGGCACCCTGGTGATCCGCGCGCGGGCCGGGGCCTGCGTCGGCTGGCTGAACATCGACAAGCCGATGACCATCATCGGCGAGGGCGGCTTTGATCCGCGCGACTGGGACCGGGCGTCGGAGCCCACCCTGCAGGCGCCGGACGGCCTGCCCTGCATGACCGTGGCCTCAGGCGTGCGCGTCGAGATCCGCGACATGGTCTTCGCTTCGCCCCGCGCCGGCGACGCCGCCTGCATCGTCGGCTACGGCGCCGAGATCGTCATGAACCGCGTCGGCTTCCACCACGCGGGCGACGAGGCGGCCATCTATGCCGACGGCGGCCTGGTCGACATCCGCAACGCCGTCATCGAGGCCCAGACCATCGCCCCGGCCATCGTCGCCGACGGCGCGGTGCTGAACACCTGGGAGATGGTGGTGTCGGGCTCGCAGTCGGGCATCGAGATCACCCCGGCGGCCGGACCGGCCTCGCGCCTGTCGGCGACGACCCTGAAGGGCACCAATGCGCCGAACGCCTTCGGCCCGCGCAGCATCGGCGTGATCGTGCGCGCCGGCCGCGACTATGGCCGGGTCGAGATCGACAACACCGCCGTCTGCGGCTTCGTCGAGGGCGTGGTGGTCGAGGGAGCCTCGGTCTCCATCGAGAACAGCCGCATCTGCCGCTCGGACAAGGGCGTGGTGCTGTACAGCGGCGAGCTGCGCCTGGCCGACAGCCGGGTGCGGGCGACCACGGTCGGCGTCGCCGCCGCCGCGGGCAACGCCGTGATCGTCAACAACGTCCTGGCCGGGATGCGCGACCCCATCTACCGCGAGAGCCGCGCCAATGTGCAGGCCAGCGGCAACCGCGTCTGGTCGCAATCGGCCTGCCGCCCGCAGTTCCGCGACCGCTATCGCGGCCGCTACGAGCCCTACTGGCGCCCCGGCGACGGTTGGGAGTGCGCGCGCGGCTCGTACCCCCGCGACTGGTGGAGCCAGGAAGACGGCATGTTGGGCGTCGAATACTATGACGACGGCTACCAACTGGACGGCTACGACGACTATCAGGACGGCCAAGGCTGGTACGACCGGGATGGGCGCTACATCCAGGACGACCGGTATCGCGGCGAGGATCGCTGGAGCCGGGGCGGCGGGGGCGGACTCTGGGGGCGGTAGGTTGACCAAGGCCCCCCGGATAGCGAGCTGATGGGTAGCGAGAAGGTGGTGGAGGGACCCGGCCACCGCGCCGTGCGCGTCATCGGCAAGATCGCCTGCGCTGTGCTGCTGTTGCTGGGACTCATGGTGGTCGGCGCGCAGATCGATCTGCTGCCGTACGTGGGGTCGGGCCGCCTCGATGTCTTTCCCCGGGAACTCCTGACGGCGCCGCTACCCGCATTCCTCTTCATGTTCGTGCCGCCCTTTCTGATCGCGGTGGTCCTGTCGGTGTCTTGCGTCGCGGCGATCAAGGGCCGCTTCTTGGGCCCCGATCCGATGACCATTGTGAAGTCATGGGCCGGATGGTTTCTCGCAATCGCTCTCGTGATGAGCTTCGCGGAGGCGCAATGGTGGTGGCCCTTGGATGCGAGGGACCTTGGCCGGGTGCTTCACTATGCGGCGCGCTGCGCCGCCGTGGCGGCGATGCTGCTCACCGGCGCGCAGTGGTTGCTGTGGCGATACGCGAACTGGGGAGTGCGGCCACAGACGCGATGGCGCGAGGTGGCTTTGTGGTTCGTGACAGCCTCGGTCCTGATCGTCGGCTTCAGTTTCGTTATCAGCCTTTTCGGCGGGCTTTCGGCCGAACGCCTGGTTTCCGAGATGTTGCAGGGCGTCCTGATTTTCGGCGGCCTACTGGCGCTGGCCGCGGCTCTTCTGCCCAGACCCGAGATCCTGAGGCCAAGCGGGCAGTGAACCTGCGGCCGACCTCAAAAAAATCATCGAACACTGCTCCGCGACCGACATCCAATCGTCCGCACGCGTCGTAAGTCTTTCTGGAACGGCGTCTTTCGCGCCGTGGAGGGACTATCATGCGACACATTCATCTCGCCGCCGTCGCGGCGGCCGCCCTGGCGCTGGGCGCGGGGCAGGCGGCGGCGCAGGACTGGAGCGGGCCTTATCTGGGGCTTTCGATCGGGGGCGCCGCGGTTCAGGACAATGACGACGAGCGGGTGGTGTTCGACACCAATCTGGACGGGACGTTCGGGGACACGGTGCGGACCAGCACGATGGTCGACGCCTTCGGGCCGACGACCGCCAACCCCGGCGGCTTCTGCGGCGGCAAGGCGCGGGGCAACAACTTCAACGCCGGCTGTATCGACGATGACGCCGTGGGCGTGGACTACGCCGCGCGGATCGGCTGGGACATGCAGTCCGGCCCGTGGGTCTATGGCGCGCTGATCGAGGCGTCGTCGGCGGACGTCGAGGACTTCGCCACCGCCTTCAGCATCACGCCCGCCGCCTATCAGTTCAGCCGCAAGCTGGACGACGCGATGTACGCCCTGCGCGGCCGCGTGGGCCACACGCTGGGCGGACGGTCGCTGGGCTATGTCACCGCCGGGGTGGCGACGGCCAAGGTGACGGACACCTTCTTCACCACCAATACGGCCAACAGCTTCGCGCCGCTGACCTCGGAGGACGACGCGACCGGCTATCAGGTCGGGGCGGGGCTGGAGACGCGGGTGACCGACCGGATCTCGCTGGGGGTGGAGTATCTGTACACCAACCTGGACGCCGGCGACGGGCTGACGGTGCGGGCGGGGCCGGGGACGGCGCCGCTGACCAATCCGTTCCGGATCGTGAACCCGGCGGGCACCGACATGCGCCGGACGGCGGACGAGATCGCCTTCCACGGCGTGCGCCTGACGATGACGGCGCGCTTCTAGGGACTCCCCCGGTGCCCGGGTGGTTCCGCGATGCGGGGCCGCCCGGGTTGCGGGGGCCTAGTCCTCTTTCTCAGGCGAAGGAGCGAAGGGCAGGATGGGCTTCTCCGGCAGGACGGCGCCGATCGCCGGCGTCGTGGGCTGGAGGAGCGGACCGGTCCGGCCCGGACGGGGGTCGGGGGTCACACCTTCGGTCGAGGGGGTGAAGCCGATCTTGTCGATGAAATCCAGCGTGGCCTCGGCCAGTTGGGCGTTAGCCCGGCTGGCGGCGGCCAGCGGGCCGCCGATGAGGTCGCCCATGGGCAGGCCGCCGAACTGGTCCGTGATCGCCGGGGGCGTGTCGTCGTCGGGATCGGTCGTCATGGCTGAGTCTCCGTGGATTCAGCCGCCAGTAGGCCCGGCAGGACTCGAACCTGCAACCAGACCGTTATGAGCGGTCGGCTCTAACCATTGAGCTACGGGCCCCCGGTGCGGAGGACGCCCGGCCTAGCAGGCGTGTGGGCGACTTGCCAAGCATGCCGGCGCCGCCGCCTTCGTCGCGCCGTCGATCTGTCGGCGATTTCACCTGGATGAACGGTTTCTGCCAATCCAGCCTGACCGCGCGTTCAGCCACGAACGGCCATGGTTGGAACACGGACGCCGACGACGGTGTTCGCAACGACAACCTCGTCTCTCACGGAGTGTTCCCCGATGACCCGCCCCGCCGTCGCAGCCGTGCTGCCCGCCGTCTCCAACCGCGCCCTGATGATCGGCGGCGCGCTGATGGCGGCTGTCGCCCTGACGGTCGCCGCCCCCGCCGCCCATGCCCAGTCGCAGCCGAACGGCGGCGCGCCGCTGACCATCCAGGCGGTGACCGAGCGTCCGAGCCTGAACCTGTCGGCCTATGGCGAGGTGCGGGCGACGCCGGACATGGCGACCATCACCTTCGGCGTGGTCACCGAGGCCCCGACGGCCGCCGAGGCCATGGCCCAGAACGCGACCCGGATGAACCAGGTGATCGCCGCCCTGCGCCGCGCCGGCATCGCCGAGCGGGACGTCCAGACCTCGGGCCTGAACCTGTCGGCCCAGTATGACTACGTCGAGAACAACCCGCCGCGCCTGCGGGGCTATCAGGCCTCGAACCAGGTGACGGTGATCATCAACGACCTGACCAAGGTCGGCTCGACCGCCGACGCCGTGGTCGGCGCCGGGGTCAACCAGATCAACGGCATCAGCTTCGGCCTGAAGGATCCGTCGGCCGCCGAGAACCAGGCGCGCCAGATCGCGGTGCGCAACCTGCAGGCCAAGGCGGCCCTGTATTCGCAGGCCCTGGGCACGCCGCTGGGCGGCATCCGCTCGCTGACCGAAGGCGGCGGCTATGCGCCCCAGCCGCCGATGCCGATGTACGCCGTGCGCGCCCAAGCCATGGACGCCGGCTCGACCCCGATCTCGGCGGGCGAGCTGACGGTGCGGATCGACATCACGGGTGTGTACGACCTGAGCCGCTAAGGCGGCGAACGCCGGTGGATGGAAGTGGCTAGTGGCTAGTGATTAGTGGCTGGCCGGCGGCGTGCGACCGAAAGGTCCGCGCCGCCCTTCCGCTGCCAGCCGACGCACGAACACTAGCCACTAGCCACTAGCCACTAGCCACTCGTCAGTCGTCCCCCGACCGCGCCAGCATCAGGCCGATGGCGACGTTGAGCAGGTTGCCGACCATGACGATGGCCAGGGTGGTGACCGAGTCGAACTTTGTCACGAAGACCGGAAGCGTCCACGGCAGGCCGGTGAAGGAGGCGGGGGTGAAGGTCACCCGCTCGGGCGGCAGGCCCATCAGCGCCAGACCCGGCGTGAACGCCATCATCAAGGCGATGGCGGCGACAAGCAGATAGCCGCCGTAGAGCACCCAGCGAACCTTGGACATCGTGCGGATCATGGCCGTTCCTCCAAAGGGGAGGGAAGGCCGACGCGGGGCGGAGGTCAAGCGGGCCGTCAGGCGGGCCCGGCTTCCCGATCGAAGATGATGGCGCTGAGGCAGCCGGTCGCGTGCCGGAAACCGAACGACAGTCGTCCCCAAGGTTGGGGCTGATCATAGTAGGCGACCTGATCCGTCGCATGCGGCTGGTAGACCGATCCCGGCCGCAGGAGATAGAGGGCCCCGACCTCGTCCCGCCGCAGGCAGGGTCCGCCGATGTCGAGCACCAGGATGGACCGAAAGCCGGACCCGTTCTCCGGGCCCGCGCTCCTAAAATCGATGGCCTGTACGACCGAGTCGCTCACCGGCCCGAAGGCGTAGTCGTGGCGCAGAGCGGTCTCCGCGACGACCCGCAGGCGCACGCCGAACGCCCGCTCGATGTCGGCGCGCTCGCCGGGTGAGGCGGCGAGGGTATCGACCGCGTTGAAGAGGGGCGAGCGGGCGGGGGCGAGAGCCTGTGCTGACGCCGCTGTCGCCGACAGGCCGAGAAGCAGGCCCGTGAGCGCTGTCGCGAAAGATCTCATCAGGCTCACCTCCGCCCCGGCCCACAAAGGGAGGCCGGAGCGGGGCCGAGGTCAAGCGGGCCTATTCGATGGCGAAGGTGACGAGCAGCCCGCTTTGAACCGATACGGCGTCGGGTGAGAGGGCGATGGGGGTGAGCGCGTTGGCGTAGCCGTAGTTGGCGTCGTACTCGAGCAAATTGGCTCCAATCAGCGCACTGATGCGGCTGTTCGACTCCTCGACGCTGATGATCCGGCCGAGCCGTCGACCTGAAGCGAGGGCGATTTCCTCCGCTTGCGCCCTGGCGTGGAGGAAGGCGTCGCGCGTGGCCTGACGCCGAAGCTCGGACTGATCGGAAAGGGTCAGCCCCTCCAGCCGGGCGCCCTGCGCCCCTCGCTCCGCTGCGAGGGAGACCGCGTCGCCACCGCGCTCGGCAGGCTGCCCTTCCAGCGACAGGGGCAGGCGGGCGACGTAGCCGGTGATCTCGCACGCCTGCATCCGGCTCAGGCTGCTGGCGGCACAGTCGCGAGCGTAGACCGCTTCCACGGACGGAAGGCCGGTCGTCAGTCGAGACGCGCTGAGGCCGGCGAGATGCGTCAGGGCGTCGGACACCTCGGTCTGGCGTCGAGTCATGGCGCTGACGGCCTCGGCCTGATCGGCGCCCTGTCCGATGATTTCCGCCGCCATTGTGAAGGTATCAGGCGGAGCCTCGGCTCGGCCGGCGCCGGTGACGACGATGGTCGAAGGCGCGGCGTCCTGCGCCATCGCGGGCGCGGCGAGCAGCAGCAGCGCGCCGCAGGCGGCGGTCAGTCGGACCAGCATGTCGGTTCTCCTCCTCGGGGAAGGAGAGACGACCGCTCAAATACGGTGAAGCTTGGATCCGTTTGGGTCGATCAGGCGGCGCGCTTGATGTTGTTGTCGTCGTCCAGCAGGACCACGGTCGGCGACCACTGGCGGGCCTCTTCCGAGGGCAGCTGGCCGTAGGTGACGACGATGACCTTGTCGTTCTTCTGGACCAGGCGGGCCGCGGCGCCGTTGACGCCGATGACCCTGGAGCCGCGCGGGGCCTCGATAGCGTAGGTGGTGAAGCGCGCGCCGTTGGTGATGTTCAGCACATCGACCTGCTCGTGCGGGAAGATGCCCGCGGCGTCCAGCAGGTCCATGTCGATGGCGATGGAGCCCTCGTAGTCGAGGTCGGCCTGGGTCACCGTGGCGCGGTGAAGCTTGGCCTTCATAAGCGTGACCAGCATGGGGAGTGCGGTCCGAACATGACGCGGGGCGATCGGCCCCCGCTCGCAGACCGCTCATATAGGGATTTCGGGCGGGCGCATCAATCACGCTTTCGGCAGCGCACCATAACGATGCTGCGGCGCATTCGCTCGTGACGAGACGTTCATTTGACCGCAAGCCTCGCCGTTCTATGGTCAAAATGTGGCCATGACCCGGCCAGCCCTTCGGACGACGTGTCGCCCCCATGAAGCAATTCTTCCTGACGATGGCGGGCGTGTTCGCCGGTCTGTTCCTGTTCCTCTTCGTTGTGCCCTTCATCTTCATCTGGGTGACCGTGGCCTCGATGAGCGCCAAGGAGCCGACGCCCAGCCATACGGTGCTGGAACTGGACCTGCGTGAGGGGCTGACCGACCAGGCGCCGACCAATCCGTTCGCCGTGTTCGGGGGCAGCGGCCTGTCGACGATGCAGATCGTGGACACCCTGGCCCAGGCCGAGACCGACTCGAAGGTGAAGGCCCTGCTGATCCGCCTGCCGGAAGCGGGCCTGACCCCGGCCGCCGCCGACGAGATTCGCCAGGCGATCCGCCGCTTCCGCCGCTCGGGCAAGGTCGTCATCGCGCACAGCCAGGGCTTCCAGCCGGTCGGCACGACGGTGTCGAGCTATATGGTGGGCGCCTCGGCGTCCGAGCTGTGGATGCAGAACACCGCCGCCTTCCAGCTGGCGGGCTTCTCAGCCGAGACGGTCTTCCTGGGCCGCGCCTTCGAGAAGTACGGCGTGAACGCCCAGTTCGAGCAGCGCTACGAGTACAAGAACGCGGTCAACGAATATACGCAGAGCGACTTCACCGCCGCCCACCGCGAGGCGATGACGGCGTGGATGACGTCCATCTATGACAGCGCCCTGGCCAATGTGGCGCAGGACCGCCGGACGACCCTGCCGCAGCTGAAGGCGACCATCGAGGCCGGTCCCTGGTCGGCGAGCGAGGCGCTGCAACGCCGCCTGATCGACAAGATCGGCCAGGTCGAGGAGGCCGAGGCCGAGGTGAAGCGCCGCGCCGGCCGCGGGGCCGAGATCATGCAGTTCCACGACTACGCCGCCAGCATCGGCGAACGCGCCGGCTCGGGCCGTGACGCCATCGCCATCGTCGGCGGCGAGGGCGGCATCGTGACGGGCCGTGGCGGCGGCGGCAGCCCGTTCGGCGGCGGCTCGTCCATCACCTCGGACGACACGGCCAAGGCCATCTATGACGCCATCGAGGACAAGGACGTGAAGGCCATCGTCTTCCGCGTCTCGTCGCCCGGCGGATCGCCGGAAGCCTCGGAGCAGATCCTGGCCGCCGTGCGCGCGGCCAAGGCGGCGGGCAAGCCGGTGGTGGTGTCGATGGGCGAGTACGCGGCCTCGGGCGGCTACTGGATCAGTTCGGAAGCCAACTGGATCGTGGCCCAGCCCTCGACCCTGACCGGCTCGATCGGCGTGTTCGGCGGCAAGTTCGTGCTGTCCGACGCCCTGGGCCGGTTCGGCGTGGACATGCGTCACCTGACCATCGGCGGCGAGTACGCCGACGCCTTCTCGCCCTCGCAGGAATTCACGCCGGCCCAGCGCGCCGCCTTCGCGGCCCAGATCGACCGGACGTATGAGGAGTTCATCGCCCGCGTCTCGACCGGCCGGCGCCTGCCGCCCGCCCGGGTGCGCGAGATCGCCCGCGGCCGCGTCTGGACCGGCGCCCAGGCGCGGACCATCGGCTTGGTCGATCAACTGGGCGGGCTGGAGGAGGCCATCGCCAAGGCCAAGGAACTGGCCAACATCTCCGCCGGGACCGACGTCCGCTTCAAGCGCTATCCGGAAGCCGGCTCGCCGTGGGAGGCCCTGTCCAAGGCCTTCGGCGTGTCGGGCGAGGCGGCGCAGGTGCTGGTGGGCATCGGCGGGGTGATGAACGACCCGCAGGCCGAGGCGACGGTTCGTCGCATTCAGGCCGACCGCGCCCGGGCCTCGGGCGCGTCGGTGCTGGCCGATCAGCCCTATTGAGCCCCTTTGGACACTCGCCTGTGAAGCGCCCCCTCATTGACCGGCGGCCCCCGTGGACCGACATTGAGGGTTCGGCGTTGTACGCAGCGCCTCTGTAAGGTGACGTCATGACCGAATCCGAACGCCTGATCTTCGGCGCCGCCGCCCGGCGGCCCTCCAACGGCCTGCTGGCGCCGGTGGTGTGGATGTTCGGCCTGATCGCCACCCTGGCCGCCATGGCCGTGGGCGCGGTGCTGGCGGTGGTGACCGCCGCCGCCGTGGCCGTGATCGCCGTGATCGCCGCCGTGCTGGTCTTCTTCGCCGGCCTGGCCATGCGCGCGCGCCGCAACATGACCCGCCGCGACCGCCGCGCGGGCGACGAGGTCATCGAGGCCCGCAAGGAAGGCGACGCCTGGGTCGCCTACGGCTGGGAGCGGACGGGCCGGTAAGGTCGTCCCTCATGCTGGTCGTCAAGGACGCACCGTCCCCGAATTTCGATAGCCGCCGGGCGCCGCCGGACATGCTGGTGCTGCACTACACCGGCATGCGAACGGCCGAGGACGCGCTGGCGCGGCTGAGCGATCCGACCGCGAAGGTGTCGGCCCACTATCTGGTGCACGAGGACGGCTCGATTGTGCGGCTGGTGGACGAGGCGCGCCGGGCCTGGCACGCGGGACGCGGTGGCTGGCAAGGCGAGACCGACTGCAACGCCGCCTCCATCGGCATCGAGATCGTCAATCCGGGCCATGAGTTCGGCTATCGCGACTTCCCGGAGGCGCAGGTGGACGCGGTGATCAGTCTGATCAGCGACATCCGAACGCGCTGGACTATCCCCGACGCCCGCATCATCGGCCACTCGGACCTGGCGCCCGAGCGCAAGCAGGATCCCGGCGAGCGCTTCCCCTGGAAGCGGCTGGCGGCGGTGGGGCACGGTCTGTGGTTCGAGCCGGCGCACGAGCGGATCGCGGCCCTGGGTGCGCCGCTGGGGCCCGGGGACGAGGGGCTGGGCGTCATCGTCCTGCGCGCCGGCCTGCACCGGCTGGGCTATCAGCTGGGGCCGGGCGGGGAATACGACGAGGCGACACGCCTGACCGTCGAGGCCTTCCAGCGCCACTGGCGCCCCGGACAGGTGGACGGCGTGGCGGACGGCGAGACCCGCGCGACCCTGATGGGGGTGCTTCAACTGGCGACGGCGGAGAGCACGACCGGGGTGCTGAACTAGGCTCTATCGCGGCAGCAGCCGGTCGCGGACCTGGTCGCTGAGGGCGTCGTTGTTGCCGCAGACCCAGACCGTCGAGCCGCCGGTTCCGTCCGCATTCGGGACTATCTCGCTGCGGCAGTTGGGGCGGGGCGGGGTGTAGGGGGCGGAAGGCCGAGCCGGGGGCTCGGGCGCCGGGTCGGTCACCGAGAAGAGGTCGCCGAACAGATCGTCGCCGCGGCGCGCACGTTCCGCCCGTTCGGCCTTGGCGGCTTCGGCGGCGGCGTGTTCGGCGGTGAGGATCTGGATGACGCAGGCGTCCGTCGAGCCGTCCGCCTGACCGGCGCAGCGGCGGCGCAGGCCGTCGATACGCTCGATGCGCTGGGCCTCCTCGGCGAGGACGCGGTACTGGCAGTCGCGGTCGCGCTCGCCCGGGCGCCGGTTGGCGGGGGCGAAGCAGAAGGCGGCGACCTCGTTCGGCGTCTTGGCCGGGGCGAGGAGGGCTTCGAAGTCCGGCTGCGCCTGGGGCGTCAGGATGGCCAGCACGGTGGCGGCGAAACCGATCAGCAGCATGAGACTCCCCTCCCGATGCCGCGCAGGATGAGGGCTCGGCGGGGGCGATCCCACTGACCGCATCTGACGGGCGGGATTTGACCCGCAGGGCCATCTGGCGCACTACGCCCCCCGTCAGACGGCCGGGCGGTCGCGGCGGGGGTTATGCTCCCGTCGAGGAAAGTCCGGGCTCCACGGTGAAAAGGCGGCGGGTAACGCCCGCCCGGGGCGACCCGAGGGATAGCGCCACAGAAAGCAAACCTCCGGCCTCGCGAGGCCGGTAAGGGTGAAAGGGTGGGGTAAGAGCCCACCGCGGGACTGGCAACAGGACCGGCATGGCAAGCCCCGCCTGGAGCAAGACCGAATAGGGATGTCGCGTAGGCTTCGGCCTACAGGGCTCACCGCCCGAGAGCATCCGGGTAGGTCGCGAGAACCGGTCAGCAATGGCCGGTCCAGAGGAATGATCGTCGCCGCCTTCGGGCGGAACAGAACCCGGCTTACAGGCCGTCTGACCATTTTTCTTGCCCTAGCACTCGCGACGCGGTCGCTCGCTGCTTGAGGGCGGGGCCGCTGACCTCCAAGGGCTTGGGTTGGACTGTCAGCGGAAGGGCGGCGCTGGCCCCACGGTCGCACCCTGCCGGCCAACCACGAACCACCAACCACTAATCACGTCCCAGTCGCAGGCTTCGCCGCAGAGCACGCCGAAAATTCGTCGATGCGATGGGACGAGCGCGGCCACGCGTTCTGAAGCGTGGCCGGTCGCGCGTTAACCGCTTGGATCGATGGGGCTGTCAGGATCGGTCCACCGGTCGTCCACAGGTGGATAGTTCACTGTATGTTCCGGTTTTCGCTCAGTTTTGGGCCAGCTTGACGGTTAATGATCGTCAACTAATCCCATTGAGACCCATTCAATCCCATGCTATCCCAGAAGCTCAGTAAGGGTGTGGGTGCGCCGGCTGGCGTCAACGGGATTCAGGGGAGCGGGCTCGCAGGGGCCCGATTGGGCAGCGCGTGTTTCTCTCGACCTATGAGAAACAACTGGACGGCAAGCGCCGCCTGCTGATCCCGCAGGAGTTTCGCACCGCCGACAACGGCGCCGAGCACGGCGTGTTCTGCTTCTTCTCGATCGAGTCCGATTGCCTCGAGGCCGGCGGCGACAAGCTGATGGCCGAATACGTCTCGATGATCGAGGAACTGCCCTTCGGCGACGACCTGCGCACCGCCCTGGAAGAGACCTTCTTCGCCGGTCAGCGCCCGCTGGCCTATGACGGCGGCGGCCGGATCACCCTGCCGGAAAGCCTGTGCCAGGAGGCCGGGCTGGGCGAGGACGTGGTCATCGTCGGCCTGGGCTCTCGCTTCCAGATCTGGGACCGCGCCCGCTGGAACGCGCGCCGCGACGAGCGCCGGGCGCTGGCGCGTCAGGCCGTGCGCGAGCGCGGCGAGGCCGGACGCAAGGCGCTGCTGGCCGGGCGTCGTTCGGGCGGGGAGGGCGCATGACCTCTCCCCACGCTCCCGTCCTGATCGATGAAGTGATCGAGGCCCTGGCTCCGCAGGCCGGCGACGTGATCATCGACGCCACCTTCGGCGCCGGCGGCTATACCCGCGCCATCCTGAAGACCGGGGCGACGGTGATCGCCCTGGACCGCGACCCGACGGTGCAGCCGCACGCCGACGCGGTAGCCAACGACTATCCCGAGACCTTCCGTCTAATTCGCACTCCATTTTCGGGCCTGGCCGGCGCCTTCGCGCAGACGGGCGAGGCGAAGCTGGACGGGGTGGTGTTCGACATCGGCGTGTCCTCGATGCAGCTGGACCAGGCCGAGCGCGGCTTTTCCTTCATGCGTGACGGTCCCCTGGACATGAGAATGTCCGATGAGGGCGAGACCGCCGCCGACATCGTCAACACCTGGGACCACGGTCCCATGGCCCATATCTTCAAGCTGTACGGCGATGAGCGTCAGTCGGGGCGGGTCGCCACGGCCATCCTGCGCCGCCGGGTCGAGCAGCCGTTCAGCCGGACCCTGGACCTGGCCGAGGTGGTCGAGAAGGCCCTGGGCGGCCGTCGCGGCGCGCCGATCCATCCGGCGACCCGGGTGTTCCAGGCGCTGCGCATCGCGGTGAACGACGAGCTGGGCGAGCTGCGCGCCGGACTGGAGGCCGCCGAGGCGACGCTGGCGCCGGGCGGGCGTCTGGCGGTCGTGACCTTCCACTCGCTGGAAGACCGGATCGTGAAGGCCTTCCTGACCGAGCGGACCGGCAATGCGCCGGGCGGATCGCGCCATGCGCCGCTGGCCACCGAGACCCGCAAGCCGAGCTTCACCCTGAGTTTCAAGGGCGCGCGCGAGGCGGGCGAGGCCGAACTGGCCGCCAACCCCCGCGCCCGCTCCGCCAAGCTGCGCGCCGCCGTCCGCACCGACGCGGCGCCGTGGGGGAGGATCGCCGCATGAACGCCGCCGTCCTGACCCGCCAGCTGAACCGCCTGTTCGCCTGGAAGGTGCGTGGCATCCGCTGCATCGAGATCATCGGCGTGCTGCTGGTCGCCGCGATGATCTTCTCGGTCTATCTGGCCAAGGCCGCCGCCGCCCGCGAGGGCGCGGAGATCGCGGACCTGGAACGCCAGATCGGTGAGAGCGGCCAGCGGGTGCGCCTGCTGAAGGCCGAGGTGGCGCGTCTGGAACAGCCCGGCCGTCTGGAGGCCCTGTCGCGCGGCGCGGGCCTGGGTCCCGTCGAGATGAAGCGGCAGGCCAGCGAGGACAATCTGGCCAACCTGGCGCCGATCCCCGAACCGCAGCCGGTGGTGATCGTGGCCCCGACCGCGCCCGAGCCGGCGCCTGCCGCTGAGGCCGAGCCCGCCGCCCTCTCGACCGGGGAGGGCGCCCGATGAGCGTGCACGATCCTCACGCCTGGGAACGCCCCGCCCCGCGCGCGCCGCGTCCGACCGTCTATGGCCTGCGCCGCCTGCTGCCCTCGTGGCGCTGGCTGGGCGAGGCGATGTGGTGGGTCGAGCATGCGTTCGGCCGCGCCCGCGCCGACGCGCGTCCGGACGAGGACACCCGCGTCCGCATCTTCGTGATCGCCTCGGCCTTCTCGATCGTGTTCTGCGGCCTGGCCCTGGGCGCCGCCCACGCGGCCCTGCTGACGCCCAAGGCCGGGATCGGCTCGGCGGCCAATCCGAACGCGGTCGCCCGCGCCGACATCGTCGACCGCAACGGCGCGCTGATGGCGACGAACATCACCCACTACGGCCTGTACATCGACCCGCGCGAAATCTGGGACGCCGACCTGGCCGCGCAGCAGATCAAGCGCGCCCTGCCGCGGGTCTCGACCAGCAAGCTGCGCCGCATCCTGGCCGGCGACCGCCGCCTGATCGTGCTGCCGGGCCTGACCCCGCAGGAGAAGTCGGCCGTGCACGCCCTGGCCCTGGGCGGGGTGACGTTCGAGCCGGAGGACCGTCGGGTCTATCCGCTGGACAGCTCGGCCCGGCACGTGCTGGGCGTCGCCGACAGCGGCGGGCAGGGGCTGACCGGGGCCGAACTGGCCTTCAACGCCGACATCCGCGCCGCCGGCGAGCGGGGTGAGAGCTTCCCCCTGTCGATCGACCTGCGGGTGCAGGGCGTGCTGGAGAATGAACTGGGCGCCGCCGCCTCGGCCGTCGGGGCCAAGGGCGCGGTCGGTGTGGTGGTCAACGCCAACACCGGCGAGGTCCTGGGCATGGCCAGCTGGCCGACCACGGACTCCCTGAACCGCGTGACCTCGGCCCACTACGAGATGGGGTCGGTGTTCAAGACCTTCACCATCGCGACCAGCATCGACACCGGGCGGTCGGACATGAACACCATGTTCGACGCCTCGCAGCCCTATATGATCGGCAATCGCCGGATCACCGACTTCCACGCGACGAACAAGGTCCTGAGCCTGGAAGAGGTCTATCTGCACTCGTCCAACATCGGCACCTCGCGGATGGCGGTGGAGCTGGGTCCGCAGGTGATGCGCGACTACTTCACCAAGCTGGGCCTGCTGGACGCCGCGCCGATCGAACTGCACGAGTCGGCCCGTCCGCGCCGTCCGACGAACTGGGAAGACTCGACCCGGGCCTCGATGTCGTTCGGCTATGGCATCATGATCACCCCGCTGCAGATGGCGGCGGCGACGGTGTCGCTGGTCAACGGCGGCATCTTCCGTCCACTGTCGCTGCGCCGGGGCGGCACGGGGGCTGAGGGCCACCGGGTGGTCTCGCCGGAGACGTCGCAGGACATCCGCGACCTGATGCGCGCCAACGTCCTGCGCGGTTCGGGCAAGTCGGCCAATGCGCAGGGCCTGCGCGTCGGCGGCAAGACGGGCTCGGCGAACAAGCTGGTCAACGGCCGCTATGACCCCCGCCACGGGGTCGGCTCCTTCGCGGCGGTCTTCCCCGCCGACGGTCCGGCCGACGCCCAGCGCTATGTGGTCTTCGTGCTGATCGACGAACCCGCCCAGGGCTCGCAACTGGGCGGCGCCGTGGCCGCGCCGGTGGTGGGCCGGGTGGCCGACCGCATCGCCGGCTTCCTGGGCGTGCAGCGCGTGGCCGATCCCGTCGTTCCGGCGGTGACCCAGTGAGCGCCGTGCGTCTGTCCGAGCTTCTGCGCCGTGATGTGTCGTCCGACCCGGTGATCACCGGCGTCACCGCCGACAGCCGCAAGGTCGCGCCCGGGTCGCTGTTCGTGGCACTGCCTGGAACGGCCGCCGACGGCCGCGCCTTCATCCCCCAAGCCTTGTCGCAGGGCGCGGCGGCGGTTCTGGCCCCGTCCGATACGGACGCGGGTCTGGCCCCCGTGCTGGTGACCTCGGGCGACGTGCGCCGGGCCTATGCGATCGCGGCGCGCAGCTTCTACGGCGCCCAGCCGGCCAACTGCGTTGCCGTCACCGGGACCAACGGCAAAACCTCGGTCGCCGCCTTCTGCCGCCAGATCTGGGCGGCGATGGGCCTGACGTCCGCGAGCATGGGGACGCTCGGCGTTTTGAAACAGTCGGGTAACGTTAATCAGGCGTTGACCGGCCCCGGCCTGACCAGCCCGGACGCCGCCGATGCGGCGCGACTGTTGGCGGATCTGGCGACCCAGGGGGTGACCCACCTAGCGCTGGAGGCCTCGTCGCACGGTATCGACCAGCGGCGGCTGGACGGAGTGACGCTGAAGGCGGCGGCCTTCACCAACCTGACCCAGGACCACCTGGACTATCACGGCGACATGGACAGCTATCGCGCGGCCAAGCTGCGGCTGTTCGAAACCCTGCTGCCGCGCGGGCGGACCGCCGTGCTGAACGCCGACAGCGACGCCTATTCCGCCTTCGCCGCCGCCAGCATCATGTCCGGCCTGGGCGTGATGGGAGTGGGCGAGCGGGGCCGCGACCTAGCCCTGGTGGCGCGTCAGGCCGTGCCGGAGGGCCAGCGCCTGACCATCGACGTGCACGGCGATCTGCACGAAGTCCTGCTGCCGCTGGCCGGCGCCTTCCAGGCTTCGAACGCCCTGGTGGCGGCGGGGCTGTGCATCGCCGCGGGCGGCAAGGCCGGGGACGTGCTGTCGGCGATGGAGAAGATCGAGGGCGCGCAAGGGCGGCTGGAGCGGATCAACGGCGGTTCGGGGCAGGGCGAGGTCTATGTCGACTACGCCCACACGCCGGACGGTCTGGAGACGGTGCTGAAGGCGCTGCGTCCGCACGCGACGGGCCGGCTGATCGTGGTGTTCGGCGCGGGCGGCGACCGCGACCGCGCCAAGCGTCCGCTGATGGGCGAGATCGCGGGCCGTCTGGCGGACGTGGCCATCGTCACCGACGACAACCCCCGCTCGGAAGACCCCGCCTCGATCCGCAAGGCGGTGCGCGAGGGCTGTCCCGACGCGCAGGAGATCGGCGACCGCCGCAAGGCCATCCACCACGCCATCGGCCTGATGCGTGAAGGAGATGTGGTCGTGATCGCCGGAAAAGGGCATGAACAGGGCCAGATCGTCGGCGGGGTGACCTATCCCTTCGACGACGCCACCGAAGCCGCCGAAGCCCTGCGTATCCATGCCTGATATCGAACCCCTCTGGACGTCCGCCGAGATCGAGGCCGCGACCGGAGGAAGCCTGTCCGGCGCCCCGTTCGCGGCGACCGGCATCACCTACAACAGCCGCGAGATCGTGCCGGGCGACCTGTTCGTGGCGCTGAAAGGCGCGCGGGACGGGCACGACTTCGCCGACATGGCCTTCGCCAACGGCGCGGCGGGCGCCATCGCCGAGCGCCCGGTCAACGGCCCGGCCGTGGTCACCGCCGATACGCTGCGGGCGCTGGAGGGGCTGGGCGTCTTCGCGCGCGAGCGGGCGCCGCGGGTGAAGCGGGGCGCGGTCACCGGCTCGGTCGGCAAGACCAGCGTGACCCAGGCGATCAAGGCGGGCCTGGATCTGGCCGGTCCGGCCCATGCCTCGATCAAGAGCTACAACAACCATATCGGCGTGCCGCTGACCCTGGCGCGGATGCCGCGCACGGTGGAGCGGGCCGTGTTCGAGATCGGCATGAACGCGCCGGGCGAGATCGCGCCCCTGTCCAAATTCGTCCAGCCGCACGCCGCCTGCGTAACGACGGTCGGGCCGGTGCATATCGAGGCCTTCGCCGACGGCGAAGCGGGCGTGGCGGCGGAGAAGGCGTCGATCTTCGAGGGGCTGGTTCCGGGCGGGACGGCGGTGGCGAACGGCGATGTGGCCTTCTCGGCGGTGCTGTGCGACCGGGCCAAGGGGCTGGGCGCGCGGCTGGTGACCTTCGGGACCGACGCCGGCCATGACGCCCGCCTGCTGGACTTCCAGCCGTTCGAGGGCGGGGCGCGGGTCAAGGCCGAGCTGTACGGCAAGACGCTGGACTATCAGCTGGCGCAGTCGGGCTTCCACTGGGGGCTGAACAGCCTGTGCGTGCTGCTGATGCTGGATGCGCTGGACGTGAAGCTGGAGACGGGGCTGGAGGCGCTGGCCCACTTCCGTCCGCTGGCCGGGCGAGGCGAGACCATTGCCGTGCGGGCGCCGGGCGGGGCCTTCACCCTGATCGACGAGAGCTACAACGCCAATCCGCTGTCGATGGCGGCGGGCTTCCGCAGCCTGGGGGCCAAGCCGGTGACGGCGGGCGGGCGCCGGATCGTCGTGCTGACCGACATGCTGGAGCTGGGCGAGCAGTCGCGCGCCCTGCACGAGGGGCTGGCCGAGGCCATCGACGCCGCCGGGCTGGACGTGGTCCACGCCGCCGGGCCGGAGATGAAGCGGCTGTACGACGTCCTGCCTCCCGCCCGTCGCGGCGAGTGGCGCGAGACCGCCGCCGAACTGGCCGCCGACGCGGCCACGCTTGCGGGACCGGGCGACATCGTGATGGTCAAGGGTTCGAACGGATCGAAGGCTTCGCTGGTCGCGAAGGCCCTCGCTGCGCTGGGAGGATAAGAGCGTGTTCTACCTGCTGTATCTCTACTTCCAGGACGTGGCGCAGGACTATCCGCTGCTGCACCTGATCCAGTACCAGACGGTGCGGGTGGCGCTGGCGATGGCGACGGCGATGATCGTCGCGGTGGCCATGGGCAGCCGCTTCATCAACTGGATGCGCGCCAAACAGGGCAAGGGCCAGCCGATCCGCTCGGATGGGCCGGTGACCCACCTGTCCAAGGTCGGCACCCCGACCATGGGCGGGCTGATGATCCTGGCCGGCATCGCGGTGGCGGTGCTGCTGTGGGGCGACCTGACCAATCCCTACATCTGGATCGTGTCGTTCGTGACGGCCGCGTTTGGGGTGCTGGGCTTCATCGACGACTACGCCAAGGTGACCAAGCAGACCTCGGCGGGCCTGACCTCGAAGCAGAAGCTGGTGGCGCAGACCATCGTCTCGGTGATCGCGGGCGTGCTGACGGTGCTGTGGATGACGCGGTCGCCGACCTCGCCCTATCTCGAGACCTCGATCGCCTTCCCGTTCTTCAAGGCGGTGCTGCTGAACATCGGCTGGTTCTATGTGATCTTCGCGGCCTTCACGATCGTGGGCTTCTCGAACGCGGTGAACCTGACGGACGGGCTGGACGGCCTGGCCATCGTGCCGGTGATGATGGCGGCGGCGGCCTTCGGCCTGATCGCCTATCTGGTCGGCAACTTCATCTTCTCCCAGTATCTGGGCGTGCACCACGTGCCCGGCTCGGGCGAGCTGGCCATCTTCTGCGCGGCGATCATCGGCGGGGGCGTGGGCTTCCTCTGGTACAACGCGCCGCCGGCCAAGATCTTCATGGGCGACACCGGCTCGCTGGCTCTGGGCGGCGCCCTGGGCTCCATCGCCGTGGCCACCAAGCATGAGCTGGTTCTGGGCATCGTCGGCGGCCTGTTCGTCATCGAGGCCGCCTCGGTCATGATCCAGGTCGCCTACTTCAAGGCCACCGGAAAGCGCATCTTCCTGATGGCGCCGATCCACCATCACTTCGAGAAGATGGGCTGGCCGGAATCGACGGTCGTCATCCGCTTCTGGATCGTCGCCGCCATGCTGGCGCTGGCGGGTCTCGCCACGCTGAAACTCCGCTAGAGCCATGATCCCCGTCCCCGGCTTTGAAGGACGGAGGATCGCGGTCTTCGGCCTTGGACGGTCGGGGCTGACGGCCGCGCGCGCGCTGAAGGCCGGCGGCGCCCTGCCGGTGCTGTGGGACGACAGCGTCTCCAGCCGGATGCAGGCCGAGGCCGAAGGCTTCGCGGTCGAGGACCTGACGGTCGCCGACTGGGCGGGCTTCGCGGCCCTGGTGCTGTCGCCGGGCGCGCCGCTGACCCATCCCAAGCCGCACTGGACCGTCGAGAAGGCCAAGGCCGCGGGGGTCGAGGTGATCGGCGACATCGAGCTGTTCGCGCGGGCGCTGGAAGCGATCATTCCCGAAGACCGGCCCAAGGTGGTCGCCATCACCGGCACCAACGGCAAGTCGACCACGACGGCCCTGATCGGCTGGGTGCTGAAACAGGCCGGGCTGACGGTGCATGTCGGCGGCAATATCGGCATCGGCGTGCTGGCCCTGTCGGCGCCGACCGAGGACGCGGTCTATGTGATCGAGGTCTCGAGCTATCAGCTGGACCTGACGACCCGTTTCGCGCCGGACGTGGCGATCCTGACCAACATCTCGCCGGACCATCTGGACCGGCACGGCGGGATGGAGGGGTATGTCGCGGCGAAGGAACGGCTGTTCGCACAGATGTGGCCGGACTCCATCGCGATGGTCGGTGTCGATGAGCCGGAGGGCCGCGCGGTCGTGGAGCGCCTGCCGCCGGGCGACCGCGTGCTGACGGTGTCCACCACCTCGCCGCAGGCGGGCGCGGCGGACGAATCCGCGGAGCCGTGGCGTCCGGCATACCGGACCATGGCCAGCCGTCTGAATGCGCGCGGTCGGACGCTTTGGGGCGACGGGCGGGAACTGGTCGACCTGTCGGAAGCGCGGTCGCTGCCGGGACGTCACAACGCCCAGAACGCCGCCTTCGCCTATGCGGCAGCGGTGGAGCTGGGGGTGTCGCCCGAGGACGCGATCCACGGGCTGATGACCTTCCCCGGCCTCGCCCACCGGATGGAGACCGTGGGCCAGCTGGGCAAGGTGCGGTTCGTCAACGACTCCAAGGCGACCAACGCCGACGCCGCCCGGCAGGCGTTGGCCTCCTATGACCGCAGCTTCTGGATCGCCGGCGGGCGGGCCAAGGCGGGCGGGATCGATGATCTGGAGGACCTGTTCCCCCGGGTGGTCGAGGCCTTCCTGATCGGCGAGGCGGCCGGGCCGTTCGCTGCGCGGCTGGGCGAGACCCCGCACCGGATCAGCGGCGACATGGCGATGGCCGTGATGCAGGCCTGGGAGGCCGCCGCCGCGACGGGTCGTGACGAGGTGGTGCTGCTGAGCCCCGCCGCCGCCAGCTTCGACCAATATCCCGACTTCGAGGCGAGGGGAGAGGCGTTCCGCGCCGCCGTCCTGGCCCTCGGCGCGACCCCCGCGAGCGCCCCATGAGCCACCAGAGCTACAACCCCGCCTTCTCGCGCAACGACCAGAGCCTGCTGGCCAAGTGGTTCTGGACCATGGACCGGGCCCTGCTGGCCGCCGCCCTGACCCTGATGGGGCTGGGGGTGGCGCTGAGCTTTGCGTCCTCGCCCGCCGCCATCCTGGCCGATCAGTCGATCTCGGACCCATTCCACTATTCGTGGCGGATGATCGTGTTCGCGACCATGGGCCTGACGATCATGCTGACCATGTCCTTCCTGTCGCCGAGGGGCGTCAGGCGGATCGCGGTGCTGGCCCTGCTGGGCGCCATCTGCGTGATGGCCCTGCTGCCCTTCATCGGCGACACCGTCAAAGGCGCGGCGCGCTGGATCAACCTGGGGCCGTTCAGCCTGCAGCCGTCCGAGTTCGTGAAGCCCAGCCTGATCGTCTTCGCCGCCTGGATGTTCGCCGAGGCGCAGAAGGGGCAGGGGGTGCCGGGCGTCAGCATCGCCTTCGGGGCCTGGGCGCTGACGGTCGGCCTGCTGCTGATCCAGCCGGACATCGGTCAGACCCTGCTGATCACCACCACCTTCATGGCCGTCTTCTTCATGGCCGGGGTGCCGTTGAAGTGGGTGATGGCCCTGGCCGCCGCGGGCGCCGCCGGGGTGGTGGGCCTGTTCTTCACCTTCAGCCACATGCGTGACCGCCTGAGCCGCTTCGGCTCGGACGACGCCGGGGCCACGTACCAGATCGACCGCGCGTCCGAGGCCATCCGCGCCGGCGGGCTGGTCGGCCGGGGCGTGGGCGAGGGGGTGATGAAGCGCTCGGTGCCCGACCTGCACACCGACTTCATCTATTCGGTCGGCGCCGAGGAGTTCGGCCTGGTGCTGAGCCTGACCATGATCGCGCTCTACGCCTTCATCGTGATCCGGGGCATGCGTCTGGCGATGAAGCTGAACGACCCGTTCGAGCAGGTGGCGGCCGCCGGCCTGTTCATGCTGATCGGACTGCAGGCCTGCATCAACATCGCGGTGAACCTGAACCTGATCCCGACCAAGGGGATGACCCTGCCCTTCATCAGCTACGGCGGCTCGTCGATGCTGGCGATGGGCCTGACCATGGGCTTCGCCCTTAGCCTGACCCGCCGCCGCCCGGGCGCCTATGAGCCCGGAACCACCCTGGGCCAGCGTCGGCGGATCCTGCCCTAGGGCTCACGCGCGCAAGCCGCTTGAGCGGTTTCAGAATCCATGGTTGCGTGAGGCTGCAACCCATGGAGGATATGATGCGACTGAACAAGGTTTCGATCATCGGCTTCATCGCGGCGATCCCGGCCCTGGCCGCCACCGCCAGCGTGGCCCTGCCGCGCGACATGACCATCATCGACTACTACACCGATGCCACGCATCAGGAGCAGGCGGGGACCTACGTCGAATTCTGCTCGGGTCACCGCACGACGGTCGGCACGGTGACGGCCTTCACGGAAACCACGCGTCACCGGTGCTATTCTGGTATCGACTACGATCTGTTGATCTCCGACTGGTACAGGTTCAACTGCGCCCAGCCGGGCGTGACCTGTTTCTTCTACTGAGCCTCAGGCCCGCCATCCGAGCCTGAAGCGGATTGCGTGTGGGGCTGATGACCAGCTTGTCTGAATGCCGGTGAAAGTCTGTGTCGTCGCCGCCGGGGGCACCGGCGGGCATATGTTCCCCGCCGAGGCCCTGTCGCGTGAGCTGACCCGGCGCGGCTGGCGGATCGTGCTGGCCACCGATCATCGCGGCGAGCAGTACGCCCACGGCTTCCCGGCCGAGGAACGGCTGGCGCTGGACGCGGCCACGGGCAAGGGGCCCGTCGGCTTGGCCAAGGCGGGGGTGGCGATCCTGAAGGGCGTCGGACAGGCGCGCGCGGCCCTGACGCGGCTGGACGCGGCGGTGGTGGTCGGCTTCGGCGGCTATCCGTCCGCGCCCGCCCTGCTGGCCGCCCTGAGCCAGAAGCGCCCAACCCTGCTGCATGAGCAGAACGCGGTGCTGGGCCGCACCAACCGCTGGCTGGCGCCCTATGTCGGCGGCATCGCCTCGTCCTTCCCCAATCTGCAGAAGGTGCCGCAGGCGGTGGGCGCGCGGGTCAGCCTGGTCGGCAATCCGGTGCGGCCGGACATCCGCGCCCTGTTCGACCGGCCCTTCATGGCGCCGGCCGGCGACGCACCGATCCAGGTGCTGGTCACCGGCGGCAGCCAGGGCGCGCGCATCCTGTCCGAGACCGCGCCGCGCGCGCTGGCGGCCCTGCCGGACGCCCTGCGCCGCCGCCTGAAGGTGCAGCAGCAGTCGCGGCCCGAGACGCTGGAGGCCGCGCGCCAGATCTATCTGGAGGCCGGGATCGAGGCCGAGGTGGCCCCCTTCTTCCGCGATATGGCCGCCCGCCTGTCCGCCGCCCATCTGGTGATCGGCCGGGCCGGGGCCTCGACCTGTTCCGAGCTGGCGGTGGCGGCCGTGCCGTCGCTGCTGATCCCGCTGAAGATCGCCATGGACGACCACCAGCGCTTCAACGCCGCCAGCTTGGCCGATGCGGGCGGGGCCGAGGTGATGCTGGAGGACGCGGTGACGGTGGAGGCCATGACGGCGGCGCTGTCGGCCATCCTGTCCGACCCCGCGCGCCTGACGGCCATGAGCGGCGGCGCTCGCTCGGCGGCCCTGCCGGACGCGACCAGCGACCTTGCGGACATGGTGGAGGCGGCGGCTACTCCCTGACTCCGCTCATCTCCGCGAAGGCGGGGACCCAGTCCTGTCCAGCCTGGCGAAGCGCTTCAGGACGAGGGCCGGCGGATAATTGGAACGCTCACATCACCCAAAGCACTGGGTCCCCGCGTTCGCGGGGATGAGCGGTTTTGAAAATCAGTCCCGCGGGATCAGCCGCCGCGCCGCGGTGGTATCCGAGACGGGCTCGCCCAGCGGGACACCGTCGCAGACGACGCGCAGGATGAGGGCCGGCATGAAGCCCTCGACCGGAGGGCGATGCGGGCTGCGATCGTGAATGACCCGGACCAGCCGGTGATCCATCCACCATTCGCGGCGGATGCGGGCGGCGGTGCCGGCCTCGCAGTCATACTCGTCCAGGAAGGGATAGCCGTTGGCGTCCACTTCCGCCCCGGCCAGGCCGTGGGTGATAGTCCAGTGCCAGACCCGGATCTTGCCGTCCGGCATCCGCTCCGGCGCGGCCATCCAGTTGAAGACATCGGCGCCGGGCACCCGATAGAGCGGCCCGTGCGGGGCCTGGCCCTGCTCCTGCGCCGAGACGGAGCCTGCCGACAGCAGGCCGACGGCCAATGCCGTGATCGCGATCCGTCGCATGCGCGCCTCCCCCTGATCCCATGAGCAGCCTGGGCGGCGGCGAGACGCCGCGCCACTGACGGAACCTTTCGGGGCTCGGATCGGCGGGTCATGCGTTAGCTTCGCCATGCCGAGTTTCCTGACCGACCTGTCCCGCGAGATCGCCAGCCTGTGGCGCCAGTTCCACTGGCTGCCCGAATGGGCGGTGGTCGGGCTGATCGTGGCCGCCTTCGTCTTCATCGGCTGGGCGGCGAACCAGCTGGTGTTCTGGCTGCTGCAGCTGGCGGTGAGGAAGCGCGACCTGTTCTGGCGCGGCGTGGTCGGGCGGGCGCGGCTGAAGGTGCGGATCATGGTGATGATCGTGGCCCTGGCGCTGGCCGTGACGGTCTCGCCTCTGGACCCGGCGACCTCGACCACGATCCGGCAGGCCCTGGGCTTCGTCTTCGTCCTGACCCTGGGCTGGCTGGCCATCGGGGCCACGGACATGTGGGCCGTGGTCTACATGCGGCGGTTCAACCTGGCCGAGGAAGACAACCTCGTCGCCCGCAAGCATGTGACCCAGACCCGCATCCTGCAGCGGGTCGCGGCCCTGCTAATCGGCATCGTGACCTTGGGGCTGGCGCTGATGACCATCGGGGCGGTGCGGCAATGGGGGATGAGCCTGCTGGCCTCGGCCGGGGTGGTCGGCATCATCGCCGGCCTGGCGCTGCAACCGCTGCTGACCAATCTGATCGCGGGCGTGCAGATCGCCACCGCCCAGCCGATCCGACTGGACGACGCCGTCATCGTCGAGGGCGAATGGGGACAGGTGGAGGAGATCACCTCGACCTATGTGGTGGTCAAGCTGTGGGACTGGCGGCGGATGATCCTGCCGCTCAGCTATTTCATCTCCACGCCCTTCCAGAACTGGACGCGCGAGACGGCGCGGCTGATCGGCACGGCCTTCCTGTACGTGGACTATGAGGCGCCGATGGACCGGCTGCGCGCCGAGCTGGAGCGGATCTGCCGCGAGAGTCCGCACTGGGACAAGGATGTAGTCAATCTGCAGGTGACCGACATCACTGATCGCGTGGCGCAGATCCGCTGCCTGGCCAGCGCGCGGAATGCGCCGACGGCCTTCGACCTGCGCTGCGAGATCCGCGAGAAGATGCTGGCCTTCATGCGGGATCAGTGTCCGGAGGCGCTGCCGAGGCAGCGGCAGCTAAACTCCGGCTTTGCTGATCCTTCTCCCCTTGGGGGAGAAGGTGGGCCGCGTAGCGGCTCGGATGAGGGGTTGGTTCGCGGGTAATCGGACGAGGGTGAGCCTGACGCCGGCCTACCCCTCATCCGTCTCGCTCCGCGAGCCACCTTCTCCCCCAAGGGGAGAAGGATGTCACAAAGCCAGTTGCGCCCGGCCGTGCTCCACCACCGCGTCCAGCGTGGTGAAGTCGACGTCGGAGTCGGCGGGATTGCAGGCGACGACCACCATTTCGAAGGCGTCGCCGCCCGGCGCGACCGCATAGGGCGGGGCCGGGTCCGGCGTGGCGGGTCCTTCAGCGCCGCCCTCGCGGACGGAGGCGAAGTCCAGGCGGTCGACCTGGCCGCCGGGGCCGCAGTCGAAGCGCCACCAGGACCAGCCGCCCCAATAGGCCGTCCCGCCCGCGCGGAAATCAGGTTCGACGACCTGGAAGACGCGGATGCGGCCGCCGTTTCCCTCGGCCGTCAGGGTGCTGAGATCGGCGTACTGGGCGAAGCGGCCCGCGCCCAGATAGACGAAGCGGTGGTCGCCGGCAGGCTCGGTCTGCGCGAGCGCGGGGGAAGCCAGCGCCAGACACAGCGCGGCGGTCGGGAGCAGGCGGGGCAGGAGGCTCATCGTCGCATCATCCCGCGCGTTCCGGCTGAACGCTATCCCGAACCGAAGATCGATGTTATCGGCGCGAAGAGATGGAGGGGAGCGTCTATGCGGCGGGAAGCGGTCGGGATCGCGCCGGCGATCATCATGGCGTTGACCCTGACGGGCGCGGCTCCGTTGCCCGGCTATGACCGGTCCGACATCCCGGTCGGCGCCGTCGCCAACGAGACCGAGCGCGCCCAGTTCGCCGCCCTGATCGCGGACGCCCAGCGGACGATGCGGTCCCAGAGGTTCCGTGACAACATGCTGTCGCTGAACGACGTCTATCCCCAGATCCATTTCCGAACCCATCCGAACGGCGCGATGCTGGTGCTGGGCAGTCCGTCGGAGCTGATGAGCGTGCTCGACGCGGCGACGCCCGCCTATCGCTACATCCGCACGCCCTTCTCCCTGATCGGTCAGAGCCATGAGTATTCGCCGGTCAGCGCCGGACGCGAGGGCTCGGACGTCGATGCGGACGGCGTGGCGCGCGGGTCGGGCACGATCGCGCGGGGGCATCTGTGGAACTGGAACCACGGCAATCCGGTGATCCGGTCCTGCGCCATCAATACGGTGGCGCACGAAATCTCGCACACGGTGGTGATCGATCCCGCCACCTATCGGTACGCCTTCTCGGATTTCGACCGTTTCAGCACCAGCGCGCCGACGCCCAGCGCCAGCTATCTGATCGGGTCGGTGGCCCAGTGCACCTGGCTGCAGGAACAGGGGCGGATCGGGGCGGGGGACCTGCGAACCTGCCTGGCGGTGTTCGGCGTCCGGCATTTCAACGGCGCCCGGTGCCAGCAGTTCTATCCCGGCGATGCGGTGAGCCCCGACCATCCCAACCTGTCGGCGCCGGCGACAGACTCCGAACAATGGCGTCCCGGATCGTAACCTGACGTTGACCGCGTCGCGCGTAGGCTGAGGCCATGACGCGCTTCATGACGCTGGATTTCGCCGACGGAGACCGGGCCGCCCTGCTGGGGCAGGTCGCCGCCCTGGCGCGCGCGCCCTACGGCTATGTGGTCACGCCCAATGTGGATCACGTGATCAAGCTGATGGACGGGCGCGTGCCCGAGGACATCTATCGCGGCGCGGCCATGATGACCTGCGACAGCCGCATCCTGGCCCATCTGGCGCGGCTGCGCGGCAAGCGGCTGTCCGTCTATCCGGGGTCGGACCTGACGGCGGACTTGCTGGCGTCGGAGCATGATCTGACCTTCGGCGTCTTCGGCCCCGACCGGGCCGCCTTCAACGAGCTGACCGCCCTCTATCCGGGCCGCCGCTTCACCTACATCGAGGCGCCCATGCTGACCCCGGGCACGCCCGCGTGGGACGGGGCGGTGAGGACGGCGTGCGAAGCCGAGTGGGACGTGCTGCTGGCCTGCGTCTCCTTCCCCAAGCAGGAACGCTTCGCCCACGCCCTGCGCGCCGCCGGACGGCCGTTCGGCGTGACCCTGTGCGTGGGGGCCTCGGTGGACTTCCTGACCGGCCGCCAGCACCGGGCGCCCAAGGTGTTCCAGCAGCTGTCGCTGGAATGGCTGCATAGGTTGCTGAGCCAGCCGAAGCGGATGTTCCGCCGCTATGTGATCGAGGGGCCGGCGATCTTCGGGTGGTTCGTCCGGACGGAAGTGCTCAGCCGCTGAACGGTGTCGGCGGGGTCGAGCAGTCGGACTGCGGCGTCGTGAAGTCGGGTGGGGTCGGTCGAGGCTCGATCCAGCGCTCGGTCCCGGCGGCCTTGTCGATGGCCTCCTGAAGCCGGGTCACGACCGGAGGCATGCCCGCTTCCTCACCCACATAGTCAACGATGGCCTTCCTCTGCCCGCCGATGTTGATGCCGACGACGTCGGTCGGGCTGTCGGTCACCTCGGCGGCGTACCTGTCTTCCAGTGAGAAGACATCGGCTCGCCGGAACAGTTCGACCAGCCTGTTGAAGTCCTCCGGATCGATCCGGCCGGTCTGCCAGCCGAGAGCGCGGACGTCGGCGCGGCCGCAGAAATAGACCGTGCCGTCGCTCCGCAGGGTGGTGAGATAGGCCGGGCAGGTCCCGAAGCAGCCGGTGCGTTCAAGGAAGATGCTGATCGCCTTTCCGGTCGTGTCTGGGAAAGGGATGTGGCGGTCGGGGACCCTGACAGGCGGCAGCACCGAGACCTGCTGCTGATAGCGCAGGGTCTGGCCGGGCGTGACATCGTCCCACCGCCCCTTCCGTACAGCCCTGATCGCCATGGCGCGGGTCGCGGGGGACGGATCTCCGATCTCGTCGGCGAACCGAACGGCTTCGACCTCGCCACTGCCATTCACCACCACGTCGTAGAACAGCATGCCCCACCTACACCCGGGCTCATGGCAATGGATCTTGATCTCGGGCGGTTGGGGATGGTCCGCGACCGCGGGAGCGCGGGCCTCTCTCATCCAGGCCGTCGCCTCGAACTTCAGGTCGTCGGCGTGGATCGCCGCAAGGGCCAGGGTGGCCAAGGCGGCCAGAAGCAGGTCCAGCGGAACGCGCTTCATCACGCCACCAGCGTCTCCGCCTGAGTCAGGTCCACGCTGACCAGCTGGCTCACGCCGCGCTCCGGCATGGTGACGCCGTAGAGGCGGTCCATGCGGCTCATGGTCACCGGGTTGTGGGTGATGACGATGAAGCGGGTGTCGGTGCGGTTGCGCATCTCGTTGAGCATGCGGCAGAAGCGGTCGACGTTGGCGTCGTCCAGCGGGGCGTCGACCTCGTCCAGCACGCAGACGGGCGCCGGGTTGGCCAGGAAGACGGCGAAGATCAGGGCCGCCGCCGTCAGGGCCTGCTCGCCGCCGGACATCAGGCTCATGACCGCCAGACGCTTGCCGGGCGGGCAGGCGAAAATCTCCAGGCCGGCTTCCAGCGGATCGTCCGACTCCACCAGTTTCAGCTCGGCCTGACCGCCGCCGAACAGGGCCTCGAACAGGGCCTTGAAGTTGTCGTTGATGATGTCGAAGGCGGCGATCAGGCGCTCGCGGCCTTCGGCGTTCAGCTCGTCGATGCCGTCGCGCAGCTTGGCGATGGCGCTGGTCAGGTCCGAGCGCTCGACCTTCATGGTCTGCAGGCGGTCGCCGTATTCGTTGGCCTCCTCCTCGGCCAGCAGGTTGACCGCGCCCAGCTGCTCGCGCTCGCGCTCCAGGCCAAACAGCAGGCTCTCGGCGCCGGCGGCGTCGGGCGGGCGGGCGATGGCGTCGTCGGTCAGCTTCTGGCCCAGCTCTTCCGGCGACATCTGCGCCGTCTCGCGGACATTGGCGGTGGCGTCGGCCAGGCGTTCGGCGGCCCCCTCGGCGCGGGCGGCCAGGCCGGCGCGGGCCTCGCGGGCGTGGGAGGCCGTGCTCTCGGCGGCGCGGGCGGCGCGGTCAGCCTCGCCGGCGGCGCCCTCGGCCACGGACAGGGCGTCAGCAGCGGCCTTGCGGCGGGTCTCGGCCACGGTCAGCGTGTCCAGCAGGGACGAGCGCTGGGCGGCCAGTTGCTCGGGCGCGTCGGACGCCGCCTTCAGCCGGGCGGTGTTGGTCCCGGCGTCCTTTTCCAGCGCGGTGATGCGGGCGCGGGCGTCCTTCGCCCGACCGGCCCAGCCGTCCTGCTCGCGCTTCAGGCCCTCGATGCGCGACTGACGGCCGGCGACCTCGCGGGCCTCGGCGTCGCGCTCGACGCGGGCGGTGGCCGAGGCAGCGCGGGCGGTGTCGGCGGCGGCGCGGGCGGCGGTCAGCTCCTCGCGCAGGGCGGCCAGGGTCTCGGAGGGGGCCTCCGTGCCCTGGGCCTCCAGAAGCGCGGCTTCGGCGGCCTCGACCTCGGCGGTCAGGCGGGTGAGGGTCTCGTCAAGCGCCTGGGCGCGGGCCTCCTTGCGGGCCTGTTCGCGGCCCAGGGCCTCGACACGGTCGCGGGCGGCGGTCACGGCCTTGTCCAGCGGGAAGGGGGCGGCGCGGGCGGTCTTCACCAGCTCTTCCGCCGCGCGGAAGGCGTCGGTGGCGCTCTTCAGCGCGGTCTGTGCAGCCTCCAGCGCGGGCTTGCCCTGATCGATCTCGGCTTCCAGCTCGGACAGGCGGGTGCGCTGGGCCAGGCGGACGGCGGCGGGGCGCGGAGCCTCGGCGCGCTGGACGAAGCCGTCCCAGCGCCACAGGTCGCCGTCGGTGGTGACCAGACGGGCGCCGACGGGCAGGCTCTTGGCCAAGGCCGCGATCTGATCCTTGGCCGCGACGCCGCACAGGGCCAGGCGGGCCTTCAGCTGGTCTGGGGCCGAGACGTGGGCGGCCAGCGGCTCCACGCCCTTGGGCCAGGCAGGGGCGGCGGCCTCGGCGCCGGCCCAGTAGGCGGCGGCGCGGGCGTCGAGGGCGGCGTCCAGATCGTCGCCGAGGGCGGCGGCCAGGGCGGCCTCGTAACCCTTGTCGGCCTGGACCTTGTCCAGTGCGGGCGGATGCTCGCGCTTGCCCTGCACCAGCAGCTGGGCCAGGCCGCGGGCCTCGGTCTGCAACCGGCCCAGGCGGTCCTCGGCGGCGCGGGAGGCCTGGCGGGCCTCCTGCTCGGCGCGGGCCTTGTCGCCGCGATCCGCTTCGGCGGCCTCGACGGCGGCGCGGGCGGCGGCCAGTTCGGCTTGGGCGGTTTCGAGCGCGATCTTGGCGGCCTCGATCTCAGGCGTTTCCAGCGGGCCCAGGGCTTCGCGCTCGCGGCGGGCGGAGGCCAGTTGCGAGGTCGCGCGCTCGACCCGGGCCTCGGCGTCGCGCTTGCGGGCGTTTTCGGCGGAGACGCGGGCCTCGACGGCGGCGACGGCGCCAGCCACGCGCTCGACCTCGGCGTCGGCGGCCTTGCGGGCGTCCTCGGCGGCGGTCAGGGCGGCGTCGAGTTCGGGCCCGCGCGTGGGGGCGGCAGCGATCTCGGCGGTCAGGGTCTCGAAGGCTTGGGTCAGGCGGGCCAGTTCGTTTTCGGCGTCGCCGGCCATGCCGGTTTCGCGCTCGATGTCCCCGGCGATGCGGACGCCTTCGGCCTTCAGCCGCTCGACCTCGGCGCGGGCGGCCTGTTCGGCCATGTCGAGGCGGTCGCGCTCCAGGCTGGCGCGGTGCAGCAGGGCGCCGGCGACGGCGTCCTCCTCGCGGGCGGGCTTCAGGGCCTCCTGGGCGTTCAGGGCGGCGGTCTGGGCGCGGCCCGAGGCGGTGGTGGCCTCCAGCACGGCGCGGTCGGCCTCGGCCAGTTCCTGGGCGGCGGTCTCGGCGGCCAGGCGGGCGTCATTCCAGCGGACGTAGAGCAGGGAGGCCTGCAGGGCGCGGATCTCGGCGGAGATCTTCTTGTACTTCTCGGCCTGCCGCGCCTCGCGCTTCAGCCGGGTCAGGGTGGTCTCAAGCTCGCGGCCGATGTCGTCCAGCCGTTCGAGATTGGTCTCGGCGGCCTTGAGGCGCAGCTCGGCCTCGTGGCGGCGGGTGTGCAGGCCGGCGACGCCGCCCGCCTCTTCCAGGATGCGGCGGCGGTTCTGCGGCTTGGCGGCGATCAGCTCGCTGATCTGGCCCTGACGGACCAGGGCGGGCGAGTTGGCGCCGGTCGAGGCGTCGGCGAACAGCAGCTGGACGTCGCGGGCGCGGACCTCCTTGCCGTTGATGCGGTAGGTCGAGCCCTGGCCCCGGTCGATGCGGCGCGAGACCTCAAGGATGGGGCTGTCGGTGAAGGGCTGGGGCGCGCGCCGCTGCGCGTTGTCGATGGTCAGCTGGACTTCGGCGTGGCTGCGCGGCGGGCGATTGGCGGCGCCGGCGAAGATGACGTCGTCCATGCCCTGGCCGCGCATGGCCTTGGCCGAGTTGGCGCCCATGACCCAGCGCAGGCTTTCCAGCACGTTCGACTTGCCGCAGCCGTTGGGGCCCACGATGCCGGTCAGGCCGGGCTCGATATGGAACTCCGACGCATCGACGAAGGATTTGAAGCCGACGAGCCTGAGGCGCTGGAATTGCACCGGCGGCGGGCCTTTAGCGGGCCGCGGCGGCCGCGCGGACGGCGACCTCCAGACCACCCAGCGAGCGGTCGGTGACGCGGCGGCCGTTGACGAAGAAGGCCGGGGTGGTGGTGGCGTCGGCCGCCGTCGCGGTCTGGATATCGCGCTGGATGGCCGCGCGGGTGGCGGGCAGGGCGATGCAGGCGTCGATCTGGGCCTTGGTCCGGCCGCTGGCGGCGATGGCCGGGTTGTACCAGTCCTCCTGATTGCCGCCGCGCAGCACCGCGTTCTGACCGCGCATCAGGACCGAGGCGACGTCGAAGAACTTGTCCGGCGCCGCGCAGCGGGCCAGGGCGGCGGCGGGCAGGGACAGCTGTTCCGGATCGGTCGGCAGGTTGCGGAAGACGAAGCGCACCTGACCGGTGTCGATCAGCCGCTGCTTGAACAGCGGGAAGACGAACTGGTGCCAGTCCGCGCAGTGGTGGCACGAGAAGGAGGCGTATTCGATCACCGTGACCGGCGCGTCGGCCCGACCCAGGACGCGGTCCGCCGCCGTGACGGGGGCGACCGGTTCGGTCGCCACCGCCCGCGACGGCGCGGACATCGTCACCACCGGCGCCAGCAGGGCCAGCGCCAGGATCAGCAGGAAGGGCCGAAGCGCCGTCATGGCGTCCTTACTTGGCCAGGGCGGCGTCGATGGCCGTCGACAGGTCGGCCAGCGAAGCGCCGCTGTCCGAGCCCGGGGTGATGACGGTCACGCCGTTGACGATGAAGGTCGGGGTGCCGGTGACGCCGTTGCGCACGGCGGCGCGGTCGCGCTCATCGCTGGCCTTGAGGTTTTCCGGGTCCTTGATGCAGGCCTCGATCTGCTGGTTCGACAGGCCGGCGCCGTTGCCGACGCGGTACAGGGTCGAACGGGGATCCGGGCCGTGCAGCTCCTGGATGTTGGCCATCAGCTCGTGGACGACGTCGAAATACTTGTCGGCGCCGGCGCAGCGGGCGACCGAGAAGCCGGCGGCGGCGACGTTGGCCGGCGGGGTGCGCAGTTCGCGGAAGACGTAGCGGACCTTGTTGGTGTCGACGTACTTGGCCTTGAAGCCGGGCCAGGTCTGTTCCTGCCAGGCGGCGCAGTGGGGGCAGGTGACCGAGGCGTACTCGATGACGGTGACCTTGGCGCCTTCGGCGGCGCCCAGGGCCATGTCGCCCTCGGCCGGACCGCCCGCGTTGCCGCCGCAGCCGGTCAGCGTCGCCATGGCGGCCAGGGCCGCGGCGGTCATCGCCGCGCGGCGGCTCATGTCGGCGTAACGGAACTTCATGGGATCTTCCTCACCTCGACGGGATTTCGGAGCATCGCGCGATTCCCCGCAAAGTCGCGCAGCCGTGGTTTTCGAGAACAGGTGCGGCGAAGTTTTGTCAACGCCGCCTGTCGCCACGGTCCCCAAGAACCGCGCGGCCGAGCCTTTCCAGCACGTCCCGGAGGCCGTCCGGCGCCTCGGCGACCGAGGCCTTGAGCTCGGCTTCCTGGTGGGCGGGCAGGGGGGCCGCGGCCGCGGCCTTGCGGGCCGGAGTGACCGGACTGTCGGGCAGGGGCTTCACCGGGCCTTGGGCGATGCGCAGCTTCTCGACCGTCCCCGGGCCGAGGAAGAGGTTCACGCGCTGGAGGATTTCCTCGGACTGGTGCTGGACCAGCAGGGCGGCGGGACCGGCGACGCGGAGCTCCAGAGTGCCCCCGCTCTCGCCGCGGCCCTTGGTCAGCTTCTGCGGACGGGTGACCCGGGCCAGCCGTTCGCCGACGATCTCGCGCCAGCGGGGCTCCAGCGCCCCGGCGCCGCGTCCCAGCTTGCCGTCCAGTTCCTTGATCAGGCCCTGAAGCGCGCGCCCGGCCTTGGGCGCCGGGCGGGGCGCCGGACGCGTGCGGCGTCGGGACAGGATTTCCCGGGCTTCGGCTTCGGTGGGCAGCGGACGGCGCATTTCCGGGTTATAGCGCGGGAGATGCCTTCCGTCCCCGCAGACGTTCCCGCGATCCGCAGCGCCCTGCTGGACTGGTACGATGTCCATGCGCGCACGCTCGCCTGGCGCTCGCCGCCGGGGACGAAGGGGCGGCCCGATCCCTACCGGGTGTGGCTGTCCGAGGTGATGCTGCAGCAGACGACCACGCCGCATGCGACCCCCTATTTCCTGAGCTTCACCCAGCGCTGGCCGACCGTGTCGGACCTGGCGGCGGCGGAGGATGGCGACGTCATGGCCGCCTGGGCGGGGCTGGGCTACTACGCCCGCGCCCGCAACCTGCTGGCCTGCGCGCGAGCGGTGGCGGGGCAGCATGGCGGGGTGTTCCCCGATACCGAGGCGGGCCTGCTGGCCCTGCCGGGGGTGGGCGCCTACACCGCCGCCGCCGTGGCCTCGATCGCCTTCGGGGAAGCCGCCAACGTCGTGGACGGCAATGTCGAGCGGGTCATGGCCCGGCTGTTCGCGGTGGAGACGCCCGTGCCGACGGCGCGGCCCGAGCTGCGGGCCTTGGCCGGTTCGCTGGTGCGAGACGACCGGCCCGGCGACTGGGCGCAGGCGCTGATGGATTTGGGGGCCACTGTCTGCCGGCCGAAGTCGCCGCTGTGCGGGGATTGTCCGCTGACGACCTGGTGCGCCGGCTATGCGAGCGGGCAGCCGGAGCGCTATCCGCTGAAGCTGAAGAAGGCCGAGCGGCCGCATCGGTCGGGGATCGCCTGGGTGCTGCGCGACGCGGCCGGGCAGGTGGCGCTGGTCCGTCGGCCGGACAAGGGCCTGCTGGGTGGCATGCTGGGCCTGCCGACCTCGGACTGGAGCGCCGCGCCGGATGCGACGCCGCCGGTCGCCGCCGACTGGCGCGAGGCGGGCTTCGTGGAACACGTCTTCACCCACTTCAGCCTGACGTTGGAGGTGCGGGTGGCGGAAGGGGCGGGGGACTTCGTCTGGACGGACGTGGAGACGGCGCTGGGGGCGCTGCCGACGGTGTTCAGGAAGGCGCTGGAGCGGGGGCTGGGTTAGCTACCCCAGCGTCCGCACCTTTACCGCCCCCTCGCGCCGTCTCGGCATGGCGACAGTGCGATTGCCCAGTTGCTGGAAGGTCAGGTCGACCAGCCCATCCCCCACCCGCAGGTCGGTGACGTTCAGGCGGTCGATGCCGGCGGGCAGGACCGGGTCGTCGATCTCGACCACGCCCGCGACCGCGTCGATGTTCACCCCCAAGGCCGCCTGCAGCATCAGGAAGACCGAGCCGGCGGCCCAGGCCTGGGGCAGGCAGGCGACGGGGTAGGCGATGGGCGGCTCGCCCGGCATGCGCTCGAAGCCGCAGAACAGCTCGGGCAGGCGCAGGTGGAAATGGGCCGCGGCGGCGTAGATCTCGCCCAGCAGCAGGGCGACGGCGCGGCGCTCGCCGTAGCGGGCCATGCCCGCCGCCGCCATGGCGGTGTCGTGCGGCCAGACCGAGCCGTCGTGGTAGCTCATCGGATTGAAGCGGGCCTGACCGGTGGCCAGGGTGCGCACGCCCCAGCCCGAGCGGAACTCGGCTGACAGCATCCGTTTGGTCACCCGCAACGCCCGCTCGCGCGACGGCAGGCCGGTGAACAGCAGGTGGCCGGCGTTGGAGCCGATGGCTCGGCACTGCTGCCCGTCGCCGTCCAGGGCGATGGCGTAGAAGCCCTGGTCCTCCATCCAGAACCGGTCCTCGACCAGGGCGCGAGTGGCCTCGGCGCGGGCCGCCCATTCGACCTGGCGCTCGTCGTCGAGGGTGATCGCCAGGTCGGCCATCGCCTGCCAGGCGGCGTAGGCGTAGCCCTGAACCTCCAGCAGGGCGACGGGGCCTTTCGGGAAGCGGCCGTCGGCGTGGAAGATGGAGTCCTCCGAGTCCTTCCAGCCCTGGTTGGACAGGCCGGTGTCGGCCCCGCGCTGATAGCTGATCAGGCCGTCGCCGCGGATGTCGCCGTAGTCGGTCATCCACTTGGTCGCGGCGATCAAGTTGGGCCACAGGCTGCGGATCAGGTCGAAGTCGCCGGTGCGGCGGGCGTAGGCGCCCGCCAGGGCCACGAACAGGCAGGTGGTGTCGACCCCGCCGTAGTAGAGGCCGAACGGCACCTCCCCGAGCGCGCTCATCTCGCCGCCCCGGGTCTCGTGCATGATCTTGCCGGGGGCCGAGTCCTGGAAGGCCGAGACCTCGGTCGCCTGCCGCTTGGCCAGATAGGTCAGCACCCCCTTGGCCAGCGACGGATCGAGCCACAGCATCTGCCAGGCGGTGATGATCCCATCCCGTCCGAACGGGGTCGAGAACCAGGGCACGCCCGCATAGGGGTAGGGGCCGGTCGGCAGGTCGGTGGTCAGCAGGGCCACGTCGGCGCGGCTCTGGTCCAGCCAGTCGTTGAAGCGCGGGCTGCGGGGGCCGCGCAGCGAGGCGCCCCGGCGACGGCGGCGGCGCATCGACAGCCGGGCCTGCAGGGCGTTGAGGCGGAACCGCACCTCGTCCGGCGTCTCGCAGCGGTCGGGCCCACATTCGATGAACAGATCGACCCGCTTGCCCATCGGCAGGCTGAACATGAAGTCGGCGCGGGCGCCGGTCAGCCGGGCGGGCGGCTCGGAGAAGGCCAGGCAGCTGTGGCGCTCGACATCATCCAGGCCGGTATAGCTGAAGGTGACGCGGCGGCCGTCGTTGGTCGGGGGCGCGACGGTCCCGCGCTTCAGCCGGGGCGTGCCACGCACCTGGAAGATGTCGGCGAAGTCAGCGCCGAACTCGAACGACAGCGGCAGCAGGACGTCCTCGACGCCGTGATTGACCATCGACACCCGCTCGAACAGCCGCCGGTCCCAGATGAAGCGCCGCCGCTCGATATGCAGCACGCCCGCCGGGGCCGACCGCCCACCCATGGGGGGCAGGGGGCGGTTGGTCGTGTGGCAGATGAAGAAGACGTTGTCTTGGCTGACCCCCGAGCTGAGCCGCGAGGGCCGCGCGCCGCCCACGGTCATGACGAAGCGGGACAACAGGCGGGTGTCGTGGTCGAACAGGCCGTCGGCCCCGCCCTTCAGATCGCCCCAGTGGTCGGCGACGCAGAAGGTGTCGGCGTCCTTGAGCGCCATCAGCTGCTCGAGGCCGTCCGCCTCTCCACTGTCGGCGGCGGTGGTCTGGACCGAGTAGGCGTCGTCCATGAGGCTCCTCGACGGCGGTTCAGGTCAGTCCTGAGCCTTCCACCCGAATGCGGACGCTTGATGGCCGCTTAGGTACGGTAATGGACGAACCCCGTCGGGGGTTCAGGCGGATGCCGCGAAAGTCCGGTCTTCGGCCGGACGCAGCGGGGTGACCACGTCGTTCAGCGGCGCCTCGGCGAAGGGGCGGCGGGCCAGCAGGTCGCCGTAGACGTCCAGATAGCGCCGGGCCATGGCGGTCGAGGAGAAGCGCAACTCGAACCGCGCCCGGATGGCGTCGCGGTCCAGCAGGTGGGCGCGGCCCGCGGCGGCGACGGCCTGCTCCATGGTCTCCACCAGGAAGCCGGTCTCGCCGTCCTCGATCACCTCGGTGGTCGAGCCGCAACGGAAGGCCACCACCGGCGTGCCGCAGGCCATGGCCTCGATCATCACCAGGCCGAAGGGCTCGGGCCAGTCGATCGGGAACAGCAGGGCCTCGGCGCCGCCCAGGAAGGCCGACTTCTGGTGGTCGCCGATCTCGCCGACGAACTCGATCAGGGGATTGCCGTCGACCATCGGCTTGATGACGGTCTCCCAATAGGCCTTGTCCGCCGCGTCCACCTTGGCCGCCATCTTCAGCGGCTTGTTCAGCAGGGTGGCGATCTCGATGGCGCGGTCGGGCCGCTTCTCGGGCGAGATGCGGCCGAGGAAGGCCAGGTAGCCGCTCGACTTGGGGCTGAACGTATAGAGGTCCGACGGCATGCCGTGATGCACCGTCGCCTTCCAGTTGGCGAAGGGCAGGGGGCGGCGTTGATCGTCCGAGATCGACACCAGGCCGAACTGGGGCCAGCGCTCGTAGACGCCGGGCAGGTCCTTCAGGTCCAGCCGCCCGTGCAGGGTGGTCAGGGTCTTGTCCGCGAACCGCTCGAAGAACGGGAAGTGGATCATGTCGGTGTGGAAGTGGATCACGTCGAAGTCGTCGGCGCGCTTCAGCACCTCGGACAGCATGGCCATGTGGGCCGCCAGGTCCGACTTCAGCGGGGCGGGGTCCAGCCGGATCGCCTGATCGCGCACGGGGATGAGCCGCGCCCGGGTCTCGGCCTCGGCGCTGGCGAACAGGGTGACGTCGTGGCCCAGATCGACGAGCGCGTCGGTCAGATGGGCCACGACCCGCTCGGTGCCCCCGTACAGCTTGGGCGGCACGGCCTCGTACAGCGGGGTGATCTGGGCGATCTTCATGGCGGCGCTCCGGGCGCCTTTCGCGACGCCGGAATCGCTAACAATGCTGCACGTGCGAAGTTCCGCGAACGCCGAATTTCTTCTGCGAACCTAGAAGGTTACAGCGGTTACAGTGTGTCGGGCGGCGGACATTGTCGCCCGCAGCGCGTTGAATTCCTTAACGTCAGGCGGGCGCGCGACTGCGACGGCCCGGGCGATGGCCGGTCAGGCGGGCCTGGAGCTCACCGACCTGCTGCTCCAGCCGTTCGATCTCCAGCGCGTGGAGATCCTGACCGATCTTCTGCGCGGCCTCGACAAGAAGGGCCTGCTCGTCCGGACGCCAGGCCTCGTCCGACGGTTTGGCGCCGACAACGAAAAAGCCGGTGACCTCGGCGCGCTGGATGACGGGCAGGACCAGCGCTCCGCCGACGGTGGCGGCCAGGTCGCCGTCCAAGGGCTCGCGGTCGGCGCGCATCCGCACCAGGGCGGGCGCATCGATGCTGATCGCCGCCGGCGCGCCGCCGAGGTCGCCGTCGCGCAGCAGCGCTTCGTCCTTGAGTGCGTACAGGGCCACGCCCGCGCCGCCCGAGAAGCGCTTCAGCTCCGCGAGCGCCGCAATACGCAGGGCGTCTGCGCGGGTGACGTAGCCGGCGTCTTTCAGAAACCGGCGGAGCTTGGCCTCATTGTCGCGCCAGCGACGGAAGAACAGGGTCTCGATCCCGTGCTCGACCCAGTGCTTGAGCTTGTGGAAGGTGATGAACAGGGCGAAGGCGATGCCCGCGCTGACCAGCAGATTGGCCTCGCGCATATGGGCCGGAATGACCTGCTCGGCGCCCCACTCCAGGAAGAAGAAGGCGAACAGCAGGGCGGAAGACAGGGCGCCGAACACCAAGGTTCGGTTCACCGCGAAGCCGAGGTCGACCACCTTGTGGCGCAGGATGGCGTAGGCGAACAGGGCGGCGCCCAGACCGAAGGCGATGTACCACCCGACCAGCAGGGGCGAGACGGTGGTGTAGTTATTGCCCGTCAGCAGGATGCCCATGTCGAACACGCCCGACAGGAAGGTCGTGCTGATGGCGATCAACAGCATGCCGTAGCGGGAGCGCACGTGGGGCGGACTTTCGCGCCAGGTCAGGGCCAGGACCCCGGCCGCGAGCGCGTATCCGATGAAGACGGGGATGGTGTAGGCGAGGAAGGCGTTCCCGTTGAACAGGCCGCGCTGCCCCTGAAGCTCGGCAGACAGCTGATAGGCCAGGATGGCGCCCTGACCGACGACCAGCGCCCAGAAACCCAGCCGGATGCTGACGGGGTCGCGCCCTGAAACCTCGCGCCTGAGCGCCCGGGCGCCCGCGAGGAACAAGAGCGGCGAGCCGTAGTAGATGACGCTCAGGATCACATAGAACGACGGCGCGAACGGGCTGAGGTTTTGCCACACCCGGGGCCATTGGCCGGTGATGGCGAACGAGGCGTAGGCCAGTCCGATCAGCACCAGGGCCTGCCGACCTCCGCTGCGGGCGATAACCAGCCCACCCATGACGGCGGCGAAGATCATCAAGACGGTGGCCAGGATGTAGTCGGGAATGACCAGTGGAGGCATGGGGTCAGCCGCCAGCACCAGGCGACGCGCGCCCCCCGGCTGTTCCACGAGCAGCGGGACGGACTGGCCGATCGCGGGGCGTGCGATGGTGAAGGTTTCCCGCCGGACCCGATCGCCGGCGCGCAGGCCGGCCCGCTCGGCCGGTCCGCCGGGGGTGATTTCCGTGATCGGACAGAAGTTCGCGGGCGCGCAGGACGGGTCAGCCCGGTAGCCGATCTGACCCACGCCCGTCGGCAGGCCGCTGGACCACCAGAGCTGGTGCCCGCCCTGGATGATGCACAGGGCGGTGAACGCCAACGCCAGCATGATCCAGATGCGGCCCAGCGGGCGCGGGGCCTCGGCACCCGCGCTCATGCCCGCGCTCCGGCCTTGATGGCGCGCTGCATCTGGCGCTCCAGCAGATCCGCGCGACGGCGCTGCTCGCGGCTTTCCACCTCAAGGGCCTCCATCCTCAGGGCGTGCAGGTCCATTCCGATGCGGGTCGCGGCCTCCGAGAGAACCTCGATCTCGTCGGGCCGGTACAGCTCGCCGCCCGGCTTCGGCCCCAGGATGAAGACCCCCGTCAGCTCGTTCCGGTGCAGGATCGGCAGCGCCAGGGCCGTGCCGTGCGCCATGCCGTCCTCAAGCGGCTGGCGTTCGGCCCGCAGTCGGACCAGCAGTTCCAGGTCCGCGTCGAGGAGTTCGGGCAGGCCGGACAGCCGGCCGGCCTCCACGCGTTGCCCATCCGGTGCGGCGCCGTACAGCGCCACCTCGGCGCCGCCCGCGAACCGGCTCAAAGCCGCTATCGCCGACAGACGCAGCGCGTCGGGCCGGGTGACGAAGGCGGACTGGCGCACGAAGCGCTTCAGCTCGGCCTCGTTGTCGCGCCAGCGGCGGAAGAACAGGTGCTCAACGCCCTTCTCGACCCACTCCTTGGCCTTGTGGAAGACGAGGAAGAGGACGAAGGCGATGCCCGCGCTGACCAGCAGACTGGCCTCGCGCATGCCGACCGGGATGACCTGCTCGGCGCCCCATTCCAGGAAGAAGAAGGTGAACAGCAGGGTCGTGGACAGGACGCCGAACACCAGGGTCCGGTTCACCGCAAAGCCGAGATCGACCACGCGGTGCTTCAGGGCGGCGTAGAGGAAGACGACGATGGCCGACAGTGTCAGTGCGTGGCCGAGCACCGACAGCGGATTGGCCAGCGAGAAGTCGTTGCCTGTCATGTTGATGATCATCCCGACCATCATCGTGCCCGCGAAGTAGAGCCCCAGGGCGACGGTCAGGAAGCCGAAGCGGGTTCGCTCCTGACCGGCGGTCTCGAACGCCGCGCGGGTCAGCAGGCCGAGCGCGATGATGTAGCCGCTCCAGTAGAGGACCAAGAGGCCGAACGGCGGCAGCGTCAGCGGCTGAGTCGTGACGAACAGGTTCGCATAGATGGCGTTCATGTTGTCTGCGGCGAGGGCGAGGACGTACAGCCCGAACACCGCGCGCCAGAGGCGAGAGGGCGGCTGTCGCGTCGCCTCAGCCCGCTGCAGCAGGGCGAAGCCGAAGATCCCGATCGGCGCGAGAGTCATGATCAAGCCGAGGATCAGTTCGACGGGCACATAGCGCGCGATGTCGTTTTCCCAGCCCGACAGGAAGGACCCCAGATTGGCCATCGAAACCAGGGTGGCGCCGAGCAGGAGGACGACCCGCCCCCTCGCCCGCAGGGCGATGGTCAGCCCCGCTCCCGCCATGAACAGGCTGGCCAGGGCCGATATGATCGAGCTTCCAGACCAACCCCGGCGCCGGGAGGCCGTTGTCACGAATGAGGTCGGGATCGACTGCCCGTCTCGAAGGACGGTCAGGTTGAACCGTTGGTTTTCAGGCAGGCGGAGCCGGTAGACGTCCCGCGGGTGCTCAAACCGGATCGCGTCTCCCGGGCGGACCCCGGCCGATGCGAGTTGGCCGTCGGGGCTGACTTCGCCGATCCGCAAGAAGCCTGTGGGGGCCTTCCCCTGGGTGGCGTATACGGCGTTGAAGGCCTCGGAGCCCACCCGGCCGCTGTCGCCGGGCAGTCCGCTCAGTCCAAAGGTGACGCCGTGGGTGACCACGACCGCCGCGATCAGCAGCGTCAGGGCCTTTAGCCAGCCCAGGGACGCGCCCGTCCCGTCCTGTTGATCCGCCAACGCCATGCCGCCCCCGCCGCATTAAGGTAACGGCGATCAGTTAGGGCAAAAACGCGCGGGTCGGAAAGGCCTACTGCATCCCGGCGCGGATCTCGGCGCGAAGAGCGTCGATGCTGCGCAGGCCCTGGTCCGACTTGAAGCGCCAGTAGGTCCAGCCGTTGCAGGCGGGGGCGTTCTCGAACAGGGCGCCCAGCTTGTGGATCGAGCCGCTCATCTCGCCCGAGACCAGCGAGCCGTCGGCGCGGACGCGGGCCTCGCGCTCGCCCTTGGGGCAGTACAGGCGGTCGCCGGGCTGCAGCAGGCCGGCCTCGACCAGGGCGCCGAACGGCACCTTGGGCTCGTTGCGCTTGGAGCCGGTGACGACCAAGTCTTCCGGTGCGGCGGGGATGACGGCCTTGATGCGCTTCTCGGCGACCTTGGCGTAGGTCTCGTCGCGTTCGATGCCGATGAAATGACGGCCCAGGCGCTTGGCGGCGGCGCCGGTGGTGCCGGTGCCGAAGAAGGGATCCAGCACCACGTCGCCGGGACGGGTGGCGGCCAGCAGCACCCGGTGCAGCAGGGCTTCGGGCTTCTGGGTCGGATGGGCCTTCTTGCCGTCGGCGTCCTTGATCCGCTCGTCCCCGGTGCACAGGGCCAGGGTCCAGTCGGACCGCATCTGGGTGTCTTCGTTGAAGGCCTTCAGGGCGTCGTAGTTGAAGGTGTAGCGCTTCTGCTCGCGGCTGCGCGCGGCCCAGATCAGGGTCTCGTGCGCGTTGGTGAACCGCGTGCCCTTGAAGTTCGGCATCGGGTTGGACTTGCGCCAGATGATGTCGTTCAGGACCCAGAAGCCCAGGTCCTGGATCGCCGTGCCCAGGCGGAAGACGTTGTGATAGCTGCCGATCACCCAGATGGAGCCTTCCGGCTTCAGCACCCGGCGGCATTCCTTCAACCACTCGCGGGTGAAGGCGTCGTATTCGGCGAAGCTGCCGAACTTGTCCCAGTCGTCGTCGACCGCGTCGACCTTGGAATTGTCGGGACGCAGCAGGTCGCCGCCCAGCTGGAGGTTATAGGGCGGGTCGGCGAAGACCATGTCGACGGACGCGTCCGGCAGCGAACGCAGCACCTCGATGCAGTCGCCCCGGTGGATGACGTCGGTCTTCAGCTCGGACATGGAAACGCGGCCCCGCACAATGAGAACCGACAGGGTGAATCCTTACGGTTAAGGCGGCGTAACCGCCGGGTCGTTCGAGGCCGTCCCTAGGGTTTGGACCCGATGGAGGCAGGCGATCGCAGCGGACAAGCTCGCCCGTCGGCGCTGGGACCGGCGCGGAGGAGCGGCGTCATGCAGGCCCTGTCCAACCTGATGAACGGCGCGCCGGTGCTGGTTGTCGCCCTTTTCGTGCTGGTGCTGATGGGCGTCTGCGCTGTCTTGGGCGCGGCGGCCAAGCGGTCCGTCGCGCGCCGGGGGGAGGCGGGCGAGAAGGAGGACGGGCAGGAGGCCTATGTAGTGTCGGCCGTCCTGGGCTTGCTGGCCCTGCTGATGGGGTTCACCTTCTCCCTGGCCGTGGATCGCTATGAGACGCGCCGGGCGCTGGTGCTGGAGGAGGCCAACGCCATCGGCACCGCCTATCTGCGCACCCAACTGCTGGAGCAGCCGCACCGCGCGCGGATCAGCGGCCTGCTGACCACCTATGCCGACAACCGGCTGAGGCTCAGCCAGACGTCAACGGTCAAGGCGGCCGAGCCCCTGATGGCGACCAATGAGGCGTTGGTCTTCAACCTGTGGGCGGCGACGGACGCGGCCTTCCCCACGATCCAGCATCTGGACTTCTCGAGCGCCTATCTGGACTCGATGAACCTGGTCATCGACCTGGACGCCTCGCGCAAGGCGGCGCGGCTGGTGCGGGTGCCCGCGACGGTGTTCCTGGTGCTGATCCTCTACATGGCCGTCAGCGCCTATGTGATGGGCTACGTCCTGGTCGGGCATCGAAGCCGGGCCTCGGGCCTGTTCCTGCTGGCGCTGCTGACCCTGGCCCTGGCGCTGATCATCGACATCGACAGGCCCGGACGCGGGACGGTCCGCGAGAGTGAAGGGCCGATGACCGATCTGGTCGCGTCGCTGAAGAGCTGGAACCCCGCCGACTTCGACCGCTGGCGCACGCCCGCCGTCCCGGCTCCGCCGGCTCCGCCGGCTCCGGCGCGATAGACCCCTTTCCACGGTCCTCAAGGCGGGAACGTCACAGGCGCTCACGTTTTGTTACGCGCTCGGCCTCGCCTTGCAGCGCCTCGCGCGGTAAGCGGGGCGCATACGCCGCGAGCGGAGCGAATCCGCCGCGAAGGACCACGGTTCAGGGGCCTGTCTATGACTCAGTGGGTGTACGGTTTCGGCGGCGGTTCGGCCGACGGCGACGCTTCGATGAAGAATCTGCTCGGCGGCAAGGGTGCGAACCTGGCCGAGATGTCCTCGCTGGGCCTGCCGGTTCCGCCGGGCTTCACCATCACCACCGAGGCCTGCAACCACTACTATGCGCAGGGGCAGAACTATCCGGCCGATCTCGCCGGGCAGGTGAAGGCCGGGCTGGCCAAGGTCGAGGGCATCGTCGGCAAGACGTTCGGCGACGCGAAGAACCCGCTGCTGGTCTCGGTCCGCTCGGGCGCCCGCGCCTCAATGCCGGGGATGATGGACACGGTCCTGAACCTAGGCCTGAACGACGAGACGGTCGAGGGACTGGCCGAACTGAGCGGCGACCGCCGCTTCGCCTTCGACAGCTACCGCCGCTTCATCACCATGTACTCGAACGTCGTGCTGGGCCTGGGCCATGACGACTTCGAAGAGGTGCTGGATCACCACAAGGACCGCCTGGGCGTCACCGTCGACACCGACTTGACCGCCAAGGACTGGGAGAAGGTCGTCGCCGACTACAAACAGGTCGTCGAGCGCAACCTGGGCCATGCCTTCCCGCAGGACCCGAACGACCAACTGTGGGGCGCGGTCGGCGCCGTCTTCGCCAGCTGGATGAACGACCGGGCCAAATTCTATCGCCGCATGCACGACATCCCCGAAAGCTGGGGCACGGCCGTGAACATCCAGTCGATGGTGTTCGGCAACATGGGCGAGACCTCGGCCACCGGCGTCGCCTTCACCCGCAACCCCTCGACGGGCGACAGCAAGCTGTACGGCGAGTTCCTGATCAACGCCCAGGGCGAGGACGTGGTGGCGGGCATCCGCACGCCCCAGTCCCTGACCAAGGCGGGCCGCGAGGAGATGGGCGAGACCTCTCCCTCGATGGAAGAGGCCATGCCGGTCGTCTTCGGCCAGTTCGTCGAGGTCGTCGGGCGGCTGGAAAGCCACTACCGCGACATGCAGGACATCGAGTTCACGGTCGAACAGGGCCGGCTGTGGATGCTGCAGACCCGCAACGGCAAGCGCACCGCCAAGTCGGCGCTGAAGATCGCCGTTGACCTGGCCAGCGAGGGCGTGATCTCCGAGGAGGAGGCGGTCAGCCGCGTCGAGCCCGCCGCCCTGGACCAGCTGCTGCACCCCACGCTGGACCCGAACGCCAGCCGCAGCGTCGTGGCCGCCGGCCTGCCCGCCAGCCCCGGCGCGGCGACCGGCAAGATCGTCTTCGACGCCGACGAGGCTGAGCGTCTGGCCCAGCTGGGCGAGGCGGTCATCCTGGTGCGCGAGGAGACCAGCCCCGAGGACATCCACGGCATGCACGCCGCCCGGGGCATCGTCACGGCGCGTGGCGGAATGACCAGCCACGCGGCGGTGGTCGCGCGCGGCATGGGCCGTCCCTGCGTCTCTGGCGCGGGCGAGATCCACATCGACGACAAGGCCCTGACCTTCACGGCGCGCGGCCGCACCTTCCGCGCGGGCGAGATCATCACCATCGACGGGTCGAAGGGCGAGGTCATGGACGGCGCTGTCGCGATGATCGAGCCGGAGCTGACGGGCGACTTCCAGACCCTGATGGCCTGGGCCGACAAGGTTCGCCGCCTGAAGGTCCGCGCCAATGCCGAGACCCCGCTGGACGCCCGCACCGCGCGCGGCTTCGGCGCCGAGGGCATCGGCCTGTGCCGGACTGAGCACATGTTCTTCGACGACACCCGGATCGCCGCCGTGCGCGAGATGATCCTGGCCGACGACGAGAAGGGCCGCCGCGCCGCCCTGGCCAAGATCGCGCCGTTCCAGAAGGCCGACTTCGTCGAGCTGTTCACGATCATGAGCGGCCTGCCGGTGACGGTGCGCCTGCTGGACCCGCCGCTGCACGAGTTCATCCCGCATGGCGAGGCCGAGATGGACGCCCTGGCCGCCTCGCAGGGGCTGGACGCCGCCAAGCTGAAGCGCCGGGCCAAGGAACTGCACGAGACCAACCCGATGCTCGGCCACCGCGGCTGTCGCCTAGGCGTCGCCTATCCCGAAATCTACGAGATGCAGGTCCGGGCGGTCATCGAGGCCGCGCTTGAGGTGAAGAAGAGCTCGGGCGTCGCCCCCATCCCGGAGATCATGCACCCGCTGGTCGCCCTCGGGCTGGAGATGAAATACCTGCGCGAGCTGACAGACCGCACGGCCAAGGCCGTGTTCGACGAGGCCGGCGACACGGTCGAATACCTGGTCGGCACCATGATCGAGCTGCCCCGCGCCGCCCTGCGCGCCGGGGACCTGGCCGAACACGCCCAGTTCTTCAGCTTCGGCACCAACGACCTGACCCAGACAACGTTCGGCATCAGCCGCGACGACTCCGGCCGCTTCCTGCAGGCCTATATGGACAAGGGCATCTTCGAGACCGATCCCTTCGTCCGTTTGGACCAGGACGGCGTCGGCGACCTGATCCGCATCGCCGCGGAGCGGGGCGGGGCGGTCCGCACCGACATCAAGATGGGCATCTGCGGCGAGCATGGCGGCGATCCGTCGTCCATCGCCTTCTGTGAAGAGGTGGGCCTGAACTACGTCAGCTGCTCGCCCTACCGGGTGCCGATCGCCCGCCTCGCCGCTGCCCAGGCCGCCCTGCACGCGCGGGCGGGGACCGAGCGCGAGAAGGACCGATAGAAATCGGCCTGCCAGAATAAGAACACGATAAGGTCCAGATTGGCGTATCGCCGTCTGTGCCTTGTCGTGCACAGTCGAACGCAAGTCGAGGGAGTGCTCTGGAACCCGTCCGGGCGCGGCCCATTTGTACCCCGCTGGATGGGGCCGGTGACCACAGAAGTCACCGCATCTAGAGGATACAGAAACAATGCGTAACGTTCTTCTCGCGACTGCCGCTCTTACTCTGATCGCTGCGCCGGCTCTGGCGCAAGACCCGGCTCATCCGGTGACCGGCTCGATCGGCTACACGGCCCTGGACACCGAGGGTGGAAACCTGGGCGCCATCACCGGCCGCGTCGGCTACGACTTCACCCGCAATTTCGGCATCGAGGGCGAGGGCTCGGTGGGCGTAAAGGATGACGACGTCAGCTTCGGCGGCGTGGACGGCAAGGTCGAGCACGACTGGGATGCCGCCGCCTACGGCGTGGCCAAGCTGCCGATCAACCCGAACCTCGAACTGTTCGGCCGCGTCGGTTACGGCACCACCTCGGTCAGCGCCGATGTGGCCGGCGTGACCGCCTCGGCGGACGGCGAAAGCGTCAACTACGGCGTCGGCGCCAACTACTTCATCGACGGTCAGAACGGCATCCGCGCCGACTGGACCCGTCGTGACTTCCGCGACGACGGCGCGGGCGAGGCCGACACCTATGGCCTGAGCTTCGTGCGCCGCTTCTAACGTCCGCACGACCTGAACGACGAAGGCCCGCCGGTCTCCCGGCGGGCCTTTTCGTTATCCGGAGTGGATCAGGCGACGCCGGGCTGCAGGGCCCACCGCATGGAGCCTTCGCCGAACGGGCGGAAGAAGAGGTCGCGGTAGCGTTCGAAGACCTCGACGATCTTCGAAGCCAAGTCCTGGGCGACGGCCTCGCCGCGCTGTCGCTTCATCGCGGCCACGCACTGGACCACGTCCTTCTGGTGGGCGGAGCCGCCCATGCTCTTCAGGACAACGGCGATATCCTGCGCAAGCGGATCGACCGCCTTGCCCCAAGGATTGGTGTTCTGAGCCATGCGGGACGCCCCCTTGTTCTCGACACTGGCGAACCGGTCGCAAAAACTTGCGCCGGATGCAAGCGTGGCCGCGATTTCGTGATCGAGGCGAGTGTGGAGCCGCTGTGGATGCACGGCGTTCTCTCACCATGACCCGATCCCTGCACACGGTCCTCATCCCGCTTCTGCTGCTCGCCGCGTGCGAGCGTCAGACCGTCAATCCGCCCACCGAACCGGCCGCGCCCATCGCCTCGCCCGAGGTGGCGCCCGGCGCGCCGCCGCCCGCCGATCTGGCCGCCGCCCTGCCCGGAGCCGGGCCGGCGACCTTCGTCGGCCGCTGGGCCGGCAAGGCGGCCTGGTGCGCCAACACCAGCGGGGCGGAGGCGCCGATCACCATCACGCCGCTGCGGTTCGAAGGCTATGAGAACAGCTGCGCCATCACCTCCATCGACCAGGTGAGGGACGGCTATGAGCTGACCCTGGCCTGTCAGGCCGAGGGCGAGGTCTCGCGCGAGCGGGTGCGCCTTTCCCGGCAGGAGGACGTGCTGCGCCTGACCTGGCTGAACCGGAACGACGCGGTGGTGCTGCTGGCGCGCTGCCCGGCCGAGACCGGGCCGGCCCAGCCGCCTAGTTGAACAGGAAGTTCATCACGTCGCCGTCCTTGACGACGTAGGCCTTGCCCTCGGCGCGCAGCTTGCCGGCTTCCCGGGCCTTGGCCTCACCCTTCAGCGCCACGAAGTCCTCGTAGGCGATGGTTTCGGCGCGGATGAAGCCCTTCTCGAAGTCGGTGTGGATCACGCCCGCCGCCTGCGGCGCGGTGTCGCCGACGTGGATGGTCCAGGCGCGCGCCTCCTTCGGCCCCACGGTGAAGTAGGACTGCAGGCCCAGCAGGCTGTAGGCCTCGCGGATCAAGCGGTTCAGGCCCGGCTCGGCCAGACCCAGGCTCTCCAGGAACTCGGACTGTTCCTCGGGATCCAGAACAGCCAGTTCGGAATCGATCTTGGCCGAGATGACCACGGCCTTGGCGTTGTCGGCGGCGGCGCGGGCGGCGACGCGGTCGGACAGCTCATTGCCCTTGTCGGCCGAGCCTTCGTCGACGTTCGAGACATAGAGGGCGGGCAGGGCGGTCAGCAGCTGCAGCATGTCCCAGGCCTTGCGGTCTTCCTTGGAGACCTCGGGCAGGGCGGTGCGGGCGGGCTTGCCGGCGTTCAGCTTGGACAGGGCCAGATCGACCAGCTTCAGGCTGAGCTGGCTTTCCTTGTCGCCGCCCTTGGCGCGCTTCTCCATCTGGACGCGGCGGCGCTCCAGGCTTTCCAGATCGGCCAGCATCAGCTCGGTCTCGATGATGTCGAGGTCCGAGATGGGGTCGATGCGGTTCTCGACGTGGGTGATGTCGTCGTCGATGAAGCAGCGGGCGACGAAGGCCACGGCGTCACAGTCGCGGATGTTGGCCAGGAACTGGTTGCCAAGGCCCTCGCCCTTCGACGCGCCGCGCACCAGGCCGGCG
>Ga0209676_1000641_pt1 | contig 50312 bp, 45 predicted proteins | sample AraplaCvi_mLB_r2_FD_184282 | JGI IMG/M metagenome (GOLD analysis project Ga0209676, IMG submission 184282) | Arabidopsis root microbial communities from North Carolina, USA - plate scrape MF_Cvi_mLB_r2 (SPAdes) (version 2) | ecosystem: Host-associated > Plants > Roots > Endosphere | place: USA... | reverse complement strand
CCTGCACCGACAGCATGCGCGGTTCGGGTGCGCTGACCGAGGCGACCTGGTTCAGCGGCATGTGGCTGCCATAGACCTCGACCGTCACCGGATCGAGCAGCGCGGTGTGCGCGCGGCCGGTACGGAGGCCCGAAAGGTCGCTCTTCAATGCTTCGACCGCACCATGCATGCGGCGTTCGAGGTCGGCCTTGTCATATTTCGCCATCGTCTTTTCCTCTCTTGGTCTTGTCAGGCGGCGTCGGCAACGACGGTCGAAACACCCTCGCCCGCCAGCACGCGCGCCAGATTGCCGGGTTCGCGGATGTTGAACACGACGATCGGGATATGGTTGTCGCGGCACAGCGCGACGGCACTCGCATCCATCACCTTCAGATTGTCGGCGAGCACGCGGTCGTAGCTCAGCGTATCATAGCGAACCGCGGTCGGATCCTTCTTGGGGTCGGCGTTATAGACGCCGTCGACGCTGGTGCCCTTCAAGAGCGCGTCGCACTTCATCTCGGCGGCGCGGAGCGCGGCACCGCTGTCGGTGGTAAAATAGGGGGCGCCGACGCCGGCGGCGAAGATCACGACGCGGCCCTTTTCCATGTGGCGTTCGGCGCGGCGGCGGATCACCGGCTCGCACACCTTGTCCATTTCGATCGCCGACTGGACGCGCGTTTCGACGCCGAGCTGCTCAAGCGCATTCTGCATCGCGAGCGCGTTCATCACGGTGGCGAGCATGCCCATATAGTCGGCCTGCGCGCGGTCCATGCCCTTTGCTGCGCCGGCCATGCCGCGGAAGATATTGCCGCCGCCGATGACGAGGCAGATTTCGAGCCCGCGATCCTTGGCTTCCTTGACCTCGGCCGCCATGCTCGCGACGGTTTCGGGGTCGATGCCAAAGGGACTGGAACCCATCAGCGCCTCGCCCGACAGTTTCAGCAGAATACGTTTCATGCCGGGCAGAGCCATGATCGGGGGAACCTTATGTAATCGATGAATATGCGAATGGCGCGCACCCTAGAGCGGGCACGCGCCATTGCCAAGCGGACTACCGCGACGAACGCAGCAATCCGGATCTTCTTTTATCAGACGCCGGCGACAGCCGCGACTTCCGCGGCGAAATCGCTTTCTTCCTTCTCGATGCCTTCACCGAGCTGGAAGCGGACGAAGCCCTTGAGCGTGATCGTCGCGCCGACATCCTTGCCGGCAGCGGCGACGACTTCGGCGACCGGGGTCTTGCCGTCCATCACGAACAGCTGCGACAGCAGCGCGTTTTCCTTGCGGAACTTAGCGATCGAGCCGTCGACCATCTTCGAGACGATGTCGGCGGGCTTGCCCGACTGAGCGGCCTTTTCCTCGGCGATCGCGCGTTCGCGGGCGACGAGGTCGGCGTCGAGATCGTCGCCGTTCAGCGCGAGCGGGTTCGCGGCAGCGACGTGCATCGCGAGCTGCTTGCCGAGCGGTTCGAGAACGTCGGCGCCGGCGGTCGATTCGAGCGCGACGAGCACGCCGATCTTGCCCATGCCGGGAGCGGCGGCGTTGTGGACATAGCCCGTGACGACGCCCGAGTTCACCGAGACGATGACGCTGCGGCGCAGCGACTGGTTTTCACCGATCGTCGCGATGTTGCTCGTCAGCTTTTCGGCGACGGTTTCGCCGCCCGGATAGGCAGCAGCGCCGAGCGCTTCGATGTCCGAGATGTTGCCGGCGAGCGCGACCTGCGTCACGTCGCGGACGAATTCCTGGAACTGCTCATTCTTGCCGACGAAGTCGGTTTCGCTGTTCACTTCGACCATCGCGCCGCGAGTGCCGTCGGTGGCGACGCCAACGAGGCCTTCGGCAGCAACGCGGCCGGCCTTCTTGGCGGCGGCGGCGAGGCCCTTGGTGCGCAGCCAGTCGATCGACGCTTCGATGTCGCCATTGTTTTCGGCAAGCGCCTTTTTGCAGTCCATCATGCCTGCGCCCGTGCGGTCGCGCAGTTCCTTGACGAGAGCGGCCGTAATTTCAGCCATGGAAAAATCCTTTCAAAAGGGGCGAGCGCATTTGGCCCGCGGGACGCCCGCGCGCATGGCGGGGCGATAAGTCAAAGGGATGACAGGGACGGCGCGGATCTTGCCGCGCCGTCCCGTCATGCCCGAGCGATTATGCGTCGCTCTGACGTTCGGTTTCGGCAGCAGCTTCGGCCGGGACCTGTTCGTCCTCGGTCACCGGAGCGACAACCTCTTCGGCAACCGGAGCGGCGGCTTCTTCGGTCAGCACGGCTTCGGCGGCGGGCTCGACAGCGGCGCCGAGATCTTCGCCGCGGTTCGCGCGGGCCTGCTGGCCACCACGGGTCGCCGCCTGGGCCACCGCATCGCAGTAGAGGCGAATGGCGCGTGCCGCGTCATCGTTCGCCGGAACCGGGAAGGCGATGCCGTCGGGCGAGACGTTCGAGTCGAGGATCGCGACGACCGGGATGCCAAGAACGTTGGCTTCCTTGATCGCCAGCTCTTCCTTGTTCGCGTCGATCACGAACATCACGTCGGGAATGCCGCCCATGTCGCGGATGCCGCCAAGGCTCATTTCGAGCTTGTCGCGTTCGCGCGTCTTGTTGAGCACTTCCTTCTTGGTGAGGCCCGAGGTGTCGCCCGAGAGCTGCTCTTCGAGCGTCTTGAGACGCTTGATCGAACCCGAGATCGTCTTCCAGTTGGTGAGCATGCCGCCCAGCCAGCGGTGGTTGACGAAGTGCTGACCCGAAGCGCGCGCGGCGTCGGCGATCGGACCCTGTGCCTGGCGCTTGGTGCCGACGAACAGGACCTTGCCACCAGCGGCCGACGAGGACGCGATGAAGTCGAGCGCGCGCGCGAAAAGCGGCACGGTCTGCGACAGGTCGAGAATGTGGATGCCGTTGCGCGCGCCGAAGATGTACGGCTTCATGCGCGGGTTCCAACGGTGGGTCTGGTGGCCGAAGTGGGCGCCAGCTTCGATAAGATTCTGCATCGTGACGACAGGTGCCGCCATAGTCTTTCTCCTTCCGGTTGGTCCTCTGGAAAGCAAGAACCGAAGGCCCGCAAGCGGACGATCCGGCACCGGTTTATGTGCGCCTTCCATGTGGAATGGGCGGGCCGTTAGCCGCCTTGGCCATCAAAAGCAAGGGGCGCGCGTCCCTTTTCGCGTCCAGTGGAGGCCCAAAGAGGAAGGGGCTCCGGACTCAACTTGGCGACAAAGCGACTCCGTTCGTCGCAAATGTGTTGAGAACAAAACAGGAACATGGAACGAAAAGCCCAACGAAACCGTCGCTGGTTAACAAAAGGTTTCGCACACGAAAGCCGAAAGGACAAGTCATGGTTCAGGTCGCAGCCGCTCTCCTCTTCACCCTCGCCGCCGGTCTCGGCGTCACGGTGATCCTGGCCATGCTCAAGAATAACGAGAATGCGATTCTCTCGGCGCTGCTCGGCGAAGGCGCCTTCCCGGTCGAAACCGCGCCGCAGTCGGGTCCGCTGCCGCAGAAGATCACGCTGCGCCGTTCGCCGGCGCGCCGCGACGCCCCGCGCCCCGTCCGCGCCGCCGCCCGCATGCAGCCGGCGCTCAGCCGCGCCGCCTGACCTTCGCGTAGCTTGCAAGCCCGAAGGGCAGCGCAATCACATATAATATGCACACCGCGAGCAGCGTATGCCACGGCGCGGTGACGAGCGCGGCGCCGAGCAGGCCGACGCCCGCCAGCGCGAAGATACGCCACGAACGACGCAGCCGGATCGAAGACCAGCTGTAGGTCGGGATCGCCGAAATCATCAGCATCGCGACGGCGAGCGCCCACGGCATCACGACAAACCATTCGCGGAACAGGTCGTTTCCGGTAACCAGCCACAGATAGACGGGGACGAACGATAACCCGGCCCCGGCGGGCGCGGGAATGCCCGTCATGAAACCCGCTGACTTGTGCGGCTGAAACTCGGCATCGAGGCGCGAGTTGAAACGCGCGAGCCGCAGCGCGCAGCACACCGCCAGCGCCAGCGCCGCGGTCCAGCCGAATTTCGGCGCGTCGGCCAGCGACCAGAGGAACAGGATCATCGCCGGCGCGACGCCGAAGGCGATGACGTCGGACAGCGAATCGAGCTCGGCGCCAAACTTGCTCTGCGCGCGGAGCAGACGGGCGATGCGCCCATCCATGCCGTCGAGCACACCGGCGACGATGATCATCGTGACCGCCGCGGCCCATTCGCCGCCGATCGCGAAACGGACGCCGGTCAGCCCCGAACAGAGCGCGAGGATGGTGATCGCATTGGGCGCGAAGGCGCGCAGGCTGACCCCGGCAATGCGGCGCCCCGCGGCGTCGGGGATTACCTGCTCGTCCTCGGTCATCTCATTGTCCGATGCCGTCGATAGTCTCGGCCTTGCCGATCCGCGCGACGACCGTCTCGCCGGCGAGCGTGCGCTGGCCGAGCAGGACCTGCGGCGTCGTGCCCGCTGGCAGATACACGTCGACACGGCTGCCGAAGCGGATCAGGCCGACGCGCTGGCCGGTGGTGAGTTCATTGCCCATCGTCACGAAGGGCATGATGCGCCGCGCGACGAGCCCGGCGATCTGGGTAAAGCCGATGCGCACGCCGTCGGCGCGTTCGACGACGAAATGCTGACGCTCATTCTCTTCGCTCGCCTTGTCGAGGTCGGCGTTCACGAACTTGCCGGGAATATAGACGAGCTTGCGAAGCGTGCCCGCGACGGGCGTGCGGTTGATGTGGACGTCGAAGACGCTCATGAAAATCGAGACGCGAAGCATCGGCGCGGCACCCAGCCCGTCGGGGCCGGAGATTTCGGGCGGCGGCGGCACTTCGGCGATCTGGGTGACCAGACCGTCAGCGGGCGCGATGATGACATCGCTGCCCGCGGGCGTGACGCGTACCGGGTCGCGGAAGAAGGCGCCGACCCAGACGGTGACGCCTAGCATCAGCCAGCCGATGATTTCCCAGCCGAGCAGCCAGAAACAGAGGGTGACGATGCCGGCGATCAAAAGGAATTTGCGGCCTTCGGGATGGATCGAGGGCCAGTGCCATTTGATGCCGCCGCCGGGGCGGTTCGAGGATATGATATTGGACATGGGCGTTCTTCTAGGGGGCAGCTTCTATACTGACAATGGATAAGCTGAGCGGCCAGTTCCACCGGCAGTTGAACATTGGCGCGGCTTTGCCTAAGGCGCTCGCAACTCCGACTCCCCAAGGAAAAAGGCTGAACGCATGGGCAAGATCAAGGTAGCCAACCCCGTCGTCGAACTCGACGGCGACGAAATGACCCGGATCATCTGGCAGTGGATCCGCGAACGGCTGATCCTCCCCTATCTCGACATCGACCTGCATTATTACGACCTCGGCATCGAGAAGCGCGACGAGACCGACGACAAGATCACCGTCGAGGCCGCGAATGCGATCAAAAAATATGGCGTCGGCGTGAAATGCGCGACGATCACTCCCGACGAAGCGCGCGTCGAGGAATTCGGCCTCAAGAAGATGTGGAAGTCGCCGAACGGCACGATCCGCAACATCCTGGGCGGCGTCGTTTTCCGCGAACCGATCGTGATGCGCAACGTCCCCCGCCTCGTTCCCGGCTGGACCGACCCGATCGTCGTTGGCCGCCACGCGTTCGGCGACCAGTATAAGGCGACCGATTTCCGCGTTCCCGGCCCCGGCAAGCTGCGCCTCGTGTTCGAGGGCGAAGACGGCACGCTGATCGACGAGGAAGTGTTCCAGTTTCCGTCGTCGGGCGTCGCGATGGGCATGTACAACCTCGACGATTCGATCCGCGACTTCGCGCGCGCCAGCCTGAACTATGGCCTCGCCCGCCAGTGGCCGGTGTATCTGTCGACCAAGAACACGATCCTCAAGGCCTATGACGGCCGCTTCAAGGATCTGTTCGAGGAAGTGTTCAACGCCGAATTCAAGGCGAAGTTCGACGAAATCGGCATCGTGTACGAACATCGCCTGATCGACGACATGGTCGCCTCGGCGCTCAAGTGGAGCGGCAAGTTCGTCTGGGCCTGCAAGAATTACGACGGCGACGTCCAGTCGGACACCGTCGCGCAGGGCTTCGGCTCGCTCGGGCTGATGACCAGCGTGTTGATGACCCCCGACGGCCAGACCGTGGAATCGGAGGCCGCGCACGGCACCGTCACGCGCCACTATCGCATGCACCAGCAGGGCAAGGCGACCTCGACCAACCCGATCGCGTCGATCTTCGCCTGGACCGGCGGCCTGAAGCACCGCGGCAAGCTCGACGACAATGCCGCGCTCATCAAATTCGCCGACGACCTCGAAAAGGTCTGCGTCGCGACGGTTGAAAGCGGCAAGATGACCAAGGATCTGGCGCTGCTGATCGGTCCCGACCAGAACTGGCTGACCACCGAAGGTTTCTTCGAGGCGATCGTCGAAAATCTCGAAGCCAAGATGGGTAGCTGATAACAACCAAAAAGGTTGGGATAGCTATCTAGCCAATCGGGGCCGGCCTGCATAAGGTCGGCCCTTATGGTATCGGAAACAGAAACCTCCGCCATCGGCAACGCGCTGGTGGTCCTCGGCGCCGCAGGCATCGTCATCCCGGCGTTCGCGCGCTTCCGCCTGCCCCCCGTGATCGGGTTTATCCTCGTCGGGCTGCTCGTCGGGCCGTCGGGGCTCGGCGCACTCGCCGCCGACTATCCGTGGCTCAAGCACATCACCATCGGATCGACCGAGGACATCGCCCTCTTCGCCGAATTCGGCATCATCTTGCTGCTCTTCTCGATCGGGCTCGAGCTGTCGTTCCGACGCCTGTGGCAATTGCGCAAGCTGGTGTTCGGTATCGGCGCGGCCGAACTGCTGCTCGGCGGGCTGATCCTGGGGGTCGCGCTGAAGCTGATCGGCGGCTATTCGACCCCTGCCGCCTTCGGTCTCGGCATAGCGCTCGCGCTCTCCTCGACCGCGCTCGTTCTTCCGATCGCAGGCACCAAATCGGCGGTCGGCCGCGCCTCCTTCTCGATGCTGCTCTTCGAGGATCTGGCGCTCGTCCCGATCATCTTCATCCTCGCCGCGCTGTCCCCCGCCGCGTCGGGCGACAGCGCCGAGCTGTTGCTGACGACGTTGTGGCAGGGCGCCGTCGTCGTCGCGGCGCTCGCGATCGGCGGCTGGTTCCTGCTGCCACGCATCTTCGCACAAGCGGCGCGTGCCAAGGACCCCGAACTGTTCCTCGCCGCCAGCCTGCTGGTGGTGATCGTCGCGGCGCTCGCGACCGCCGCGGTCGGCCTGTCGCCGATCGTCGGCGCGCTGCTCGCCGGGCTGATGATTGCCGAAACCGAATATCATAACGAGGTCGAGGCGATCACCGCCCCGTTCAAGGGTCTTGCGCTCGGGGTGTTTCTGATCAGCGTCGGCATGGGGCTCAATCTCAGGACAATCGCCGAGCAATGGCCGCAACTCGCCGCCGCGGTCGTCGGCGTCGTCGCGATCAAGGCGATCGTGACCGCGGCGTTGCTGCGCTTTTCGAACGTCGCGCGGCGCGGCACCGCGGCCGAAGTCGGCCTGTTGATGTCGAGCCCGTCCGAAACGACGTTGATCGTGCTCGCGACCGCGCTCCAGGCACAGATCATTAGCCGCAACACGGCGGAATTCTGGCAGCTCGTCACCGCGATCGGCCTGACCATCACCCCCCTGCTCGCGCGCATCGGCCACGATATCGCGCGGCGGATCGAGATGCGGACAGGCGACACGCAAATCGACGACACGCCCGAGGGCCGCACCGTGATCGTCGGCTTCGGCCGCGTCGGTCACACCGTCGCCGAATTGCTGCGCGAGCACGGCCGTCCTTATGTCGCGGTCGATGCCGATATCGATACGGTCGCGGCGGCGCGGCGCGACGGCTTCATCGTGCGTTTCGCCGACGTCGCGCGCCCCGGCAGCCTCGACAAGCTGGGGATCGAGAGTGCCAACGCGATCGTGCTGACGATGGACGATCCGGTGCAGCAGCTGCGCATGACGCGCCAGCTCAAGCAGAAATATCCGGACCTCCCGATCATCAGCCGCGCGCGCGACGCCGACCACGCCGCCGCGCTCTATCAGGCAGGCGCCAATGACGCGGTGCCCGAAACGCTCGAAAGCTCGCTGCAGCTCGCCGAGGCGGTGCTGATCGACCTCGGTGTCGCGATGGGGCCGGTGATCGCGTCGATCCACGACGTGCGCGCGAAGATGCGCCACGACATCATGGCGAAAGGCAAGCTGGAGCAAGAGCCGCGTATCCGGCGGACGCGGCGGCCCCTGGCCGGTGGCGACGCCTAGACCAACCGGGGAGCCCGATGTGACCACGCCGCGCAAGACTCAGATCGTGATCGTCGGCGGCGGCGCGGGCGGGCTCGAACTCGCGCGGCGGCTCGGCGCCCGATACGGCCGCGCCAAGCATGACATCATTCTGATCGACAAGAACCGCACCCATGTGTGGAAGCCGCTGCTGCACGAGGTCGCAACGGGATCGCTCGACGCCAATCTCGATGAGATCGGCTATCGCAGCCATTGCCACCGCTGGGGCTACCGCTTCTTTCCCGGTACGCTCGAAAGCATCGACACGGCGGCGCGTGAGATCGTGATCGCGCCGATGCTCGATGAGGATGGCAGCGAGCTGATCGAACGCCATCGGCTGCGCTTCGATTATCTGGTGCTCGCGATGGGATCGGTGGGCAATGACTTCGGTACGCCGGGCGCGCGCGAACATTGCATCTTCCTCGACGAGCGCCCGCAGGCCGACCGGTTCCGCAACAAGCTGCTCAACCAGTGCCTGCGCGTCTCGCACGCAATGATGACGGACCCGGCGAGCGATGCGCAGGTTCATATCGCGCTCGTCGGCGGCGGCGCGACAGGGGTCGAACTGGCGGCCGAGCTGTTCAACGCCGCGGGCGGGCTGCGTTATTACGGGCTCGAGGTGTTCGACGAAAAACGCCTGCAGGTCACGCTGATCGAGGCGGGGCCGCGCATCCTGCCCGCGCTCCCCGAACGGCTCGCCGCCGCGGCGCAGCAGGAACTCGAAGCGCTCGGCGTCACCGTGCTCACCGACACGCCGGTGACCGAGGTGCGCGCCGACGCGATGGTCCTGAAATCGGGTCAGGTGATCCCCGCCGACCTGCGCGTGTGGGCAGCAGGGGTAAAGACCGCCCCGCTCGCCAATGAGGCGGACGGGCTCGAACGCGCGCGCAGCGGACAGTTCGTCGTCCGCCCGACGCTGCAAACCACCCACGACGATCGCATCTTCGCGATCGGCGACTGCGCCTATTGCGTGCTACCCGGCGAAGAGCGTCCGGTGCCGCCGCGCGCGCAGTCCGCGCACCAGATGGCGTCGGCGGTGTTCCGCAACCTCGTCGCGATAGAGAAAGGCAAGCCGCTGCGCGATTTCGTCTATCACGATCACGGCTCGCTCGTGTCGCTCAGCCGTTTCTCGACGGTAGGCAGCCTGATGGGCAATCTGATCGGCGGACGGATGGCGATCGAAGGGCGGCTCGCGCGCTTTGTCTATACCTCGCTATACCGCATGCATCTGATCGCGATCCACGGCTGGCTCCATGGATCGGCGCTGATGCTGATCGGCCGGGTGAACGCGATCATCCGGCCGCGCATCAAGCTGCATTAGCGGCGGACGTTAGCGCCCGCCCGTCGCCGGGGCGGGTGCCGCCCCCAAGGCCGACGCATCGGCCAGCGTCATCCCCTTGGGCAGGATCGCCAGCGACCATTGACGATCGGGCGTCAGATACTGGCGCGCAAGCCGCTGGACATCGGCCGCGGTGACCGCCGAAATATCGTCCTGCATCGACAGCGCCGACGCCGTAACGCGTGGGTCGCGCGTCGCGCCTTCGAGCAGGAACATCCAATAGACGTTCCCCGTCGAGGCGCGCGCGACCTGTTCGCGGATCGGCCCGGCATTGCGCGCCAGTTCGTCGGCGGTGATCGGCTTGGCAACAAGGTCGGCGGCGATGTCGCGGGCGATGCCATAAAAGCGGTCGAGATCCTTTGGCGCGAGCAGGCTGCCGACGAGCAGATAGCCGCCCGTGTCGAAGCCCGTGGGCCAATGACTGTCGACGACGGGGCCATAGCTGGCCCCCTGTTCGGCGCGCAGGCGGTCGAACAACCGGTCGTTGAAGATCGCCGCGAGCACCTCGAGCCCGCGCGCGTCGCGCGGACTGGCGAGGCCGCCGCCGGTCGGCCATGCGGTCATCGCCGCCGCCTGTCCCTGCTCGCCGCGGTGATAGGCGATCTCTGGGACGGTGACGTGTTTGGCAAAGTCGACGCGCTGACCCGCGGGCGGCGCCAATGTCGTGCGCGGCGGCAGCGCGCCGAGCGTTTCGGCCAGGATCTTCTTATAGTCGACCGACTCCAGATCTCCGAAAATCTGCACCTCGATCGGCCCGCTGGCGAGCCGCGGCTCCCAGAAGGCGCGGAAGGCGGCAGGAGTCAGCGCCTCGATCTGCGCCTTGTCGGGCGCGGCCCAGCGCGCGTCATTGTTGGTCAGCCAGCCGCGCAGGTTGCGGTCGAGCACCGCGTTCGGCGTCGCGTCGTTGAGGTCGTAACCGGTAAGATAGCCGATACGCAGCCGTTCGATCGGCGACGGGTCCCAGCGCGGCTGGGCGAGCTTTCCGGCGATCAGCCGCATCTGGTCGCCAAGGTCGGCAGGATTGCTTTCGGCCGACAGTTCGAACGCATCGTCGTCGATCGCGAAGTTCATCTGAATCTGGCGGCCGTTGGTCAGCTGGTCGATCTCATTCTGGCCCCACGGACCGATCCCGCTCGCGACGAGCGCATAATCGCCAGTCCAGAGCAGGTTCGGCGCATCGGCGGCGACGCTGCGGTTGCCGGTGCCGAAGCGCACGTTGACGCGCACCTTGCCCGGTTCGACCTTGTTGTTCGACACCAGCGCGGTCACGCCATTGGCGAACTCGATCCGCTCGGCGCGCAGGCCGAGCAGGCTGCTGGTCGAGGTGATCGTGCCTGGCTGGCCGATCGCCGGAAGCTGTTTGAAATCGGCCTTCAGCGTCGCGAGCCGGTCGTCGCGCGCGGTGACCGGGGCCTTCAGCGCCGCGAGGACGGCGGCGTTGCCGCCCGCCGCCGTCGGCGTGGTCAGCACGACACGCGTGACGGGAGCGGCGAAGATCGCCTTGCTGATGTCGAGCATCACCTTCGGCGTCGCCGAGGCGCGGATCGCCTTGAACATGTCGACCTGCCCCTGCGGACTGGTAACCGTTTCACTGATATCGACCGCGCGCACCATGTCGTCGGCGAGGCGCGCGCCGGGCTCGTTGCGCGCATTTTCGAGTTCCTTGACCAGAAATGCCTGAATCTCGTTCGCCTCACGGTCGATGTCGGCCTGCGACGGCGGGTTTTTCACCGCGTCCGCGATGACGCCGCGTACGTCGGCGAGCGCGGCCTTCCAGTCGCTCAGGGGGACGATCGACGCCATCGTCACATCGACGCTGCGGCTGACATATTGCTGCTCGACCGTCGCGACCAGATAGCTGCCACCACTGCGCGCGCGGTTTTCGAGCCGGCGGTTGACGAGCGCCTGCGCGATGAATTCGAGGTAGAGGCGGCGGGTGTTCTCGACGGTATCGATGCGCTTTTTCCACGGCCGCACCATCGCCAGCGTCAGCGCGAGCGGCTGGTTTGCCTCGACGATTTCGCGTGCGGCGGGCTTGGCCGGATCGGGTTTGCCGAAATCGGGATCGGCGGGATTGGGGCCATCGGCCTTCCAGTCGCCATAATATTTCGCGACGAGCCCGGCGAGGACCGCCGGATCGGCGTCGCCGACGATGACCACGACCGCGCGGTCGGGGCGATACCAGCGATTGTGGAAGGCGGCGACCGAGGTCGCGCTCGCCTTGCCCAGCGACGCGGTTGTGCCGATCGGCGAGCGGTCGCCGAGCAACTGGCCGGCGAACAGATGCGCGTTGGTCGCATCGGCGATCCGCTTTTGCGGGCCGTCCGATTCGCGCAGTTCGGACATCACGACGCCACGCTCGGCGGCGACCGCGAGTTCGGAAATGCGCGGCTCGCGCACCATGCCCGACAGCAATTTCATGCTTTCGTCGAGATTGGCGGGCGTGACGCTCGGTAGGTCGAGTTGATAGACCGTCTGGGTCGGGGTCGTCTGTGCGTTCGAATCGCTGCCGAAGGTGACACCGAAGCGCTGCCAGATGCGCTTGGCTTCGCCGTCGGGAATATGCTCCGACCCGCGGAAGGTCAGATGTTCGAGCAAATGGGCGTAACCGCGCTCCTGCTCGGTTTCGAACATCGAGCCGACGTCCATGCGAACGCGGATCGACACCTGCCCCGGGGGAACGCCATTGTTGCGCACCGCATAGCGCACACCATTGGGAAGCACCCCGAACTGCCATGCGGTATCGCGCGGAATATCGCTGCCGACATAGAGCCAGTCGCTGTTTTTCGCCTGACTTTGTGCGGTCGCCGTCGGGGCGCCGGTCTGCGCGTTCGCGGCGAGCGGCGTCAGCAGGAGCGCGGCGGTACCGGCGAGAAGAAAGGAACGGGCGAACTGAAGCGGCTGGCGCGCGAAAATATTGGACATTGGCCCATCTTATCGTCTTCGAACCTTGCTGGCCACTGAACTGTCACGCGACTTGTCCTGCGGACGCCACGGGCTTAGCCAGATGCGATGGATATCACTTCACAAGCCGCCCCCCTCGCCGCGCTCGTCCAGATGACGAGCGGTATCGACCCCGCCGCCAATCTGGCGACGATCGACCGTGCCATGGGCGAAGCCGCCGCGGGCGGTGCCGCCATGGCCTTTTTCCCCGAAATGTCGCTGCTGCTCGACCGCGACCGGGCGCGATCGGTCGCGCATATGACCCGCGAAGCCGACAGCCCCTGGCCCGCCGCGCTGCAGGCAATGGCGCAAAAGCACAGGATATGGCTGCATTCGGGATCAATGCCGCTGCTGTCCGACGACGGCGAGAGGCGTGTGAACCGCAGCCACGTCATCGCTGCCGACGGCAGTATCCGCGCACGCTACGACAAGATCCATATGTTCGACGTCACCCTGCCCTCGGGCGAAAACTGGCAGGAATCGGCCGCCTATGCTGGAGGCGATGCGGTGGCGGTGATCGATACGCCGCTGGGGATGCTGGGGCTCAGCATCTGTTACGACCTGCGTTTCCCCGAGCTCTATCGCGCCCTCGTCGATCGCGGTGCGACCTTGATCGCGATTCCCGCCGCCTTCACCGTATCGACGGGCGAGGCGCACTGGCACGTGCTGATGCGCGCACGCGCGATCGAAACGGGGTGCCATATCGTGGCGGCGGCGCAGTGCGGCACGCATGCCGATGGCCGGCAGACCTATGGCCACAGCGTCGCGGTCGATCCGTGGGGCGTCGTCCTCGGCGATGCGGGTAAAGCCGGCTATGCGCTGACCCTTGCGCCGATCGTCGATGCCGCGATCGAGCGCGCGCGCCAGGCCATCCCGCTCGCACGCTCGCGCGAAATCCGGAACGTCACGCTCTAGCCGGTTCAGCCTCGCAAGCCCGCCCGCGCAAGCACGAGATCATAGGCCTAAATGCACAAAGGGCCCCGAGCGAAGCTCGGAGCCCTTTGGTATTCGTATCGATCAGCCGATATTACGGGCTGGTCGGTGCATCGTCGTCGTTGTCCGACGCGATGATGATGCCGCCAACGACAGCAACGAGAGCGAGGACAGCGATGATCCAGCTCGTGCTGCCTTCGAGTTCGCTCTGGCCATCAACGGCCGAAGCAGCGCGTGCTGCGGGAGCAGCCGACGCAGCAACCGGGGCCGCAATCATCGAGGTCGCTGCGAGAGAGATCGCAGCCTTCTTAAGCAGGTTCATCATTTTCTCCGTCCACTGGATTACTCTTGTCGAATCACACCGGAGATTTCTCCCCGGTCTGCTTCTGCAGGGCCTTCTTAGGCACCGCATTCAGCAATTGCAACGACGTTTTGCCCTACGCCGGCAAATCTTAGTAAATTCTAAATAAGGAAAAAGTTGTTGCGCCAGGGGCCATTTATCCGCGCCGCACGCGCTCGAAGGATTCGCTCGTGACGGGGTAACCCAGATGCCCCGGGATGCACAGAAAGGTCTGCCCCTCGCGCTCCTCGATCCATGGCGTGATGAGTTCGACCGGAAACTCGCCAGAATGCGCAGAAAAGCTGGGAAAATCGTCAACTTGGGCTAAGCGTTCGAGGTTGCGACGGGTCGGAAAGATCACCGACACGTCGCCGCGGTCCGCCATCACCAGCGTCTCGCGCGCGCTCGCCCAGAAAATATGGCTGTGCTCGGCCTCTTCGACCGTCAGTTCATGGCTGTGCGGCGGCGCCGCGACGGCATAGAATCGCGTATCGAACGTCCGCGCCTCTTTGAAGTTGGGGCACCAGCGCGCGAAAGGCACGAATGATTCCAAAGCGATTCGCTCGCCGCGCGCCGCCAATATGTCCGAGAGCAACGTCCCGCCAAGCAACGCGCGCCGCACATCGGCCACGTCGCTGTCCGCCAGGCCCGGCCAGCCGACCGCAAGCCCCGTTTCTTCGAGCGTCTCGCGCAGCGCCGCGACCCGCGCCGCGCCATCGGCTTCGTCGATGCCAAGCCCGTACAGGCGCGCGACGCGATAATCATCGGGGTCGACACGCCCGCCCGGAAACACGACTGCGCCGGCCGCAAAGGCCATGGTAGTCGACCGCTTGACCATCAATATCTCGTCGGGACCCCCATTGTCCGATGGGCGCATGATGACGAGCGTCGCCGCTGGAATGGCGCCGTCGGGCAAAACCTCGGGTGCTGGGGTCGGCGGAATATCGGTCATGAGACAAGCGATAACTGCGCCGGCCCCCCTTGTCATCCCGGCATTGCGGACGCGCGCCGGCGGGTGCAGGATGCAGTACGACCAAGGGATCCGGGACGGGGAGCAGGACATTGGGAATCGTCGAAATTTTGGGCGTCGCGGGCAGCCTCAGCCTTCTTGCCGGCTGGCGGCTCTACCTCACCATATTGGCGACCGGCACCGCGATGCATTTCGGCTGGCTGCCGCTGCCCGAACATCTCGCCGCTTTGCAGGTGCTCGCCAATCCGTGGGTGCTGGGGGTCGCGGCGGTCGGCACGCTCGCGGAGTTCCTCGCCGACAAGATCGCGTGGGTCGATTCGATCTGGGATACCATCCACAGCATCGTACGGCCGCTTGGCGGCGCGCTACTGGCGCTGGCGCTCGTCGACAGCTCGGATCCGGCGTGGCAGGTCATTGCCTTCCTGCTTGGCGGTGGCGGCGCCTTGCTCAGCCATGGCGCCAAGGCGACGACGCGCGCGGTCGTCAACGTCAGCCCCGAACCGTTCAGCAATGCCGCAGTTTCGACTGGCGAAGACGTCGCCACCGGCGGCCTGCTCGCGCTTGCCATCGCCTATCCGCCGCTCGCTATCGTCATCGCGATCCTGCTCGCGATTGCCGCCGTCGTCGTCATCATCGCGCTGCGCCGGCTACTGCGCAATATCAAGGCGACATTGAAGCGGGCATTGAGCGACGAACCGCCCACTACTTTCAATACTTAGTAATTTGGCAACATTCACTTTATAGACTGGATCCGCAGGGGGGCACACCGATCCGAAAGATTGATGTCCTATGCCCCCCAAATCCACTCTGAAGCCGTTTCTGCTGGCGTCCGTCGCGGGCATCGCGCTGGGGCAAGCCTCCCCTGCCCTTGCCCAATGCGTTTTCACTCCCACCGCGGGTGACGACAGCCATGTCTGCAGCAGCGGGACGTCGCCGGGCGGGCTGAACGACCCGGGCGGCGACAACCAGCTCACGCTCCCCGCCGGCGGGACCGGGATCGTCGACGGCAATGTGACCTTTGGAGGCGGGACCGACATCGTCGTGATGGATTCGGGCCGCATCAACGGCGCGGTTGATCAGGGCAATGGCAACGACCGTTTCCAGATCAGCGCCGGAACGGTCACCGGACAGGTACAGCAAGGCGAAGGCATCGACGATTTCGTCATGACCGGCGGCGAGATCAACGTCCTCAACCAGGGCGGTTCGATGGACAATTTCCTGATGACCGGCGGCCGCATCGTCGACGCCTTCGACGACGGTGATACGGCGCGGATGACCGGCGGGCGCATCGGGCGCGTCAATATGAAGCTCGCCGACAATCTCTTCGACATGTCGGGCGGCATCATCGACCGCAACCTTGTCGCCGGGTTCGGCAACGACACGATCATCCTGTCGGGCGGCACGATCGGCGGCAACATCAGCGTGTCGGGCGGCACCGACAGCGTGACGATCACCGGCGGATCGGTCGGCGGCGACGTGCTGCTGAGCGTCGGTACCGACAGCTTCGTCTGGGACGGCGGCGGTGTGGTGCACGGCACGATCGACATGGGCGGCGACAATGACAGTGCGCGGATCGCGGACCTGACCGCGGCGCATCTCGGTCGCTCGCCACGGATCACCGGCGGCGAAGGCAGCGACACGCTGGTCTTCGACAATGTCACGACCGGCGGCATTGCGCGCTTCGACGGTTGGGAAATCATTCGCGCGACCGACGATAGCGAACTGACCTTCGACGGATTCCTGACGCTGGGCGACGCGGGGACGGGCACCGGACGCTTCGAACTCGACCCATCGAGCACGATTTTCGGCGGCGGTCTTCAGGGTGGGATTACGGCCTTTGCCGCGGGACAACGCGCGACGCTGATCAACGCCGGGCGGATCGACCTGACCAGTGGCGGCCATACGCCGGGCGACAGCTTTACCGTGCGCGGCAATTATGTCGGTGATAGCGGCCTGCTGCTCATCGACACCGTACTCGGCAATGACGCATCGGCATCCGACAAGCTGGTGATCGACGGGGGGAACGCGTCGGGGACAACGGGGGTCACCGTGCTGAACGCCGGCGGCACCGGGGCCGTCACAGCGCAGAACGGCATCCTTGTCGTCGAGGCGATCAATGGCGGTACGACGGCGAGCGGCGCGTTCGCGCTCAACAGCCGTGTCGCGGTCGGTGCCTATGAATATTTTCTGTTCCGTGGCGGCGTTTCGGCGGGGACCGGGCAGAATTGGTACCTGCGCTCGACCTTGCCTCCCCCGCCCACGCCTGCGGCTCCGCCGCCGCCCGAGCCCGCGCCTGCTCCGCCAGTCCTCACCCCACCGCCGCCAGCCCCCGCGCCCGAACCCCTTCCTCCCGAGCCGCCGGCACCGCCGCCGCCGCCGGTTCCCGATCCACCGCCACCGCCACCCGAACCGACCCCGGTCAATCCCGATCCGGTCGACCCTGCACCGCCCGTGACCATCACCGATCCGCCGCCGGCACCGACGCCCGAACCGCCCCCAGCGCCCGCGCCCGAGGCTCCGCCGCCGCCGCCCGAACCGCCGGCCGAACCAGCACCGCTCCCCCCGCCCACGCCCGACCCGGCAGCCGAACCGCCGACGCCCGGCGCGACTCCGGTCGTCGCCGAGGCCGGCGAAGTCGTTCCGCTGTTCCGTCCCGAGGTCGCAGCCTTTGTCGCAGCGGTGCCCGTTGCGCATCATCTGGCGTCTGCGACGCTTGGCACCTTCCATGAACGCCGCGGCGAGCAGGCGTTGCTACGCGGCGGCGGCGTGCTGCCCGCGACATGGGGACGCGTCTTTGCCGAGAATAGCGACATCAAATGGGACGGCGACGTGGCGCCATCGCTCGACGGCGACCTCACCGGCTTCCAGATCGGACAGGATTTCGCCGGATGGGGCGAGGAAGGCGGGACGAACATCCGCCTCGGCGCTTTCGTCGGGCGTTCGTCCACCGACGGCACCGTCCGCGGCGAAGCGCTTGGCTGGATCGATCTGACAGTCGGTCAAATCGACGTCAAAGCGACGAGCCTCGCGGGATATGCGACCCTGGTCGGGACAAGCGGCTGGTACGTCGACCTAGTCGCAATGCACAGCTGGTTCGACGGCACCGCCGCCGCCAGTTCGGGCATGGCAATCGACGTCGACGGCACCGGCTGGACCGCGTCGATCGAGGCTGGATATCCGATTGCGCTCTCAGGCAGCTGGACGCTCGAACCGCAGGCGCAACTCCTGTGGCAGCAGGTGAAGCTCGACGACCGCGCCGACGCCTTCTCGACGATCGATTTCGCCACCGGTGACGTCCTGACCGGACGCGCCGGGCTGCGCCTCCAGGGCGAATATGGCGGCTTCCAGCCCTATCTCCACGCCAGCCTGTGGCACGGCTTTTCGGGCGATCAGGCAACGCGCTTCGGCACCGACCCGATCCGCACCGACCTAGGCCGGACCGAGGCCGAGGTCGGTGCCGGGCTGGTCGCGCGTTTCGGCGAGAGCATCGCGGTGCATGTGAAGGGAGACTATGCCTTCGACGCCGACGGACCGCGCAGCCGGCGCTACGGCGGCACCGTCGGGGTGACGATCCGCTGGTAGCCGTCAGGCGGGGAGCAGCGCTTTCAGCGGGGTTTCGGTGTCGGCGAGCTGCTCCGCCGTCGCCCGAAGGCTCGCGGTGACGATCATGCGGCCCTGGACATAATCCTTGGTCGCATTGACGCAATCGAGCGCGATCACCTTGCCGGCCTTGAGATAAACGACCGAAAAGCTGCGCGTCGCGGGGTCACCGCGCAGCACCGCCTGATCGTGCCCGGTCGAGAGCCCGGCCGTCTGGAGCTTGAGGTCATACTGGTTCGACCAGAACCAAGGGATCGCATGATAGGGCGCCTCGTCGCCGACGATGCCCTTCGCGACGACATTCGCCTGATCATTGGCATTCTGAACCGATTCCAGCCGGATTTCGGCACCCTCGGCAAAGTCGTTCGCATGCGATGCGCAGTCGCCGATCGCATAGACGTCGGGAAGGCTCGTCTTGCACAGGCGGTCGACGCGCACCCCGTTGGCGCAATCGGCGCCTGCGGCGATCAGCGGTTCGACCGCAGGCACGATACCGATGCCGACGATGACCAGATCGGCCGGGATGACCTCGCCATCCGAGAGGCGGACGCCGGTGACGCGGGTGTCGCCCTCGATCGCGTCGACGCAGACGCCGAGGTGCAACTCGACGCCATGATCGCGATGCTCCTTCTCATAGAAACGCGACAGTTCTTCGCCCGCGACGCGCGCAAGCACGCGATTCTGCGCTTCGAGCAGCACGACCTTCTTGCCCGCCTTGTTGAGCACCGCGGCGGCTTCGAGGCCGATATAGCCGCCACCGACGACGACGATCTGCTTCGCGGTTTCGGACGCCGCCTTCATCGCATCGGCATCGGCGCGGGTGCGTACGCCCTGCACGCCGGGAAGGTCGCCGCCGGGGATCGGCAGCATGCGCGGATGGCCGCCGGTCGCCCAAACGAGCTTGCCATAACCGATCGTCTCGCCGCCATCGGTGGTGACGCTGTGGGCGGCCGGATCGACCGACACGACGCGCTTGCCGAGCAGCATCGTTACTTCGCGCTCGCCCCAATATTTGGCGGGGCGCAACTGGATGCGTTCGAATTCCTTCTCGCCCGCGAAATATTCCTTCGACAGCGGCGGACGTTCGTAGGGAAGCTCGGGCTCGTCGCCGATGATCGCGATGGTGCCAGTGAATTTCTGCGTGCGCAGCATGATTGCAACCTGCGCGCCGCCATGACCGGCGCCCACAATCACCACATCGAAATGCATCGCCTTCGTCTCCTGTCGCCTCCCGTGGCGCGCCCCTCGCACGCGCGTGCGGGCGAGGCAAGCGGGTGGTTCGTTGCAGTGGCGAAAGAAAAGATGCGGGTCAGGACAGGCCGGCGAGCCATTCGGCGATCATCGCGCGGCCCGCTGCCACGGCGGAAGGCCCATGCCGGCTGTGGAGGTCGCGTATGCCCTCCACGCTCCCGCCGGTTTCGTCGAGCGCATCGGGCCATTGGCGCAGCCATTCGTCGAACCGCGGGTCGAGGCCCATTTCGGCGTGGAACTGCAGCGCGAGGATATTGTTGCCGCGGCGGAATGCCTGGTGCGGATAGGCCGGCGTCGAGGCCAGAAGCTCGACGTCATCGGGTAGGTCGAAGGTGTCGCCGTGCCAGTGGAGCACGGGCACGTCGGCAAGGTGGCGCAGCGGCGACGCCGCGTCGACAAAGCTCAGCGGGTGAAAGCCGACTTCCTTCGCGGGCCCCGGATAGACACGCGCCCCCATCGCCGCCGCCATCATCTGCGCGCCGAAGCACACGCCGAGCGTCGGCCGCCCCGCATCAAGCCGGCGCGCGAGCCGCTTCATCTGGCACGCGATCCACGGATGCGCGTCCTGCTCGTAAACCCCCATCGGCCCGCCCATCATGATGAGCAGGTCGGGATCGCCGAGATCGACCGCGCCGAAATTCGGATCGGCGACGTCGAGGCGCGCGAGCTCATATCCCGCCGCCTCGATCGGCTCGCGATATCCCGCGATCCCTTCGTGGGGGACGTGGCGGATGATGAGTCCGGTTCTGGTCTTTTGCTGCAATGGCATATCGGGCGATGAATCGAGTGGTTGCTGCGCTGTTTCGAACGGCCGCAGTCTAGCCAAGCCATCACCCTGCTGTCACTCTACCAAAGCAGTAGAGATACTGTTGCGGCCCGTAGCTGAGCTTGGCTCCGTTCGCTACGGGCCGCTCTCATTCCGCCGCCATCAACTCGGCCGCCAGATCTTCGAGCTCCGCCCCCAGCACCGCGACCACTTCGCCAAGCTTCGCCGCGATGATCGCCGCCTGCGCCTCGCCAAGCCCTGCGACCGTCACCTCGATCCGCATGTGCGTCGGCAGCAACTGCATCGTCATCATATCGGGAACGATCGACCGCTGCGCGAAATGATTGGCGACGCGCGGCAGCGATTGCGGGTCGAGGATCGCGTCGACATGAAAGCGATGCATCACGCCGCCTCGCGCTGCGCGCCCGCGATCACCTCTTCGGCCATCTCGTCGGCGACGAGCGCGGGCGAGCGGCCTTCGCGCGCCGCACGCTCGAGCAGCGCGCCGACGCGCGGCGCGATCTCGGCGACGCGAAGCTTCACGTCGCCCTCGTCCTCGCCCAGATATTCGGCCGACACGTTGATGATCCCGCCGGCGTTGACGACATAGTCGGGCGCATAGGCGATTCCGCGCTCCATCAGCAGCGCCGCGACGTCGGGGGTCGCAAGCTGGTTGTTCGCCGCGCCGCAGACAAGCTTCGCCTTCAGCTTGCCGACCGTCTCGCGATCGAGCGCGCCGCCGAGCGCGCAGGGCGCGAAGATGTCGGCATCGACCGACGCGATCTCGGAAACATCGACAACCTCGGCGCCGTGCACCGCTTGGAGGCGGTCGCGGCGCGCCGGATTGACGTCGGCGATCACCAGACGCGCGCCGGCTTCAGCAAGTCGGCGGCAGAGGTCGGCGCCGACATTGCCGGTGCCCTGCACCGCGACCGTCAGACCGGAGAGATCGCGTCCCAGCGCAAATTCCGCCGCAACCTGCATCGATTCGAACACGCCCTTCGCGGTCCAAGGCGAAGGATCGCCCCCCGCACGTCCCGCCACCGCGGGAAGACCGGCGACATGACGCGAGACCGAGGCAACCTCCTGCATATCCTCGACCGACGTACCGACATCCTCGGCGGTCACATATAGGCCGCCCAGATTTTCGACCGCGCGGCCGAACGCACGGAACAGGGCCACACGATCGAACTCGCCTTCGGGACGCCGGAGCACCGCCTTCGCGCCGCCGAGCGGCAGACCGGCCAGGGCATTCTTGTAGCTCATTCCCTCGGCAAGCCGCACGGCATCGCCCAGCGCCTGCTTCATGTCGGGGTAGGACCACAGGCGGCAGCCGCCCGCCCCCGGCCCCAAAGCGGTCGAGTGGATCGCAATGAATCCGTCGAGCCCCGCTTCGAGATCGTATAGCCGCACGCATTCGAGCGGCGGCGCCAAACGGGCAAGACGGACAACCATGAAAAAACCCTCCTTAAATTGAGGCTTGGTTGTCGCATTTCCGCCTTGGGCAATCTTGCTCGATTATTGGCCGGCCACGCTCATTTTTGCATATCCAATTCCCAAAAATCCCGATATCAGGTCAAAATGACCGATCTTGACCCATTCGAGATAAAGATTCTCCGCGAATTGCAGCGCGACGCGAATCAAACGACGGCCGAGATCGCCGAACGTGTCGGGCTTTCGGTCTCGCCATGCTGGCGCCGCATCGACCGGCTCGAGCGCGAGGGTTTCATCAAGAAGCGCGTCGCGATCATCGACCGGCGCAAGGTCGGGCTCAACGCGCACGTCTTTGCGCAGGTCAAGCTCAACGCGCATGGCCGCGCCAACCTCGACGAATTCAGCGCCGCGATCCGCGGGTTTCCCGAAGTGCTCGACGCCTATGTGTTGATGGGCACGACCGATTTCATGCTGCGCATCGTCGCCAAGGACATCGACGCCTATGAAAGCTTCTTCTTCGACCAGCTGAGCAAATTGCCCGGCGTTCAGGAAATCAACTCGACGGTGGCGCTGTCCGAAATCAAGGCGACGACCGAACTGCCGCTGGGTCGGGATTAGGCGGCAAACCGCCCGCGTATCGCCGGCCTAGAATGCGAACGCCGAATCCTGCGCAAGGATGCTTGTTTTCATCCCAAGGCGCTGCTAGTGGCGCCCCTCGTTGCCGCTTTAGCTCAGTTGGTAGAGCACATCATTCGTAATGATGGGGTCACAGGTTCGAGTCCTGTAAGCGGCACCACTCTCTCCAGATCCTTCGAAAACACGTGAAAGCCGCAGCGCGCGCGTGCCTCTGCGCCCCCGCCACCCGGGAACGGAAATTCGCCATATTTTCCGGATTTCCCCCTGCGGGGATAATGGTGCCCAGAAGAGGACTCGAACCTCCACGACCTTGCGATCGCCAGCACCTGAAGCTGGTGCGTCTACCAATTCCGCCATCTGGGCACGGGGTAGGAGCGGGCGCTTAGCGGCGCGTGCATCGGCTTGTCAACCGCAGTGCGAGCGCCGAGACACATTTTATCGCAAAGCCGCCGGTTTCGCCTCATTATGGCCCCCTCGCCCCTTGCCCCCCTTCCCGCTTCGCGGCATGGGGAAGCCGAGCGGCGCGCCCTGCGCCCGCAAGAGAATCGATCACAGGCGGACGATATGCAGAAACTCGACGGGCAATTGATCACGGTGCTGGGGGGCGGCGGCTTCCTCGGCCGCTATGTCGTACAGCGCCTGCTGGCGCGCGGCGCGCGCGTCCGCATCGCGCAGCGCGAACCCCGCGCCGCGACCTTCCTGAAACCGCTCGGTGGGCTGGGCCAGACGCAATTCGTCGCAGTCGATGTTCGCGACGCCGCCAGCGTCGCCCGCGCCGTGCAGGGTAGCGATGCCGTCATCAACCTCGTCGGCGCGTTCGGCGACATGCAGGCGGTGCAGGCCGACGGCGCTGGTCATGTTGCCGCCGCGGCCAAGGCAGCGGGCGCCAGCGCGCTCGTCCATGTCTCGGCGATCGGTGCCGACGCCGGCAGCCCCTCGGCCTATGGCCGCAGCAAGGGCGACGGCGAAGCGGCGGTGCGCAAGGCGTTTGCGGACGCCGCGATCGTGCGCCCGTCGATCCTGTTCGGCCGCGAGGACCATTTCATCAACCGCTTCGCCACGATGATGCGCATGGTGCCGGTCGTTCCGGTGATCGCACCGAACGCGAAGTTCCAGCCCGTCTATGTTGGCGACGTTGCCGATGCGGTCGTCGCGGCCCTCGGCCGCGATTCCGTGGGCAAGACTTTCGAACTGGGCGGGCCACAGGTGCTGACGATGGCTGAACTGCTCCGCTGGATCGCCGATGCGACCGGCCGCAGCCCGTTGTTCGTCGACGTGCCCGATTTCGTGGCTTCGGGCCTCGCGAGCGGCTTCGGCTGGGCTCCCGGCGCGCCGATCACCAAGGATCAGTGGCTGATGTTGCAGCACGACAATGTCGTCGCGAACGGCGCCGCAGGGCTCGCCGAGCTCGGCGTCACGCCGACTTCGCTCGGCTCGGTCGCCGACGGCTGGCTCGTCCAATATCGCCGCAACGGTCGTTTCGCCGAGCTCGCCTCGCGGTAATGGGCATCTGGCTGACCGCAATCATCCTCGGCATCGTCGAGGGTTTGACCGAGTTTTTGCCCGTCTCCTCGACGGGCCACCTCATCCTCGCGACCGAACTGCTCGGATATGATGCCGCGCGCTGGGCGATCTTCAACATCGCGATCCAGCCGGGGGCGATCCTCGCGATCGTCGTGCTGTACCGGAAATTATTCTGGGACATGTTCACCGGCTTTTTCCGGCGCGACCCGGTCGCGATAGCCTTTGTCCGCAACCTGCTGCTCGCCTTTTTCCCCGCGGTCATCCTCGGCCTCGCCTTCGGCGATTATATCGAGGTGCTGCTGGAGAATGCCGTCGTGGTGGCCTGGGCGCTGATCATCGGCGGTTTTGCCATCCTGATCGTCGAACGTTTCGCGAAGACGAGGGACGTCGGCGGGGTCGCGAATGTGTCGGCGCGGCAGTCGATGCTCGTCGGGCTCGTCCAGTGCATCGCGATGATCCCGGGCGTCAGCCGGTCGGGCGCGACGATCCTCGGCGCGATGTCGTTCGGGGTCGACCGCAAAACCGCGGCCGAGTTCAGCTTTTTCCTTGCGCTTCCGACACTGACCGGCGCGACCGCGCTCCAGTTGTTCAAACATCGCGACGCGATCACGTCGAACGATCTAGGCCTGATCGCGGTGGGCTCGCTTGTCTCGTTTGTCGTCGCTTGGGCAGTGATCAAGGCCTTCCTCGCCGTCGTCACGCGATACGGCTTCGCGCCCTTCGCCTGGTATCGAATCATCGCGGGCGTCGCCGCATTGATCTGGCTTGGCATGAGATAGGACCGAAACGGTACCAATATACGAAAGATAATTGCGCGAACCCATTTTGAGGCAAATTCGCCCTTCATTTTAGGTTAGCAATACTGTCCTAACTGTCAATTTGGTCGTGACAGGCCAATTTCGCCCATGCAATTCCCCTTCCAGAAGGGGATACTGCATGGCTTCCGATCGCATGCTCCAGTTTGTGGGGCGTGAACAATCCTATCCGGACAAGCGCTCCGCCGAGGAACGCGCGCGCGACTTTCGCGAGATCGCCGAGCGTTACGCGGCGCCCGACGCCGACGCACAGGCGGCGCGCTGTTCGCAGTGCGGGGTGCCCTATTGCTCGGTGCACTGCCCGCTCCACAATCATATCCCCGACTGGCTGCGCCTGACCGCCGAGGGACGGCTGCGCGAAGCCTATGAGCTTTCGAACGCCACTTCGACGATGCCCGAGATCTGCGGTCGCATCTGCCCGCAGGATCGCCTGTGCGAAGGCAATTGCGTCATCGAATTCTCGGGCCATGGCGCGGTGACGATCGGCAGTGTCGAGAAATATATCACCGACACCGCCTGGGCCGAAGGTTGGGTCGAACCGCTGCACGCGGGCGCGGCGACCGGCCAGTCGGTCGGCATCATCGGCGCCGGCCCCGCGGGCCTGACCGCAGCCGAATATCTGCGCGTCGCCGGACACGAAGTTCATGTCTATGACCGGCACGACCGCGCTGGCGGGCTGCTGACCTATGGCATCCCCGGCTTCAAGCTCGAGAAGGACGTCGTGATGCGCCGCATCGACCGGCTGGTCGAAGGCGGCATCCAGTTCCACCTCGGCTTCGACGTCGGCGGCGACGCAATGCTCGACGCGTTGCGCCAAAAGCATGATGCGCTGCTGATCGCGACGGGCGTCTACAAGGCGCGCGAAATAAACGTGCCCGGCAACACGGCCGACGGCGTGATCGCCGCGCTCGACTATCTGATCGCGTCGAACCGCAAGAGCTTTGGCGACGCGGTTCCGGCGTTCGACGACGGCCGCCTGGATGCGAAGGGCAAGCATGTCGTCGTGGTTGGCGGCGGCGACACCGCGATGGATTGCGTCCGCACCGCAGTGCGCCAGGGCGCCAAGTCGGTCAAATGCCTCTATCGCCGCGACCGCGAGAATATGCCGGGATCGCAGCGCGAGGTGACCAACGCCGAGGAAGAAGGCGTCGAGTTCGTCTGGTTGTCGGCGCCCGAAAGCTTCACCGCCGACAAGCAGGTGAAAGAGGTCGCGGTCGCGGGCATGCGCCTCGGCGCCCCCGACGCCAGCGGTCGCCGTAGTCCCGAGGCCGATCCCGGCCGCCAATTCGACGTGCCCGCCGACATGGTGATCAAGGCGCTCGGCTTCGATCCCGAGGAACTGCCGCACCTGTTCGGCTCACCCGACCTGTCGGTCACGCGCTGGGGCACGTTACGCGTCGATCACCAGACGATGATGACCAGCCTGCCGGGCGTTTTCGCCGCGGGCGACATCGTGCGCGGCGCCAGCCTGGTCGTCTGGGGCATCCGCGACGGCCGCGATGTCAGCGACCAGATGGCAAAGTGGTTGAAAGCCAAGGCGAAAAGCGAAAAGAAGGCGGCATGACCAACAGGGAAGGAATTTTCATGACGCCGACGTTCAAATCGATCCTGCTTGCCGGGGCGATCGCGATCGCACCTGCTCACGCTTTTGCCGCGCCGAAGGAAGCCCCGGTGGCCGAAACCGTCGCCGCCCCCGCCGAAGACGAAGTCGCAACCGAGTATGACAGCGAAGCCGCCGCCGCCGAGGCCAAGGCCAAGATGCAGAAGGAAATGGACGAGGCGATCGCGCTCGTCGAAAAAATGTTCGACACGAGCAGCCTGCCGCCGATCGAACCTGCCCGCCTCGCGCTCGCGCAAAGGACGATGGGCGCGCTGATCCCCGCCGGCAGTCTCGAGAAGATGATCGACAATCTCTATGGCAAAATGTTCAAGACGATCATGGGCGAGTTCGGCGGCCAGTCCGACCTGATGCTCTCGATCCAGACCGGGGTCGAAAGCGAACAGATCGCAAAGCTCGACGAAGCGACCAAGGGCAAGGTCGCCGACATGTTCGACCCGCATCGCAAGGAACGCGAAGACCAGATCACCAAGGTGATCAAGCCGCTGATCAGCGAAGTGCTGGGCGACATGGAACCGCCGATGCGCGAAGGCCTCGCCAAGGCCTATGCCCGCAAGTTCACCGCGGCGCAGCTCGCCGACCTCAACGGCTTTCTCGCGACGCCGACGGGCACGCTCTATGCCAATGAATGGATGGCGCTGCAGGCCGATCCCGAAGTCATGGTTGCGGTGATCAAGGCGGTGCCGCCACTGATCACCAAGTTCATCGACCGCGCGCCCGAGATCGAGAAGGATTTCAAGGAGCTGCCGAAAGAAAAGCAGCTTTCCGACTTCGACGACAAGGAACTCGCCAAGCTTGCCAAGTTGATGAAGGTCAATGTGAAAGTGCTGAAGGAACAGCGCGACATGTGGAAGACCGATGCAGTCGAAGCAACCGACGCGGTCGCGGTCGATGTGGCTGACGATTATGCCGTCGATGCCGCTGTCGATGCTGCGGCTGCGGATGCTGCGACGGCAGCGGCCGACGCGGCCGCCTACGCTACCGATGCGGTTGCCGACCCCGCTTATGACCGCAGCAACTGGTCGGCCGCCGACTTGAAGCGAGTTGAAGACCTCGAAACCGCTTACGAAAACGCCTCGCTCGCTGCGCAGCAGGCCGCCGAGGAAGCGGCCGCCAATGCAAGCAAGCGCTCGAAGCTACCCAACAAATAGGCAATCGGCCTGTCAGGACGAAGATGATGACCCACTACCCCACCCCCGAACACGCGCGGCTCGAAGCCGAAGGCATGTATCGCCCCGACCTCGAATCCGATGCCTGCGGCGTCGGCATGGTCGCGGCGACCGACGGCAAACCGTCGCGCCGTGTTGTCGAGGCGGCGATTGAAGCCCTGCGTGCCGTGTGGCACCGCGGCGCGGTCGATGCCGACGGCAAGACCGGGGATGGGGCGGGCATCCATGTCGACCTGCCCGTCCGTTTCTTCGACGATGCGATCGCCGCGTCGGGGCACAAGGTGCGCCCCAACCGCCTCGCCGTCGGGATGGTCTTCCTGCCGCGCACCGATCTCGGCGCGCAGGAGGAATGCCGCACGATCGTCGAGGCCGAGATCATCGACGCGGGTTTCACCATCTATGGCTGGCGGCAGGTGCCCGTCGACGTGTCGGTGATCGGCGACAAGGCGCAGCGCACGCGCCCCGAGATCGAGCAGATCATGATCGCGGGGCCCCTGCCCGACGAACAGACGGTCGCCGAGTTTGAAAAGCAGCTCTATCTCGTCCGCCGCCGGATCGAGAAAAAGGTCATCGCGGCGCAGATCGCCGACTTCTATATCTGCAGCCTGTCGGCGCGTTCGATCATCTACAAGGGCCTGTTCCTTGCCGAGAGCCTCGCGGACTTCTTCCCCGACCTCACGAACAAGCTGTTCGAGAGCCGCGTCGCGATCTTCCACCAGCGTTATTCGACCAACACCTTCCCGCAATGGTGGCTGGCGCAGCCGTTCCGCTGCCTCGCGCACAATGGCGAAATCAACACGATCCGCGGCAACAAGAATTGGATGAAGAGCCACGAGATCAAGATGGCGAGCCTCGCGTTCGGCGAGCATAGCGAAGACATCAAGCCGGTGATCCCCGCGGGCGCCAGCGACACCGCCGCGCTCGACGCGGTGTTCGAGGCGCTGTGCCGCGCTGGCCGCGACGCGCCAACCGCAAAGCTGATCCTCGTGCCCGAGGCGTGGACGACCGAATGCGACGTCCCCGACAATCACCGCGCGATGTACTCGTACCTCGCCAGCGTCATGGAGCCGTGGGACGGCCCCGCCGCGCTCGCAATGACCGATGGCCGCTGGGCGGTCGCGGGCATGGACCGCAACGCGCTCCGCCCGCTGCGCTACACCCTCACCGCCGACAATCTGCTCGTCGTCGGCTCCGAAAGCGGCATGGTTCTGCTGCCCGAGGCGAGCATCCGCAAAAAGGGTCGCCTCGGCCCCGGCCAGATGATCGCGGTCGACCTGGAAGACGGGGTTTTGTACGAAGATCTGGCGATCAAGGACAAGATCGCCGACGCGCAGGATTATCGTTCGCGCGTCAAGGGCTTCCGCACGATGGCCGACCTGCCCAAGGGCGGAAAGTCGAGCCTGCCGACGTTCGAACGCCCTGAATTGCTGCGCCGCCAGGTCGCGGCAGGCCTGACCATGGAGGATATGGAGCTGATCCTGTCGCCGATGGTCGAGGATGCGAAGGAAGCAATCGGATCGATGGGCGACGACACGCCGCTCGCGGTCATCTCCGACAAGCCGCGCCATGTCGCGCAATTCTTCCGCCAGAATTTCAGCCAGGTCACCAATCCGCCGATCGACAGTCTGCGCGAACGGCATGTGATGAGCCTGAAGACGCGCTTCGCGAACCTCGCGAACATCCTCGACGAGCGCGGGCAGAGCGACCATGTGCTCGTGATCGACAGCCCCGTGCTGGTCGGCGACGACTGGGATCGCCTGCGCGCCTATTTCGGCGATGCGGTCGCCGACATCGACTGCACCTTTGCTGCTGGGGGGGACGCCTCGACGCTCCGTGAAGCGATCGCCCGCGTCCGCCGCGAGGCCGAGGATGCGGTGCGCGCCGGGCGGTCGGAGCTGTTCCTGTCCGACCAGAATCTCGGCGAGAACCGCGTCGGCATGGCGATGGTGCTCGCCGCTGCGGCGGTACACACGCATCTCGTCCGCAAGGGGCTGCGCAGCTACGCCTCGATCAACGTGCGTTCGGCCGAAGTGCTCGACACGCATGCCTTCGCCGTGCTCGTCGGCGTCGGCGCGACGACGGTCCACGCTTATCTGGCCGAAGCCGCGATCGCCGATCGCTGGACGCGCGGGCTGTTCGGCGGCGAGCTGTCGCTGGGCGACTGTCTGACGCGCTTCCGCAAGGCGATCGACGACGGGCTGCTCAAGATCCTCGCCAAGATGGGGATCGCGGTGATCTCCTCCTATCGCGGCGGTTATAATTTCGAGGCGGTCGGGCTGAGCCGCGCACTCGTCAACGATCTCTTCCCCGGCATGCCGGCAAAGATTTCGGGCGAAGGCTATCAATCGCTCTTCATCAATGCGACCGACAAGCACACCGCAGCGTTCGACAAGCGCGTCACCACCCTCCCGATCGGCGGCTTCTACCGCCAGCGCGCGGGCGGCGAAGCACACGCCTATTCGGCGCAGCTTATGCACCTGCTCCAGACCGCGGTCGCGACCGACAGCTACTCGACCTATCTGCAATTCGCGCGCGGTGTCGCCGACCTGCCGCCGATCTATCTCCGCGACCTGATGGAGTTCAACTATCCGGCGCAGGGCGTCCAGCTCGACAGCGTCGAGGCGATCACCGAGATCCGCAAACGCTTCGTTACCCCCGGCATGTCGCTCGGCGCGCTGTCGCCCGAGGCGCATGAAACGCTGGCGATCGCAATGAACCGCATCGGCGCGAAGGCGGTGTCGGGCGAAGGCGGCGAAGCGAGCGAACGCTATCGCCCCTATGCCAATGGTGACAACGCCAACAGCAACATCAAGCAGATCGCGTCGGGCCGCTTCGGCGTCACCGCCGAATATCTCGGCGCATGCGATGAGATCGAGATCAAGGTCGCACAGGGCGCCAAGCCCGGCGAAGGCGGCCAGCTTCCCGGCTTCAAGGTCACCGAATTCATCGCGCGCCTGCGCCATGCGACGCCGGGCGTGACATTGATCTCGCCCCCGCCGCACCACGACATCTATTCGATCGAGGATCTCGCGCAGCTCATCTACGACCTGAAGCAGATCAACCCGAAAGCGCGCGTCTGCGTGAAGCTCGTCAGCTCGGCGGGCATCGGCACCGTCGCGGCGGGCGTCGCCAAGGCGCACGCCGACGTCATCCTCGTCGCAGGCAACACCGGCGGCACCGGCGCCTCGCCGCAGACGAGCGTCAAATATGCCGGTACGCCCTGGGAAATGGGCCTGTCCGAGGTCAATCAGGTGCTGACGCTCAACGGCCTGCGCCACCGCATCCGCCTGCGCACCGACGGCGGGCTCAAGACCGGGCGCGATATCGTGATCGCCGCGATCCTGGGGGCCGAGGAATATGGCATCGGGACGCTGAGCCTCGTCGCGATGGGCTGCATCATGGTGCGCCAGTGCCACTCGAACACCTGCCCCGTCGGCGTCTGCACGCAGGACGAGAAGCTGCGTCAGAAGTTCACTGGCAGCCCCGAGAAGGTCATCAACCTGATGACCTTCATCGCCGAGGAAGTGCGCGAAATCCTCGCCAAACTCGGTTGCCGCAGCCTCGATGAGGTCATCGGCCGTACCGAACTCCTCCGTCAGGTCAGCCGCGGCGCCGAACATCTCGACGACCTCGACCTGAACCCGATCCTCGCCAAGGTCGACGCGCCCGACGATCAGCGCCGCTCGCAAGGCCCGAGCTTCCGTAACCCGGTGCCCGACAGCCTCGACGCGCAGATCCTGAGCGACGCCAAGCCCTTGTTCGAGCGCGGCGAGCGCATGCAGCTGACGTACAACGTCCGCAACACGCACCGCGCTGTGGGCACGCGCCTGTCGGCCGAGGTCACCGCACGCTTCGGCATGAAGGGCCTCGCCGACAATCATGTGCAGGTGCGCCTGCGCGGCACCGCGGGCCAGTCGCTCGGCGCCTTCCTGTGCAGCGGGATCACGCTCGAAGTGTTCGGCGACGCCAACGACTATGTCGGCAAGGGCCTGTCGGGCGGCCGCATCGTCGTGCGCCCGACGGTGTCGAGCCCGCTCGTCAGCCAGCACAACAGCATCATCGGCAACACCGTCCTCTACGGCGCAACCGCAGGCACGCTGCTCGCGGCGGGTCAGGCAGGCGAGCGCTTCGCGGTCCGCAACTCGGGCGCCAAGGTCGTTGTCGAGGGCTGCGGCGCAAACGGCTGCGAATATATGACCGGGGGTACCGCGGTGATCCTCGGCCCCGTCGGCTCGAACTTCGGCGCGGGCATGACCGGCGGCATGGCGTTCATCCTCGACACCGACGGCCAATTCGAGCGCCGCGCCAATAGCGAGTCGATCGTCTGGCAGCGGATCGAGAGCGCGCATTGGGAAGCGGTGGTGAAGGAGCTGGTCGAGGACCATGCGCAGGCGACAGGCAGCAAATGGTCGAGCGAAGTTCTTGCCGACTGGGACCGCTGGCGGGACCAGTTCTGGCAGGTTTGCCCGAAGGAAATGCTGACAAGGCTGGCACATCCGCTGAGCGATGCCGAGGCCGAGGTGGTTGCGGCGGAGTAAGATTCGTCGCCCCCCGCGAAAGGCGGGGCGACGGCTAGTCGCTTCGTCGCGTCGGTCTGCCGCAACCCTCAAACGCGTTCACCCCAGCGAAAGCGTCGCTTCCCTATAAACACCGCTTTGCTGAACCCGACGTCCTTCGAAAGGATGGAGCCATGACCCGTTTTGCGTTGATCGCCCTCCCTCTGCTCGCGCTAGCCGCGCCGCTGCCGGCTGCTGCCAATGAAATGCAAGGCGCCGTCGCGACGCTCAACGACCCCGTGGCGCAAGACCGGATGGCCGAAACCGTCACCGCGATGGTCGCGGCGCTGATGCAGATGCAGGTCGGCCCGCTTGCGAAGGCCGTCGCCCAAATCGATCCCGAATCTGACGCCGCCTCTATCCCGCCCGATGCGACGCTCGGCGATATGGCCGGCCGCGATCCCGAATATGCCGAGCGCATGGGCGCCGACGTCCGCGCCGGAACACGCATGGCTGGCCACGCCGCCTCGGCGCTCGCGGCTTATGCGCCGGTGCTCAAGGACATGGCGCGCGACTTTGCGGCGCAATGGGAACGCGAGCGCGACGCGTCGCGCCGCTGACGCTTAATCCACAATCGCTTGCGGCGGCGCGCGCCATAGACGTTGCGCGCAGCGCCCCGCTACCGCTATGCCGGGGATATGTGGCAACTCTATCAATTCCCGCTCTGTCCCTTTTCGCGCAAGGTTCGTCTTTTGCTGGGCGAAAAGGGCGTCGGTTATGAATTGGTGCGCGAATCGCCGTGGGAACGCCGCGACGAGTTCATCGACCTGAACCCGGCGGGGCGCACCCCCGTGATGGTCGATCAGGCGCGCGGTCAGGTGCTGATGGACAGCATGGCGATCGCCGAATATTTCGAAGAAACCGTCGAAGGCAAGGCGATGATCAACGGCACGGCGGCGAGCCGCGCCGAGATTCGCCGGCTGACGTCATGGTTCGATCACGACTTTTATTATGAAGTCACCGGCCCGTTGCTGTTCGAACGCATGCAGAAACGCATCGTCCACCGCCAGCCACCCGACGGCGGTGCGTTGCGTGAGGCGATGAAGGCGGCGAACAACCATCTCGACTATGTCGACTACCTTATCGATCACCGCACCTGGCTCGCCGGCGCGACGATGAGCCTCGCCGACCTTACCGCCGCCGCACATATCTCAGTCGCCGACTATCTCGGCGGGATCGATTGGACGGGGCACGAGCAGACGAAGGGCTGGTATTCGGGCCTGAAATCGCGCCCGAGCTTTCGCCCGCTGCTCGCCGAGCGGATGGAAATCGTGACGCCGCCGAAATATTATGAGGATGTCGATTTTTAACGTGGCGCGGGATTCTGAGCATTCCGAGGCGTCGACATGAAGAAGGCGAGGTATCTGTCATGTTAGGTGCATGGATCGCGATCATCATTGGTGTCGTCACCGCTTTGATCCTCGCATTTTACGGGGTATTTTCTTCAACCAAGGGCCCCGACGCCTGACGGGAACCCTTTCAGCAGCCCTTGTACTTCCAGTTCCGGTCCTTGCCTTCGGCGACCTGCGCGACGATCGTTTCGATGCGTTTGACGCGCGTTTCTTCGCGCTTCGCCTCGAGCACCCATTCGATATAGTCGCGCCGCTTGCCCGGCGAGAAGGCATCCCAATGGCCTTGCGCGGCAGCATTGCCCTTCAGCGCGGCGCCGAGATCGCGAGGCAGGTCAAGCGCAGCCTTGCGCTTCGGCGCCGGACGCTTGGGTTTGCCCTCCGCGCAAAGTGCAGCGGCCTTTTTGATATACGCCGCCATCTGCTCGTCGGACGGCAGGTCGGCAAGCGACGCCAGCCGCCCCATGCTGCCCATCGCGCCGGTATCGCGTGGCGAGCCGGTGACTTCCTCGTCGCGCCAGAAGCCGAAGGTCGCATGTTCCTTGAATGCGGCCATACCCGCCAGATTCTGCCCGTTGAGCACGAAATGCGGCACGCCCCATTTCAGGGTCTCTTCGGCGCCCGGCGCATATTTGTGCACCAGTTCGCGGAGGTGAGTGAGGATCGGCTGCGCGAAAGCCTGCCGCTTCGCGATATAAGCGTCGACGCGGGCGTCGCGGGTCAGCCCGGCCACCTTGCCGCGACCAGATAGTTGAGCGCCTCGCTGCCGCCGAGCTTGAAGCCTTTGGCGGGCGACGGCGACAGGCCGGTGCGGTCGATGACCTCCAGCCCCACACCTTCAAGCAATTCGGTCAATTCCTCGGGCTTCAGAAACTGGTACCAGTCGTGCGTGCCCCGCGGCACCGCGCCGACGCGCTCGGCCGCCTCGACGAGCAGCAACTTCGACAGCGCGGTCCGGTTCGGGGTCGAGAGGATCATCAGCCCGCCGGGCGCGAGGCGCGCTGCGAGTTCGCCGATAAAGGCCTCAGGATCGGTCACATGCTCGACGACTTCCATCGAGGTGACGAGGTCGAAGGTCGAAGGCGGCAGCGCTGCCAGTTCGCCGGCGAAATAGCCAATCGCCAACCCCTGCCCCGCCGCATGATCGCGCGCCGCCGCAATATTTTCCGGCGCCGCATCGACGCCGGTGACTTTGGCGCCCATCCGCGCCAGCGGCTCGGCAAGCAGACCCGCGCCGCACCCGACATCGATCGCAGTCCGGCCAGCGAGCGCATGACGTTCACGCGCGTCGACATGCCAGTGCGCGTCGATCTGCGCGCGAATATAGGCCAGCCGCACCGGATTGAGCTTGTGCAACATCGCCGACGACCCATGCGGGTCCCACCAGTCGGCGGCGAGCGCGCCGAAATGGGCGGCTTCGTGCGGGTTGATCGTGGCAGCGCTCATGCCCTGCGATGTGGCACCGTGCCTCGCGCCATGCAAGAAATTCTATCCGCCGCATACGAAGCCGGTCTTGCCATCGCCCTCCCCCTTCCGTAACAGCCGAGCGCCGCGGAAATGCTTGGAAAAGGTGCGGCCGAAACCAGATTGAGAAAGCGGGGCGAGATGGCGCGGATCGTGATGAAATTCGGGGGCACGTCGATGGCGGGCACCGAGCGGATTCGCACCGTGGCGAAACTCGTCGCGCGCGAAGTCGCCAACGGTAACGAGGTTGCCGTCGTCGTCTCGGCGATGGCGGGCGAAACCGACCGGCTCGTCAATTTCTGCCGCGAAGCGAACCCGCGCTACGACCCCGCCGAATATGACGTTGTCGTCGCCGCGGGCGAGCAGATCACATCGGGCCTGCTCGCGCTGACCTTGCAGGCGATGGGCACCCCCGCGCGCAGCTGGCTCGGCTGGCAGCTTCCGATCCGTACCGAAGAAGCGCATGCCCGCGCGCGCATCACCGACATCGACACCGGCGCGCTCGGCGCCGCGATGGCGAAGGGCGAAGTCGCGGTGATCCCCGGCTTCCAGGGCCTGATGGACGACGGCCGCGTCTCGACGCTCGGCCGCGGCGGCTCGGACACGAGTGCGGTGGCGGTGGCCGCGGCGCTGAAGGCCGATCGCTGCGACATCTACACTGACGTCGATGGCGTCTACACGACCGACCCGCGCATCGTCGCGCGCGCGCGCAAGCTCGACTATGTGACCTATGAGGAAATGCTCGAACTCGCGAGCGTCGGCGCGAAAGTGCTCCAGACCCGCTCGGTCGGGCTCGCGATGAAAGAGGGCGTGCGCGTGCAGGTTCTCTCCAGCTTCGTCGAAGGCGACGAGGCTCCCAAAAAAGGCACGATGATCGTCAGCGACGAGGAAATAGAGGAACATCAGATGGAACGGCAGCTGATCACCGGCATCGCCCACGACAAGAATGAAGCGAAGATCATCGTCACGCGCGTGCCCGACAAGCCCGGCGCGGTCGCGAACATCTTCGGCCCGCTCGCCGCGGCCGGGATCAACGTCGACATGATCATCCAGAATGTCGGCCGCGAAAAGGGCGAGACCGACGTGACCTTCACCGTGCCCGCCACCGACCTGCTGCGCTCGATCGACCTGCTCGAAGCCGCGAAGGAAAAGATCGGCTTCAACCGCATCATTAGCGACGACAAGGTCGCGAAGATCAGCGTCGTTGGCGTCGGCATGAAAAGCCACGCGGGCGTTGCGAGCACGATGTTCCGCGCATTGGCCGATCGCGGCATCAACATCCAGGCGATCTCGACCAGCGAGATCAAGGTCAGCGTGCTGATCGACGAGGATGAAACCGAACTCGCGGTGCGCGTACTGCACACCGCCTACGGGCTCGACGCCGACTAAGTTCGTGAGGGCGGCCGTGTTTCGCGACCGCCCACTCAGTTCCAGTCGCGCGCCATGAAGCGCTCTTTCGCGCCGCTCAAAACGCCGATCGCGCGCTCGACATTGCGCTGCCTTGCCGCGTCCGATTTCAGATTGGCCAGATAGCGCAGGACTTCCTTCTGCAGGCTGGGCGACAGGCTGTCCCATCGGGCCTTGGCCGGCGGGTTTGCATCGAGGCGCGAAGCGAACGCGGGAAGCATCTCATGCTGCGGCCCGCTCCGGTAGGCGTCGTCGAAGACGACCGACACCTCGACCATGTCGCCGACATCGGTGCCCGAAGCGCCGCGAACGCCGCCGTCAAGGTAGAGATAGAAGCTCCCGTCGCCCGCCGGCATCATATTGACCGGCCAGGCGGGCTCGGGCTTGCCATTCACCTGGACCAGAACGGGCATCGGCCTTTTCCAGTCGGCCTTGATCCGCCGCGACCGCGCGGCGCTCATCAGCACATAGGGATTGATGCCTCTAAGCTCGATCTTCGCTCTGAAGTTCATGCCTGATCCGTAGCAGAAGGATCAGGATGGCGTGAGCGCCGGTTTAGGCGGCCGCACCGATATCCGCCGCCCGCCGGCGCAGCCGCGCCTGGCCGATGAAATGCACCACCGCGATATGGATCGCGAACAGGCCAAATTTCGAAGCCAGCGGGAAGACGCCGATAAACAGCGGCCACCAAGCGGTGAAGAAGAGCGCGATCACCAGATTGAGCCCCGCGCTCGCAAACATCAGCGCCGACCAGATCATGCCGAAACGGTCCATGACGTCGCCGACCAGCGCCATCTGTTCGGGCTGGATATAGCGGCTCAGCCATCCCTTGCGCAGCATCACCGTGCCGACGATCAGATAGACCACCGTCGGCTTCGCCATCACGAAGCGCGGGTCGCCGGTCAGCAGCGTTGCGGCGGCAGTGAACAGCACCGACGCGAGGCTGATCCATTGCAGTGCTGCGACCTGATGCCCGCGCGCCAGCTCATAGCCGACCACTGCGACCGCAACGACGGTGCCCGCGACCACGGCGGGAACGATCCCGGCGCCGGCGGCGAGAAGGATGGCAAAGACGATGATTCCGAGGGAATCGAAAAGCATCGGCCCCAGGGCATAGAGCAAGGTTCGCATGACCCGTTCCTTTCGCGCTGCGATGTTATCGACGTCAACATTGACGCGGCAGGTGAGTCGGGTCAAGTCAAAATTGACATTGTTAACATGAGCCGCGCCGGAGCGCCGCACGCACGCGTCGAACCGAGCCTTAATCGCGCAGCCGTACCTTCGCCGTCACCGACAGGCCCGGCCGCAGCTGCGCCAGCGCCGCCTGCCCCGGATCGAGCCGGATGCGCACGCCGACGCGCTGGACGATCTTTGTGAAATTGCCCGATCCGGGCTCGAACGGCAGCAGGGTGAATTCGCTCGCCGACCCCGGCGCCAGACTTTCGATCGTTCCGGTCACCGTGTCGCCGAGCGCATCGACATAGACGTCAGCCTTTTGGCCCGGACGCATTTCGCGCGTCTGCGTTTCCTTGAAATTGGCGACGACATAGATCGACCGGACCGGCACCACGGAGAGCAGCCGCGAGCCCGGCTGGACATAGTCGCCGACCTGGATGCGGCGGTTGCCGACGACACCGTCGATCGGCGCGGCGACGAGCGTGTGGCCGCGATCGAGCTTGGCGAGCGCGAGCGCGGCGCGCGCCTTGGTCGCCGCCGCTTCGGCCGCCTGCACCCGCGCCGCGAGGATCGGCCCCTTGGCGCGCGTCACCGACGCTTCCTCGATGCTGGCACCGAGGTCTGCGCGCGAGCGCTGCGCCGCCGAGGCGGCTCCAACTGCGGTCGCGTCGACCTGTTCGGCGTCGCGTCGTGTGACGAAGCCATCGACGAGCAGCGCATTATAGCGCCGCCGGTCGGCGGCGGCGCGCGCGGATTCGGCATCGGCGGCGGCGATCTGCGTGTTGATCGAACGAATATGCGCGGCGGCGAGCTTTTGTTCGGCGCCAAGCGAGGCGAGCGTCGCGCGCGCCGTCGCGACCTGCGCATCCGCGTCGGCAACCGCCGCCTCCGCCTCGATCAGCCGCGAGTCATAATCGCGCACGTCGATGCGGACGAGCGGATCTCCCGCCCTCACCGCCTGATTGTCGCGCACGAGTACCGCGGTAACGAGCCCGCCGACACGCGGCGCGACTTCGCTTGCGTCGGCCTGCAGATAGGCGTTGTCGGTCGACTCAGACGTCCGCGGCGCGGTGAGCCACCAGATGCCCGCCGCGGCGATCACCAGCGCGATCAGCCCGATCTTCCATGCCTTCTTCGGCAGCGCGATGCCGCGGCCAATGTCCTTGGCCGGCGCCTCTGCCTCGATGGCAGCCTGCACGTTCATTGCTGGATCACCAGCAGCGTCGAGGTCGCGGTCGCGAGGATGCGTCCCTCGCCGTCGGTCAGCTTCGCCTCGACATAGGCCACGCGGCGGCCAATCGAGATCACATGACCCTCTGCACGCACCTTGCCCGTCTTGCCGGTCATCGCCTTGAGGTAAGAGGTCTTGAGTTCGAGCGTCGTCATCGCCTGATCGTCGGCGAGCCGCGTCACGACCGCGATGCCGCAGGCGGAATCGAGCAGCGTCGCGGCATAGCCGCCATGAACGATCCCCATCGGATTATAATGTTCGGGGCCGGGTACGCCCTCGAACGCCGCCCAGCCCTCGCCCGCATCGACGAGCTGGAACCCCAGCGTTTCGCCGATCGGCGGACGCCCGCCCATGGCAATCAGCCCCTGCACCTTCGCGAGCGTCATTGCGTGGTATCCAGTCCGTAACGCGCGACGATGCTCGCATGCGTGTCGGCGAGCATCGCATCGGACAGCGCCGGATCGCCGACTGCGCGCGCGAGCGCGACACCGCCGACCAACTGTGCGAGCAGCGCATGCGATTCCGCCGCAGCATCTGCATAGCCAAGCTTTGCAAGCGGCGCCGCAAGCCGGCTCGCTATCCCCTCGACCCCCGCCCCGAAACGTTCACGCGTCGCGGGCTGCGAGCGCGCGAAATCGCCCGACAGCGTCGGCAGCGGACAGCCCCGGTCGCGGCTGTCGCGGTGTTTGGTCGAGAGGTAAAAATCGACATAGGCCCGGAGCACTGTGCGAGGATTGCCGTCTGCGTCGATGCGCTCGGTCCGCGCACGCGCGTCGGCGAACATCGCGCCGATCGCGTCCTTCACCAGCGCGTCCTTCGACGGAAAATGCGCATAGAAACCCCCGTGCGTCAGCCCCGCGCGCGCCATCACGCCCGCGACCGCGACATTGTCGGGCCCCTTCGCGCGGATCTCCTTCGCCGCCTCTTTCAAAACGCGCTCGCGCGTCTCGGCTTTGTGGGTTTCTGAATAGCGCACTTGCGTCTCCTTTTATATGACGCATATAATATAAAGACGACAGGACACAAGACCCATGGCCTCGATTCCGCTTTCTCCCGTTGCTCCAGATGCGCCGTTCAACCCGGCGGCGATGCCCGACGCGCGAAAATATCTGATCTTTGCGGTGATGGCGTTCGGCCAGTTCATGGCGCTGATCGACATCCAGATCGTCGCCGCCTCGCTCAACGAGGTGCAAGCGGGACTCAGCGCCGGCCCCGACGAGATTAGCTGGGTGCAGACCGCCTATCTAATGGCCGAACTCGTCATGATCCCCTTCTCGGCCTTCCTCGCGCAGGCGCTTTCGACGCGCTGGCTGTTCGCGATGTCGGCGGGGCTGTTCACGATCGCGTCTATGCTTTGCGGCCTCGCGTGGAACATCGAATCGATGATCCTGTTCCGCGCGGTGCAGGGTTTCGTCGGCGGCGCGATGATCCCGACGGTGTTCGCGACGGGCTATATGCTGTTCGAGGGCAAGCAGCGTGCGATGATCCCCGCGATCCTCGGCATGGTGTCGGTGCTCGCGCCCACGCTGGGTCCAACGGTCGGCGGCTGGATCACCGACGCGATGGGGTGGCGCTGGGTCTTCTTCATCAACGTCGTGCCGGGCGCCGCGGTGACGCTCGCGATCATCGCGCTCGTCAAGATCGACAAGCCGAACCTGCCGATGCTGCGCCGTATCGACTGGGTCCATCTCGCCTCGATGGCGGTCTTCCTCGCGGGGCTCGAGTTCGTGCTCGAAGAAGGGCCGAAGCATGAATGGTTCAGCGAGCCGTCGATCGCGATCGGCGCCTGGCTGTCGTTCGTCGCCTTCGGCCTCTTCCTCGAACGCTCGTTCCGCTCCGACGGGCCGATCGTGAAACTCACCCCATTCCGCAAGCCGACCTTCGTCTTCGCTTGCGTGTTCAACCTGGTGATCGGGTTTGGCCTCTATTCGAGCACCTATCTGGTCCCGATCTTCCTCGGCCGCGTGCAGGGTTATAACGCATCGGAAATCGGCACGACGGTCTTCGTCTCCGGCATCGCGCAGCTCCTCGGCGTCCCCATCGCTGCCGCGCTGTCGCAAAAGGTCGACCAGCGCATCGTCATCACCTTCGGGCTCAGCCTCTTCGCGGTCGGCCTCTGGATGTTCAGCTTCATGACTCCCGAATGGGGCTTCGCCGCGCTCTTCTGGCCGCAGGTCGTGCGCAGCTTTGCGATCATGCTCTGCATCGTCCCCTCGGTCGGGCTCGCGCTCGGCAATTTCGAAGGGCCCGAACTGCGCTACGCCTCAGGCCTGTTCAACCTGATGCGCAACCTCGGCGGCGCGATCGGCATCGCGCTCGTCAACACCTGGCTCGGCGACAATCTGCGCCTCCATATGCTGCGCCTCTCCGAAGCGCTCGGCCGCTCGAGCGAAGCCGCGAACGAAGCCGCGGCGGGGCTCGCGCAGCACATCGGCCACTATGTCACCGACCCCTCACTCGCCGCGCAGATGGCGGGCTCGGCGCTCGCGCACGTCGTCGGGCGCGAGGCGCTGACGCTCGCCTTCGACGACGTCTTCCGCCTGATGTCCTATATCTTCCTCGCCGCGCTGGTGATGGTGCCGTTCTGCAAACCCCCACCAATCGGCGGCCCGGCGCCGAAAGATGCGCATTAGCTCAAGCAAGAGAAATGGATCGGCCGGTTACGACGGGGAGCTGGCCTTTTCGGCCGAGGTTCAGGCCGCCATTGGGACCGGCCATGGGTCATCATCGTTGGCAGCGGACTTGCGCGCCTCGGGCCGGACCGGACGACTTCGCCGCGCGCGCGCGCGAAGGCGCCTGAACGGCGCGAGCAGTGCCGCCACCCGGACCGCTGCCCATGCCTTCATCGAATTGAAGCGCGCGAAGGTCGACAGCGCCCATGTCGCGATCATGGCATCGACATAGGCGGTCATGTCCCATGCCAGTGCGATCGCCAGTTCGGCCGGCAGCACCGCGGCATAAGCCTGAATGGCGAACAGGCCCACGATCAGGAAGAGGATATGTTTGCGTTCGAGGCGAGCGAGCAGGTCAAGCGGCGTCTGCACCGTCGCGCGATGGAGCCAGCGCGCGGCGTCGGTATCCGGCGCGAACAGCATCACCGCAAGCAGGCCTGCCAGGAACAACGCGAAAACCATCTCTACCCCCTATCCCCTTGAAGACAGGAGATAGGTCGCCGCGCCGCCCAGACAAGCGGCGCGCGAATTCAGGTCACAGCGGCACGAAGCTTACCGTCAGCCCGTCCTTCGGGCGCGGGATCGGCAGCACCTGCCATTTGGGTTCATAGCCTTCCGCCACGACGATGCGATGCGTCGTGATGACGTGGTGGAAAAAGATCTTCGCCTGCATGTAAGCGAAGTGCAGCCCGAGGCACATATGCGCGCCGCCGCCGAAGGGAACCCACGCATATTTGTGCCGCTCGCGCGCGACCTCGGGCGAGAAGCGCATGGGGTCGAATTTTTCTGGGTCGGGCCAATGCTCGGCCATCATATGCGTATAGGCGGGACTCACCCCGACCGAGGTGCCGGCGGGGATGCGATAGCCGCCATATTCGAAATCCTTGAGTGCACGGCGCGGGAAGCTCGGTACCGGGGGCACGAGGCGGAGCGCTTCCTTGAACGCCCATTCGGTCATTTCAAGCTGGCCGAGGCTGTTGTGCCCGACGCCCTCGCCGGCGGGCGCGACGCTCAGCATTTCCTCGCGTAATTTGTCCTGCCATTCAGGATGTTTCGCGAGTTCCCAGACCATCGACGTGATCGAACTGGTGATCGTGTCGTGCGCCGCCATCATCAGGAAGTTCATATGGTCGACGATCGCCTCGACCGACATATATTCGCCGTCGTCGTCGCGCGTGCGGCAAATCTGGCTGAACATATCCTCGCCCGCGCCGTCGCGGCGTTCGGGCACCATCTTGCCGAAATAGTCGACCAGATAGGCGCGCCCCTTGGCGCCGCGGCCCATCGCGGTGAAGGGCAAGGGCACGCGCACGACGCCGATCGACGCCTGTACCATGTCGACGAAGGCCTTGTTGACCTTGTCGGCCTCGGGACCCCAGGGGATGCCGAGGAAGCTGGTCGCGGCGAGATCAAGCGTCAGTTCCTTGATCGCAGGATAGAATTGGAAGGTCTTGCCGCTCCACGCCGCAATGCGATCCTTGATCCCTTCGTTCAGCGATTCGGCATAATGGCGCATCGGTTCGGGCTTGAACGCGACCGACAATATCTTGCGGTCGGCGCGATGCTTTTCGAAATCCATCAGCATCAGCCCGCGCGGGAAGAGCAGGTTGAGCACCGGGCCCCAGCCCTGTTCGGACGAGAAAATCTTTTCGCGGTCGAACATGACGAGTTCGTTTGCCTCGGGCCCATGTAGCGCGACGCTGCGTCCGCCAAAGCTGTTGTTGCGATAGACGCGACCATATTTAGCGACCATGCGGTTGGTGAAGCCACGATAATCGCCGAGCTGTTCGAGCGTGTTGCCGATCACCGGCATGCCGTCCTCGCCCGGAATATGGTCGATCGCGCGGTCGGAATTGCGCGGCAGCCAGTGCTGCGTTTCGGGGCCGAAGCGGGTTTCGGACCATTGGCTCGGCTGCTGGATATTGGTGGGCGCGTTCATCGGGTCAGATCCTCGTCCATCTTGCCATTGCGCCCTGCGTAACGCACTACTGACATCGATGCAAGTAACGCCCGACGCGTCGTGGGACAATATTCACCGCAAATTCAACTCGACTCGCGCAATTTGCGATCCAAAGTGTCGGTTGCATGCGTTGCACCCAAAAGGACAAAGTCATGGTGAAGAGTTTCAGGCGCCCCCTTTCCATCGCGCTCGGCGCGCTCGCGACGACGATGCTCGGCGGCTGCTATTATGGCGACGTCTATGGATCGAGCTATGCGTCGGGCGGCGATTGTTCGTCGCGCTATGGCGACGCCTATTATGATTATGACGGCTACGCCTATGACGATGGCTATGGCTACGACTGTTACGACGGCGCCGATTATGGCAGCGGCTTCGCGCAGATTGGCTTCGGCGGCGGCTGGTACGACGATTATTATTATCCGGGCTACGGCATGTGGATGTTCGACAATTACCGCAACCGCTACCCGCTGCGCGACCGCTATCTGAACTATTGGGGCGGACGCCGCGCGTGGTGGAAACATCATGGCGGGCGGAACGACTGGAAGCCGGGTCGTCCCGGCGGCTGGGATCGCGGCGACAACGACGGGCGGCCGGGCGACGGCCGGCCCGGACGTCCCGGCGGATGGAACCGCGGCGATCGCGACAATGACGGTCCGCGCGGCACGCGTCCCGGGCGCGGCGACGGCAATCCCGCAACGCCGCCGGGCGCCGGAAACCCCGGGCGCCCCGACGGCGGTGGTCGTCCCGGACGACCGGGCGGGTGGAACCGCGGCGACGGCAATGGGCAACCGGGCGTCCGCCCCGGCCGGCCGCCGCGCGATCCCGGCGCCTCGCCGAATCCGCGCCGTCCCGATTGGGGTTCGGGTGAGAACCGGCCGCGCCCTGCCCCGCAAGGCGGCGCCGCGACGCCCGCACCTCGCCCGGCGCCGTCGGCAAGGCCCGAACGGCCGCGCGTCGAACGCCCCGCGCCGGCCCAGCGTCCGCTCACCAGCCCCCAAGGGCGCGGCGAGCGTCGGCACGACGGGCCGCACGACTAGTCGGAGTATTCGCTCCCGTCGGCCCGGCGGTCGCCGCTGCTTCGGCTATGGCGCAGCTCCTTGCTCGCTCGCGGTCGGGTGGCCCGAAGCTTGCGTGTTACGCGTTGTCGGCCGCTGGCTTATTTTCACCCTCAGCTATGTCATCACGAAGATCGAGACCGCGGGTTCCTTGGTGCGGCGTATGCGCCGGCGCGTGCGGACGGTCCAGGTCGGCCGGTTCGGGCTCTTCCAGCATGCCTTCCCATTTGGTGATGACCGACGTCGCCACCGCATTGCCGACAACGTTGGTCGCGGTGCGGCCCATGTCGAGGAACTGGTCGATGGCGAAGATCAGCGCGACGCCTTCGACCGGAAGGTCAAACATCGCGAGCGTCGCGGTGATCACGACAAGGCTGGCGCGCGGCACCGCGGCGATCCCCTTCGACGACACCATCAAGGTCAGCAGGATCAGGATCTGCTGCGTGATCGACAGCTCGATGCCGTAAGCCTGCGCGATGAAGAGCGTCGCAAAGCTCGCATACATCATCGAACCGTCGAGGTTGAAGCTGTATCCCAGCGGCAGCACGAAGCCCGAAATGCGGCGCGGCACGCCAAAACGGTCGAGCTGTTCGAACAGCTTGGGCATCGCAGCCTCGGATGAGGCGGTCGAGAAAGCGATCAGCAGCGGCTGGCGGATATAGCGGATCAGCGAGAAGATTCGGCGGCCGAGGAAGATCGCACCCGCTCCGAGCAGGATGATCCACAACACGACGAGCGAGAGATAGAATTCGGTGACGAGTTCCGCATAGGTGCCGAGGATGCCGAGGCCATATTTCGCCACGACCCCCGCGAGCGCGCCGAACACCGCAATCGGTGCAAGGCGCATCACATAGCCGGTGATCTGCAGCATCAGTTCGGCGAGCGCCTCGGCGCCGCGGACCAGCGGTTTGCCCTTGTCGCCGATGGCGGTGAGGCCGACGCCCGCGAACAGCGCAAAGACGAGGATCTGGAGGACGTTGTTGTCCGCCATCGCCTGGAAAATATTCTTCGGGAAGACATGCTCGATGAACTCGAACAGGTCGAGCTTCTTGACCTCACCGACCTCGGCGATCGAATGCGCCCCGACGGTGAGGTTGAGCCCCGCGCCGGGCTCGAAGAAATTGACCATGATCAAGCCGAGGCTGATCGAAATCAGGCTGGCGAGGATGAACCACGCGATCGCCCGAGTGCCGATGCGGCCGAGCGCTGAGCTGTCGCCCATATGCGCGATCCCCGCGACCAGCGTGCCGAGGATCAGCGGCGCGACGACCAGCTTGATCAGATTGAGGAAAATCGTCGACAGCGTGCTGAAGCTGCGCAGCCAATAGGTGAAGGCTTCGCTGTCGGCGGGGACATAAACCCGCACCAGATAGCCGGTGATGACGCCAAGGATCATCCCGATCAGAATATATAAAGTCAGGCGATGGCCCATAAATCACTCCCTGTTCCGCCCCGGGCGGATCGTTATGCGAGCGGGGGTAACAGGGTGATGCGCCGCGGGCAATCGCTGCCGGGCCTATCGCAGGGTCAGGGCGTCCAGAAGGCGAGCGCGGCGCAGCCCGCGATGCCGGTCATGATATTGAGCGGGACCCCGATCCGCACGAAATCCATGAAGCGATAGTCGCCCGCGGCATAAACGAGCGTGTTCGTCTGATAGCCGACCGGCGTCGCGAAACAGGCCGAGGCGCCGAGCATCAGCGCGATCAGCAGCGGCTGCGGCGCAACCCCCGTTGCCTCAGCGATGCCGATGACGAGCGGTCCCATCAATGCGGCGACCGCATTGTTGCTGAGCAGTTCGGAAAGCAAAAGCGCCGAGAAATAGACGATCGCGATCACCGCCCATTGCGGTGCGTCGGTCAGCACCGGTTCGAGCGCGCCGACCATCAACGCGACCGAGCCCGCCTGTTCGAGCGCAGCGCCGACCGCGAGCATCGCGAAGATCAGGATCAACACGTCGCCGTCGATGCTGCCCCATGCCTCCGACGCATCGATGCAGCGTGTCAGCAGCACGATGCCGACGCCGATGAAGGCGGCAATGCCGATCGACATCACGCCCGTCGCCGAAAGCAGGACCGCACTCGCCATCACGAGGATCGCGATCCACGCGCGGCGGCGGCGGAAGGCGGTGACCGACGCCATCGCGAGGCCGATCAGATTGGGATTATCGCGCAGCAAGGCGACGTTCGCATCGTCGGCTTCGACGAGCAGGCGGTCGGCGGCGCGGATGCGGCTTTCCGACAGCGTTGGCCCCGGAAGATGGCGAAAGCGCGTGACGCCGAGGATGCGGACGCGCTGGCGCTGGAGGAACGGGATTTCGGCGAGCGGGCGGTCGATCGAGCGGTGGCTGGGCGAAACGGTGACTTCGACTACGGTCGATTCGGCGTCGGGGATCTCGCCGATGCCGATCGCGAAACGCCCTTCGCTCCGGATCGTCATCAACGCGGCACCGTCGAGCCGCGCGACGATCCGGTTACCGGCGGCCAGCCGGTGATTCTGCGCATCCGCCCCGGTGATCAGACGCCCGCCGGCGATCACGCCGACGATCTGCGATGGCGCGATACCGAGACTAGCGGCGTCGAGCGACATGTCGATTGCCGGGTCGCCCTCAGCGAGCCCGAGCTCGGTCAGATAAAGCTGCTCCGCCCCATCGGTCTTTTCGGCGATGCGCGGATAGTCCGATGGCAGGAAGCGCGCCATGATCAGCAGCCCGACGACGCCCGCCGCCGCGACGGCGAGGCCATAGGGCGTGATGTCGAACAGACCGAACGGTTCGAGCCCCGCCTGTTCGGCAATGCCCGATACGACGAGGTTCGTCGAGGTGCCGATCAAGGTCAGACAGCCGCCGAGCACCGCGATCACCGACAGCGGCATCAGCAGTTTCTTGGGCGAGACGCCGAGCGCCTCGGCAAGGCGGAAGCAGACCGGCATCATCACGACGACGAACGGCGTGCTGTTGATGAAGCCCGACACGAGCAGCCCGCCGCCGAATACCTCGATAACCGCGAGGCGCGGGTTCCGCTTGGCGCGGTCGACGACATAATTGCCGACCTTGTCGATCACCCCGGTCCGGATCAGCGCGCCCGAGAGGATGAACATCGCGCCAACGGTCAGCGGCGCGCTGTTCGAGAAGACGCCGTAAGCGCCCTTCTCGTCGAGCAGTCCGAGCGCCAGCATCGTGCCAGCACCGGCGACCGCGACGACCGAAGGCGAGAAGCGCTCCCAGACAAAGGCAGCGAACATGCCCGCCAGAACGAACAGACCGATGACCGCCTTCTGCTCCGCGATGAATGCGGCGACGAACTCCACTAAATCATCAGCCGTTTTGTGCCCTGTGCAGCAATTTATGATCGGCGAGGACGAGCGCCATCATCGCCTCGACCACCGGCGCGCCGCGGATGCCGACGCAGGGATCGTGGCGCCCCTTGGTGACAATATCGGTCGCCTCGCCCGCCTTGTTGACGGTCGGGACGGGGGTCAGGATCGAACTGGTCGGCTTGAACGCAACGCGCACGACAACGGGCTGGCCGGTCGAGATGCCGCCCGCGATGCCGCCGGCGTTGTTCGACAGGAAATCGGGGCGGTTGCTGCCGTCGGTCGCGGGGCGCATCGGGTCGGCATTTTCCTCGCCGCGGAGGCGCGCGGCTTGAAAGCCGGCGCCGATTTCGACGCCTTTCACCGCATTGATCCCCATCATCGCGGCGGCAAGGTCGCTGTCGAGCTTGGCATAGATGGGCGCGCCCCAGCCGGCGGGAACGCCGCTCGCGGCGCATTCAATCACGGCGCCGAGCGAGCTGCCCGCCTTGCGCGCGGCGTCCATCAGCCCCTCCCAGCGCTGCGCGGCGGCGGGGTCGGGACAGAAGAAAGGATTGCGGTCGATTTCCTCGAGATCGAAATTCGCGGGGTCGATCGCGTCGCCGCCGATTTCGGCGACCCAGGCGTGAATCTGCACCTCAGGGATCACCAGCCGCGCGACCCCGCCGGCCGCGACGCGCGCCGCGGTTTCGCGCGCGCTCGACCGGCCGCCGCCGCGATAGTCGCGGATGCCATATTTCGCGTCATAGGCGTAGTCGGCGTGGCCGGGGCGATAGGCCTGCGCGATCTCGCCATAATCCTTCGAGCGCTGATCGACGTTCTCGATCATCAGGCTGATCGGCGTGCCCGTCGTCTTGCCTTCGAAGGTGCCCGACAGGATGCGCACCTGATCGGGTTCCTGCCGCTGCGTCGTGTGGCGCGACTGGCCGGGGCGGCGCTTGTCGAGGAAGGGCTGGATGTCGGCTTCGGACAGCGAAAGGCGCGGCGGGCAGCCGTCGACGACGGCGCCGAGCGCGGGGCCGTGGCTTTCGCCCCAGGTCGTGAAGCGAAGAACGCGTCCGAAGCTGTTGAAACTCATTGCCCTATCCCATCCGGCCGAATGCGGATGCGTAATCCGCCCGTCCGCCTAGCGGCCAAGCCGCGTCCGAGTCCAGCATCATCGCCATGAAATGCGGCCCCGCAAAGGGCGACGCGAAGCGCGCGGCGAGGCCCGGCGAATAGCCGAAGCGCGGGTAATAGCCTTCGTGACCGAGCACGAAGCTGATCGCGACTCCCTGTTGGCGAAGCGCCGCGAGTCCGGCACGGATCAGCGCGTCGCCGATGCCCTGCCCTTGTCGTTCAGGCACCACCGACACCGGGGCGAGACCGGCGCCCGAAAGCGCCGCGCCATCGGCTTCGACATCCATCCGGCTAAACAGCACATGCCCGACGACGACGCCACCCTGTTCGGCGACGAGCGACACCAGCGCGTCGTCGTCCGCCTCGATCATGCGCACCAGTTCGGCTTCGCCCTGATGGCCGAATTCGGTCCCGGCAAAGGCGGCCCGGATATTCGTGTCGATAGCCTCGGCATCCGCCGCCGTTGCGGCGCGGATGCCGATGTCGTCAGACAAGCGAGATGTCCGGCGCGTCTTCCTGCTTCATGCCGACGGTGTGATAGCCCGCGTCGACATGGTGGGTTTCGCCGGTGACGCCGCTCGACAGGTCGCTGAGCAAATAGAGCGCCGAGCCGCCGACATCGTCGATAGTGACGTTGCGGCGCAGCGGCGCATTATGCTCGTTCCATTTCAGAATCAGGCGGAAATCGCCGATGCCCGAGGCCGCCAGCGTCTTGATCGGACCCGCCGAGATCGCGTTCACGCGCACGCCCTGCGGGCCGTAGTCGTTCGCGAGATATTTGACGCTGGTTTCGAGCGCCGACTTCGCAACGCCCATGACGTTATAGTGCGGGATCACCTTTTCGGCGCCATAATAGCTCAAGGTCAGCAGCGAGCCGCCGCCGTTGCCCGTCTCGGGATCATAGGGCGTCATCATCGCCGAGGCGCGCTGTGCGACCGCGGTGAAGCTGTAGACGCTGATGTTCATCGTCATCAGAAAGTCGTCTAGCGTCACGTCGGCATAGTGGCCGCGCAGCGCTTCCTTGTTGGTATAGCCAATCGCATGAACCACGAAGTCGATCGTCGGCCAGCGCGACGAGAGTGTCGCGAACGCCGCGTCGAGATTGTCCATGTCGGACACGTCGCAATCGATCAGGAAATCGCAGCCGAGCTCGTCGGCGAGCGGCTTCACCCGCTTCAGCATCACGTCGCCCTGGTACGAAATCGCGAGCTCGGCGCCCGCGCCGTGCAGCGCCTTGGCGATACCCCACGCAAGCGACTTGTCGTTCGCAAGGCCCATAATCAGCCCGCGCTTGCCAGTCATCAGACCCGTCATTTTTTGTCTCCGGTCTTTTCAATAATCACATCGTCGACGCGCCCAATAGCGTCGTGGCCCAAATCCTCAACCTCGACGAGCGC